>ENA-ORBV01006847-ORBV01006847.1-microbial-mat-metagenome-genome-assembly--contig:-NODE-6847-length-19876-cov-8.263700_pt1 | contig 19876 bp, 21 predicted proteins | sample MGYA00237777_ERZ505514 | MGnify/ENA primary metagenome ERZ505514 (study PRJEB26160, sample SAMN06269048) | microbial mat metagenome | isolation source: Oligotrophic lake microbial mat | place... | reverse complement strand
AGTCTCGTGGGCTCGGAGATGTGTATAAGAGACAGTGCCCGCCCCGTCGCCGGGTGACGCAGCTTGCGTCGGCTGAGCTTTCCGACCGAGCTCACGCTATCGCCGGCGGCTCGTGCTGATCCGGCCCCCTCCCCGCCGCCAACCGGAGCCCCGCGTGCATCGCGGGCGGCGACGTCAGCGGCGGCTGCGCGCGTGCCGTCGGGGATCGGCTGCCGGACGCCCGAGCGATGCTTGCGGCCTACGTCTGATGTGCCGTCCCCGCCGCGGAACGGCATGAGGCGCCTGTAAGACTGGTCGAGAGAACTTCTCGACCAGCAAGAAAGCGAAGGCCAGGGAAGGGTGAGAGGCGAGACGCCGTACCAGAAGGAGGGGGGCGTGGGGCGGCTACAGCACCCGCCTTGTGCTTAAGGTGTCCACTCTTCGAGGCAGGCGAGGGCCAATGTGATCGAGTTCCGCTCTGTGTCCAAGCAGTTTCCCGACGGCACACTGGCCGTCGAGGACTTCAACTGCACGCTCCCCTCACGGAAGACGACGGTATTCGTCGGGTCCTCCGGCTGCGGCAAGACCACGCTGCTGCGGATGATCAACCGGATGGTCGAGCCGACCTCCGGCCAGATCCTCGTCGACGGCGAGGACGTCGCCCAGCAGGACAAGGTCAAGCTGCGACGTAGTATCGGCTACGTGCTGCAGGCCTCCGGGCTGCTGCCCCACCGCAAGGTCGTCGACAACGTCGCCACCGTGCCCATGCTCAACGGCGTGGCCAAGTCAACGGCCCGGGAGGCGGCGCTGGAGCTGCTCGACAAGGTGGGCCTGGACCGCGGGCTGGCCGACCGCTACCCGCGGCAGCTCTCCGGTGGTCAGCAGCAGCGGGTGGGGGTCGCCCGGGCGCTGGCCGGCGACCCCAACATCCTGCTGATGGACGAGCCCTTCGGCGCCGTCGACCCGATCGTGCGCGAGGACCTGCAGGTCGAGCTCAACCGGCTGCAGCGAGAGTTCGGCAAGACCATCGTCTTCGTCACCCACGACATCGACGAGGCCTTCGTCCTAGCCGACCAGGTGGTGATCCTGCGCAAGGGCGGCCGGATCGCGCAGGCCGGCACCCCGGCCGAGATCCTGGCCGACCCGGCCGACGACTTCGTCGCCTCCTTCGTCGGCGCCGACAAGGGCAAGCGTCAGCTCAGCCTCCAGCAGCGCGAAGGCGACGGCGGCGCCACCCTGGTGGTCGACGCCGAGGGCCGCCCCCTGGGCGTCCTGCGGCGGGAGACCCGGTGAACTGGACGCTCAACAACCTTGACCTGATCCGCGAGTACACCCTCAACCACGTCCAGCTGGCCATCGTGCCGATCGTGCTGAGCTTCGTGCTGGCCCTGCCCCTGGGTTGGCTGGCCAACCGGACCCGGTGGTCGCGCGTGGTGGTGATCACGACCGGCAGCGTGCTGTACACGATCCCATCGCTGCCGCTGTTCGTGATCCTGCCGACGATCCTGCCGACCCGGGTCCTCGACGAGACCAACCTGGTGGTGGCGCTGACCATCTACGGCGTGGCGATCATGACCCGCTCGGCGGCCGACGCGCTGGCCGCCGTCGAGCCGACCACCGTCGATGCCGCGAGCGCGATCGGCTTTTCGGCGGCGGGCCGGTTCTTCCGCGTCGAGCTGCCGCTGGCCGGCCCGGTGCTGCTGGCCGGCATCCGGGTGGTCTCGGTGAGCACCATCGCCCTGGTCTCGGTCGGGGTGATCATCGGCTCGGAAAACCTCGGGTTCTTGTTCGCCGATGGCAAGCGTCGGGGGCTGCTCGAGCAGGTCGTGGTCGGGATCCTGATCAGCCTGCTGCTGGCTCTGGTCTTCGACCTGTTGATCGTCGCCCTCGGCAAGCTGTTGATGCCGTGGACCCGCGGTGACCGGACCTTCTCGCGCCGCGGCGCGGCCCTGGTCGAGCCCGACCCGGCCGGCCCGATCGCCGGCGACGGCCCGTCCCTGGAGTCGTCGGCACTCGAGCCCGCACCCACGCAGGGCAGGGCACGCTGATGGGTCCCTTCCTCAGCGCGCTGCGCTGGATCACCGACGGCGCCAACTGGCAGGCCGGCAGCCGCAGCCCGCTGCCCATCCAGGACCGGCTGGTTGAGCACCTGACCTACACTGCGATCGCCGTGGTCATCGCCGCCCTGATTGCCCTGCCCCTGGGCTTTCTGATCGGCCACACCGGAAAGGGCCGGCAGTTCGTCATCGGGTTCACCGGCGCGATGCGGGCCGTGCCCACCCTAGGCCTGCTGTTCTTCCTGCTGATGGTCTTCGGCTACTTCCTGTCCTTCGATACCGCCCCCATCGTCGGCGCGACCATCTCCTTCGTGGTTCTGGCCATCCCCTCGATGCTGGCCGGCGCCTACTCCGGTCTGGAATCTGTCGACCGGCAGACCATCGACGCGGCGCGCGCCAACGGGATGACCGAGTGGCAGATTCTCTGCCGGGTCGAGATCCCGCTGGGGCTGCCGCTGATCATCGGTGGGGTGCGCGCCTCGGTGCTGCAGGTGATCGCGACCGTTACCATTGCCTCCTACGCTGGCCTTGGCGGCCTGGGTCGCATCATCACCAGCGGCATCGGCTTCGCCGACTACGACCTGATCCTCGGTGGCGCCCTGTTGGTCACCGCCCTGGCCCTGGCCGTCGATGCCGTCTTTGCCGTGCTGCAGCGCCTCACCGCGACCCGCGGGCTGACCGACGGCACCCAGGGGCCCCGACGTTCCATCCGCCCGCGCTCCGGCGCCGGTTCCAGCACGACCCCCGCCACCTCCGGTGGCACCGCCCGAACACCACCCCGCGCGTCAATCGACGCGTGAGACGAAGGGACACCCCCATGCTCAGCACCTCCCGCCTCTCCCGCCTCGGCGTGGCCGCGCTCGGGATCGGCCTCGCCACCACCCTGGCCGCCTGCGGCTCCAGCGACCCGACCGCGGCCGGCGACTCGAGCGAGGGCGGTGGCGGCGAGACCGTCGTCGTCGGCTCCTTCGCCTTCCCCGAGAGCGAGATCCTCGGAGAGATCTACGCCCAGGCCCTCGAGGCCAACGGTGTCGATGTCGAGACCCGCTTCAACATCGGCCCGCGCCAGCAGACGATCCCCGCCCTCCAGGACGGCTCGATCAACTTGATGCCTGAATACAACGGCAACCTGCTGGCCTACTACGACCCCGAGTACACCGAGCGCACCACCGCGGACGTCGACGCCGCACTGGTCGACGCCGTCGCCGCCGACAACCTGGAGATCCTCGACTCCGCCGAGGCCGAGGACAAGGACGCCTACGTGGTCACCCGCGCCACCGCCGACGCGGCCGGCCTCACCTCGATCGGCGACCTGGCCGGCTTCACGCCGTTCACCCTGGGCGCCAACCCGCAGATGGCTGAGCTGGGCTACGGCATCCCGGGCCTGGAGAGCTTCTACGGCGTCAATGTCGCCGACGTGACGTTCCTCCCCATCGAGGACTTCGGCGGCCCCGACACCGTCAAGGCGCTGGTCGACGACACCGTGCAGGTGGCCGACATCTTCACCACCTCGCCGGCCATCAGGTCCGAGGATCTGGTGGTGCTCGAGGACCCCGAGAACATGATCTCCTCGCAGAACGTCATCCCGCTGATCGCTAAGAGCGCGGTGACCGACCAGATCAGAGAGACCCTCAACAGCATCTCCGCCGAGCTCACCACCGACGACCTGATCGCGCTGCGCGAACGGGTCGAGGGCGACGAGAAGGCCTCGGCCAGCACCGCGGCGACGGACTGGCTCGAGGACAAGGGTCTGCTCTGACCCCTGCGATCCCGCACCCCGTCCGAGGCCCTCTCGCCCGTGTGGTGGGGGGGCCTCGCCGCGTCCCGGGTGCTCGCCCTCGGCCAGCACCCGGGCGCTCCGTGTCGCCGGAGGGGAGCTCGACGCCCTGCTCACCCGCCTGCTGGACGAGCGGCCCCAGGGGCCACGCGACGACGTGATCAGCGTGCTAGCGGCTGCGCGCGACCGTGGCGAGGCCACGGTCGAGGACGTCCTCGGCGTCGCGGGCCTGCTGCTGATCGCCGGATTCGAGACGACGGTCAACCTGATCGGTAACCCTTCCGTCTTCGACCCGGGACGCACCGGCGAACCCGAGCACCTGAGCTTCGCCACGGGGATCCACTACTGCCTCGGCGCACCGCTCGCCCGCCTCGAGGGACAGGTCGCCTTCCGTCTCCTGGCCGAACGGTGGCCGCGGCTGCTCCTGGTGCCGACATCGCGACGCCGCGCCGGCGCCACCATCCGCGGCTACTCCCGGCTGCCGTTCACGCTGTGACGACGCCACCACAGCGACGACAGGACCACCTCGCACGGGCGAGGTCATGACGGCCGGCATCTCCGACACGTCCCACAGCAGCCGGACGTCTTGCCCCCGGCGGGCGCGGGGGACGGGCAGTCGAGGGTGCCGCGAGCGTGTCGGCGGAGGCGCCTGTGGATAACAGCGCCCGGCGCGTTGACGACTTCCATGCAGGGCGGCATGATCGTTCTCAGCGGAGGGCGTGGGATTCGAACCCACGAGACGGGTGGTGACCCGCGCAACGGTTTTCAAGGACGCTGATCGCAGGATCATCGCGCGGGCGAAAATGGCAAAGGCCAGGTCAGCACGGGTACGACCGTCCGCGGGCGGACGCCGATGTGCACCCTCGTGCGGGCGGGAATGGCACGCGAATGGCACGCGAGCGACGCCAGGTCAGACGATGCTGGCGCCCTTCCTACGGTTGCACGGGCCGCAGAGGATCTGCAGGTTGTCCTCCGTGCTCCCGCCGCCGAGCGACACCGGGATGACGTGGTCGTACTGGAGCTCGACGCCGAAACCGCACGCGCAGCATGCACCCCCGTCGCGCTTCCAGACCAGCTGCTTCACGTCCGGGGGGATCGGGGCCTGACCCATCGCTGCCACGGTCATCGCTCGGTTCACGCGGTCGTTATGCCGCATCGCTCGGGTCACGAGGAGTGCATACACCGCCTCCTGGCCCAATCCTTCGTTGTCGCTGTGCCAGCGATCGGCATGACGCCAGTAGGTCCGATCTCCCACCGACATGTACTCGACGGGATTCCGCGCCGACTGGGCCTCCATCGAACGGAACTCAGCCACGGGCAGGCGCCGGGGGGACAAGTGCTGCTTGCGCCCGACCTGGAGCAGGCGCCCTGGGTCGACAAGGTCGCGCTCAACGAGCTCTGCGGCAGGCTCGGTCTGGCGCTCGCGGAGATGCGCTCTCCGGCCCCTCCGCTGCCTGCGCCTCGGTTACCGCGAGGCTGAGGGAGGACGGCTCACCTGGCTGCTCGTCGGGCGGTACGGCGTGGTCGGCAACCCGGTCGTCCGGACGCTCGTGACGAGCGGGGAGACGGCGACAGCGGCCGTCGTCGTCCGGCGCACGCATTCGGCAGTGAGCTGCTCTGCTGCGCGGCGCGCGGCCTGGGCCTGAGCGGCCCGTCCTGCACCTGGCGCAAGCGTGCCAACGACTCGGCCAGCGAGCTCAGGTGCGACAGCAGCGCCAGCAGCTGGCGGGTCTCGGCTTGCTTGACCAGCCGGGTCCCGAGCAGGGCTCCCGCGGCGCTGCGAGCGGTGCGGCTGCGCGCGGTGGCCGGCACGGTGCGGCGGTGCAGGTCGCGGGCTGCGCGGTCGTAGGAGTCGGCGGCGGCGCGCAGCGGGCCGCCGCGCTTGCGCTCGACGAGCCAACTGACCGCGTTGAGCATCTCACTGGCCGCCGCAGCGGCGGCTTGGGCCGCCGCCCGGTCGGCGGGGCTGGCCTGGGGGCCGCTGGCGTGCCGGATCTGCTCGGCGGCTTCGCGCACCGAGTCCTGCGCGGACAGCCACGGCCGGAGCCGTTCGAGGTCGGACAGGTCCACCTCCGCCTGCGGTCCGCCGTGGGTCGTCCTGTTCCGGCGCGGCGGCTCGGTGCTTCCACCGGTGTGCTGACCGCCTGGGACCTTGGCGGCTCCGCCCGGCTGGTCCCAGCGGGCGCGCAGCTGCGGCAGGCTCAGGTCGGGGGCGAGCTTCCCGCCGCCAAACCAGATCGTCTGTCCATCACTGCTGCTGCCGGTGCCGCAGGGCAGGAGCGCGACGGCGTAGCCGGTGACCTCGTCGGGATTGCGGGTGCTGTACCGCTCACGGACCTGGACCCCGGACAGTCGAAGCCGGTCGGCGGATTCCTCCCAGTCCTGCGACCCGGCCAGCGCCACCCGGACGCGGCCGCGCAGCACCTCGCGATCCGGACCGGCTGGTGGCCGCAGACCTGCTTTGGCGCCGGCACGAACGGCTGCCTGGTGCTTGCGGAGCTCCCCGCGGGTCGTCTCCCGACCGGCCGTTCGATCCACCGGGCTGGTCGGCGTGAGGTGGTACTGCCGTTCGACGTCGAGGCTGACCTCGCGGGCGCGGTAAAGGCGTGATGCGGGAACACCCGACGGCCGTCCTGGCGCACCAGGGTCGCGACGACGTGCATGTGGGTGTCGGCGTGCCGGACCGCGACCCAGCGGACGGCGTCGATGTCCCCGTCCTTGGCCAGTCCCAGCCGGTCGAGGTACTGCGCCGCGATGTCACCCCACTCGGCATCGGTCAGCGTCCTGTCGTCAGGTGCGGCGCTGATCGCTAGGTGGTAGACGGGTTTGGCGTCCTTGCTGACGCCGCCGGCCCTCACGGGAGCGTCGAGCAGTCCGGCAAGGCGAGTCACGTCGGCCCGACCGGTCGACCTGCGCTGCGGCGCGAGCAAGGCCCACGCCGCCGCGCCGCGCCGCGCCAACCCACCAGGGCCCGCCTGGGTCTGGCGCCGGAGCAGGCGACACCTGGGCTGTGGCGCCCAGGCGGTGTTCCAGTAGTCGATCCCTACTGGGAGAAAGGTCAGGGCGCAGCAGCAAGGCCGGAGATGGACGTCGGGCGAGGATCCCTGGCTACTCTGGAGTGATGAAGCAGCCGACTGCCGCGACACGACGGCTCCATGCTGCCCTGACGCTTCACCGGAGTCGCATGGGTGATGTGCTGGATCGGTACGGTGCTTACAACCTACGCATGTTCGGGTCAGTGGCGCGTGGCGACGCTCGTGAGGACAGCGACCTGGATCTCCTCGTAGATCTGGTACCTGGCGTCGGGAACGAGTTGCTCCGGGTGTCCGGGCTCGCCGAGGAGCTGAGCGCGCTGCTGGGCGTCCGAGTCGACGTCTTGGCGGCACCGCTCCTGCGTGATGAGGTCTCGGCCACCGCCCTTGCAGAAGCGGTGGCCGTGTGAGCTGTTCGGACGCAGACCGCATGACTTCAAGCAGGAGCACGCGAACACGCCGTGGTCCTCCATCGCGGGGCTTCGCAACGTCGTTGTCCACGAGTACTTCCGCGTCGACCCGGACATGATCCGCGACATCGTCGACACCCAGCTGGCACCGCTACTGCTCGACATCGGCTGAGCGTCAGGTTTCCTCCCACCGGGCACCCGCGTCTGGAGGGCGGCCAGCTGTCACCGTTCTCGCACGTGCAACCGAGCAGCGTCCTCCCGGGGTTGTCGGGAGTTGCCCGACGCCTGAATTGGCCACTTGTCAGCGGTCCGGCCGAGCCAAGCTCAGGAGGTGCGCCATGAGCGCGCTGCTTGTCGGGCACGACCGATGCTCCATCGACCAACGAGACCTGAGTGCGCAACGCAATGCCCTGCTCGATCTCGGCATCGAGTCGGCGGGATCTATGTCGACCACGGCCTGACCCACGCCTACGTCCGTGACTGTCGGGAGGAGCTTGCGGCTCGATCCCTCGTCGCTGGTGTCGCGGATGGACCGTCGGGGCTGCCCGTCGGCACCACCTGGGGTCGTTCGGGGGGCTGGGGGCTCGTGCCTGAGTGGTGCCCCGGCCCGCCGGAACCAGGAAGAATGTGCTGGTCAGGGCCGGTACGAGCCGGCGGTCTTGAAAACCGTAGTGGCAGCAATGTCACCGGGGGTTCGAATCCCTCGCCCTCCGCTGAGGACATGCTGCTGCGTCGGCAGCGCCGCGTCAACGTTCCGCCGCTGGTTGTCCACAGACCCCGCCCGGAGCGGCCGCACGTCCAAGCGCGGTAGTCGTCCTGGTCGTGACCCCGATCACACCTGGGTCAGTCGCGGCGCAGGATGAGGTGAGTTGAGAGGTCGAGGGGGCCGTTGCCTGGTCGGCGGGGTGCGACGGGGGATGTCGGACACGTCGGCCATGGCGGCGCGGTGGCAGCGGCGGCCAGGGCGCCGCCGGTGTGCCGCTCGTCCGCGGTCACGTCGACGCTTCCGGCCAGGAGGGCCTGCACCTCGTCACGCGCCCGTAGCGCCGAGAGCAAATCCGGTTGCTCGCCCAGGTCGACCTCCGCGGTGACCAGCCCCGCCAGCGCACCCTCGAACACGTCGATCGCCATGTGCAAGCCGTCACCGACCTCGACGAGGTGACGGGTCTTCCGGAGCTCGCGGGCGGGCAGCACCGCGAGAACCGCGTACTCCTCGGGCGTCAGGTATAGGGCGGTGTGGGCGACCGCCACGGCCGACGAGGGGTCGAGGCGCACCTTCTGCCCCAGCTTCAGCAGCGGCGCTCGTCCTGCCTCCTCGACCCGGCGCAGACGCAGCCCGGTGCCGGGAACGTACCGGTCGTTGAGGACCAGCACCCGGCACCCGGCTGGCAGCTCAGGCAGGCGAGGGAGCCGGAAGCGGACCTCACGTTCCACGTGGGCGTATTTCGAGGTCCGGGTCGCAGGGGCAGGCGAGCTCACGCCTGGCTGGCTCGGCCCGGGTTCTCCCGGCGTGCCCGATACCGCTCCCGATGGCCGGCGGGTCGGGCTCATCCCCCGCCCCCGGGCAGCGCCCTCAGCGTCGGCGACCCGGAGGTCGAACATCGCCGAGTCGTCGTCCAGGTCCGAGAGCCGGACCAGGGCGACGGCCCGACCGGACTCGCGCACCAGGAAGGTGGCGGTTCCGTCTGCGTCGTAGTGCCCTGAGCGCACCCGGGCGACGACCTCGTCCCTGGTCGGCCGCCCTCCGGTGTGGAAGGGCCAGTCGCTCCCGGTCAAGAATTCCGCCACGGCCGCCTCGTCGTCACGACCGACGAGCGAGAGGACCGCCTCGTCGAGCACCACGTCCCCGGAGAACCGAGCCGGCTCGTGGACGGGCTCGACGTCGTCGTCAGGACCAAGCAGCCAGCCGGTGAGGTCGAGCACGCGCTCGGCTGCCTCTCGGACGCTGCTGTTGCTGACGTCGAGCCTGTGCACGTCCGCCCCGGCCTCGTTGTCCAGTGCCTGGGCCATCGCGGGCCCGCGCGCGCGGTAGGCGGGCAGCTCCGAGCCCCGTTCCCGCGAGGACAGGCGCGCCTGCACCGTGGTGTCGTCGGCCTCGAGGAGGACCGAGACGGTCGAACGGACTTCCCCGACAGCCCGACGGACCAGGTCGGGCTCGACGACGCTCACCGTGTTGACGTAGACGAGCCGCCGGTACCCGAGCCGTCGGTACCCGCCCGCCAACGACCGCAGGTTGCGCTCCGTCATCCCGGAGCCCTCCGGGTCCTCGGGCGGCTTGGGATGCGCGGCGTCGAGGACGTCGCCCTCGATGTGGCAGTGCGTCACCCCCGCCTCCCGCAGGAGCAGCGACACCTCGGCGGCCACGGACGTCTTGCCGACGCCGGCTCGCCCACCCAGGAGCAACAGCTCGAAGCCGCCCGACGACGTAGTCCCCACCCCTGGAGCCTAGGCAGACCATGCGTCGGCGAAGCTCTGCACTGTCTGCAGAGTCCTCAAGCTCTCACCACCCGCGGCAGTTCGTCGGCCTCACGGCCGGGACAAGCAGGACGGTGAAGCTGGAGTTCTTGCATCCGCCTCACCTGCCGACGTCATCTGATGACGGTGCTATCGTCTGATATCGATAGGGAGGTGTACCGACATGACTGATGTCCTTGTACGCAACGTGCCCGATGAAGTGATCACCGCACTGGACGCCCGAGCAGCGAGCCTCGGGTTGTCCCGTAGTGACTACCTCCGCCGACGGCTGGCTCAGGACGCGACAGGTAGTACACAACTGGTGACCGCAGCAGATCTGGCCGCCTTCGGGGAGACGTTTGCCGACCTCGGCGACCCTGAGGTCATGAAGGGCGCCTGGGAGTGACGTCCTGGCTCATGGACACCTCGGCCCTTGCCCGGTTATCGAGGTCTCCCTACGCTGCCACGTGGGCCGAGCGGATCGAGAGGGGACTGGTCCGCATCAGCACCGTCACTCGCCTCGAGATCGGATACTCGGCGCGGTCCGGCGCTGATCTGCACGCGGCGACGCACCGCCCGCCGCTGGCGTCGATGCCGGTGGAATATCAGACGCCGGCCATCGAGAACCGCGCCATCGAGGTGCAGCTACGCCTCGCCGACCGCGGACAGCACCGGGCTCCCTCCGTCGCCGACCTGATCGTTGCCGCCACCGCGGAGCTGGCCGGACTGACCGTCGTCCACCTCGACAAGGACTTCGAGCTGATCGCCGAGGTCACCGCTCAACCCCTCGAGCGCCTCGTCGTCACGCCGGGCTAACCTGCCCCAGCAGGGGAGCCGCCACCGGGGCTGTCGACGACAACGAGAGCCCGGGATCGCGTCCCTCAACGAGCTACACCGGGGACTGCTGTGTGAACCGGTGACACCTGAGTTGGGCTGCCCGGCCGCATTCTGGCTGTGGGCAAGCGACCGTCGGTCGATGCACCGGGGTCTGCTAGGCGAGGTCGTCAGCGGGATCGCCGAGCCGCTTTGCAGCGGATCGGCTGGTGGACGTGGAGTAGTAGGCCTTCGCCGCCGGTGCGGCACCGATGCGCCGGAACCACCCTCGCGCGGCACTGCAGCCGGGGTTGTTCGTCGCAGGCTCCCTCCCGCGGAGCGCGGCGGTGTCCGGCGGTCACCGGTTGCTACTGGCCCTTGTCGGCTGCGGGTGCTGCGCGTGCCACAACTACCCCGCGGGGAGCGGGTTCCTGACGCCGTGCCTGAGCAGTGCCCCGGCTCCGCTGGCGCGAGGAGAACGTGCATGTCACGGCCGGTACGCCCAACGGTCTTGAAAACCGTTGAACGTTTAACCACAACGTTTCGTGGGTTCGAATCCCACGCCCTCCGCTGAGATCGACTCAGCCGCCCTGCATGGGGGTCGTCAACGCGCGGTGTGCTTTTATCCACAGGCGCGCCCACCGAGACGGTCGCGGACGCGCGGCAGGCCGCGAAAGCCGGTGGCCCGTCTGCGGCGTTCCGTCGTGCATGTTGGGTCGACCCGGGACGGCGTGAGGCGTCACGTCTCTGCCCAGCAACCAGCTCAGTGGTGGACCGGTCAGAGGCCCTTCGTGGGAGGGCGACGTCCTCGTACTGTGGCTGTGCCTGCGCGTCGAGTGGGGTCCGGGCGACTCGCTGTCGGCGCTGCTCACGGTCCACTGTTGGTTGCGGCCGCCGGTGGCGAACCACTGCAGCACCGACGCTCCGTCGGCGGTGGAGGACCCGTTGACGTCGATTCGCTTGCCGCCCCCGACGTTGGTGATGGTGCGGTAGCCGGGGCCGTCGGAGGCGAAGGTGCACAGCTGGGACGGCCACCCCGCGAAGGACCATTGCTCCGCCAGGGCGCCGTCCGCACCCGACGAGCCTCGGACGTTCAGCGCCTTGCCGCTGCTCATGTTGACCAGGGGAAGGGTCGCCCCTGGGGTCGGCGAACAGCTGCTCGCTCCCGCCGGGACCGAGGTCACCGCTCGCCTGACGGGTCAGGACGTCACCGTGGCGAGTCCAGTCCCGCAGGTTCCTGCTGGAGCGGCAGCGGATTCGGGTGAAGGGCACCGTGAAAGTGCCTGGGGCGTAGGCCGTCACCCGGGGACGTCGAGCTTGTCCTCACCCACCCAGTGGCACGTGCTTCCTAGCTTCAGCATCCCGCCGCCGTGAGCCTGCAGGGGGGCTCCTGTCGAGTCGGTGCCGACCCGCTCGGAGGCGATGGTCGCGGATGCGGCCCACGCTGATGGGGCGGTCAATCGAGAACACACGAGCGCCGCAGTGAGCAGGAGCGCGGTCAACGGACCGAAGGGCCGGACGTAGGGCGGAGAGGACGTCGTCGTCATCACATCGCCTTCCTGTGCGGGGTGGGCAACCACGCTCATCGCCGCTTCTTCGTCGCGAACTCATTGCGCGGTATTAGCGCCAGCCCGCGGTAGCCGACAGATGTTGGTCCTCCTTCCGACAGATGGGCATCATCGGCCATCCGTCGACCCGGTCTCGGCCAGGTCTCGACCCCAAACAATCCGCACCGGACAGCGTCTCGCCTTCTCGGCGGAAAAGGATCCGACGCCTGTCGGATGGTCAATCGATGCATCGGCGTGTGATAGTCACGGCCAGCAACCATGGACGTGCGAATGCACGCCACGTCGTGACCCCAGGAAGGGTGGAGATGGATCCAGAGCTCGCAGCGGGTAGCGTCCTGATGCGTCGGGTCGACCTCACCGACATCCGGGCGGCGAGGTCGATGATCGCGCTGGAGCACTCTCTGCACGAACCTCTGGACCCCCCGACCGTCGCCGACGTGCGCACGGTCGAGGTGCTCATCCCCTCACGGGACGGTCGGCGCAGCATCGCTGTCCGCCTCTACCGCCGAGTCGGCTCGAAGGCCGTCCGCGTGCCCGCCCTGATTTTCGTGCACGGAGGTGCCTTCATGACCGGGGACCTGGACACCGAGCACGACCGGTGTCTGAGGTACGCGCACGACGTGGGGTGCTTGGTGGTGTCGGTCGACTACCGGCTGGCACCGGAGCACCCGTTCCCCGCTGGGACAGAAGACTGCTTCGACGCCTTGATGTGGACGGTGGAGAACGACGAGAATCTCGGCATCGACCGCTCGCGCGTCGGCGTCGGCGGGTGCAGCGCCGGCGGGGCTCTGGCGGCCGTGACCGCGCTACGGGCCCGGGACACCGGTGGGCCGGTTATCGCCCTTCAGCTGCTCGTGTATCCCGTGATCGACGACACCGCCTCGACGACGTCGGCGCTGGAGTACACGGACACGCCCGGCTGGGACAGCCGCAACAACGCTGTCATGTGGTCCGCCTACCTCGCCGGTTCCCCCGCCACCGCCTATGCAGCCCCTGCCCGCGCGGAGGACCTATCGGGACTACCGCCCACGTTCGTACTCACCGCGCACTACGACCCGCTCCGTGATGAGGCTTTGAACTACGCACGTCGGCTCCTCGACGCCGGCGTCGTCACCGAGATCCACCAGCTCGCCGGCACCTTCCACGGCTTCGACGGTGCAATCCCCGGGGCCGCGGTCTCCCAGCGGAGCCTGGACGCCCAGAGCAACTTCCTCTTGCGGTACCTCCGCCCTCGCTGAGAGCCCGAGCCCTTGCCGACCCCCTGCCGACCCCCTGCGGCACCCGCCCCCTCGAGAGGAACAACGATGTCCCTGCACCCGATCACCCGCGCCTCCGCGCTGACCGCCACGCTGCTGCTCCTCGCCGGATGCACTGCCGCCGACGACAGCAGCGCGACCCCCGCGCCCGACAGCAGCATTGATGATGACGCAACAGCCGCCCCACTAGCCGACGACGACCCGTCGGCGGAGGCGACGCCCGCCGCCGCCGACGAGTTCAGCTGCGACGGGGTGACCCTCACCAGCATCGGCTACGCGCCCTACAACAACGTTGGCGGCTACTTCCCCTTCGTCGAGCGCGGGATGCAGGAAGCCGCCGCCGAGTGCGGGGTCGAGGTGGTGTCCTTCGACCCCAACGCAGACTCCGCGCGACAGGTCAGCGGCATCCAGAACCTCGTCAGCGCCGGCGCCGGAGCGATCGTCCTCATCCCCGTGGACCCGGTCGCGGTCGTCCCGGTGGTTGCCTCCTTGAACGATGACGATGTCGACGTCATCGCCGTCGCCACGGAGATCGAGGGCGCAGACGTCACCTTCAACCTGGACGACACCGCCTTCGGCAAGCTGGAAGGCACGAGCGCCGGCGACTGGCTGAAGGCCAACCGGGGAGAGGGCACCCCGAAGATCGCCATCCTTCACCAGGACTCCGGTGGCCCGCCGCTGCTGAACCGTCACGCCGGCGTCATCGAGGGACTCGACGAGACGCTCGGCGAGGGAGGCTACGAGCTGGTCGCCGAGGTTGAGGCCTTCGTCGAGGACGAGGCGAACGCCGCGACCACGACGATTCTGCAGGCCAACCCCGACATCGACCTGATCGTCGGGCTCAACGACAGCGCCGCCCTCGGCGCCCTGTCGGCCATCAAGGCACTCGGCAAGGCCCCGGGGACGGACATTGCGGTCGTCACAGGAGGCGACGACGCCCGCGTCCTGCAGGGCGTTCTCGACGGCGAGGTGGTCTCGACCGTAGGTTTGTTCCCCCTGCAGCAGGGCAGGTTGTTCGCACGAGCCGCGATGCGACTCAGCGCGGGCGACACCGTCGAGGCGGACCAGATCGTCCCCAACGTCCTCATCACCGCGGAGAACGCGCAGGACGCCCTGGACCAGCAGCAGTGACGACTCCCTCCGCCGTCCTTCGGGACGAGGACCAACCGGGTCGCCGAGCCCAGCCAGGAGACCTGGGGCAGACGCAGAACTCACACCCGGCGCTGGAGGCGTCCGGGATCACTAAATCCTTCTCCGGGGTGCAGGCGCTGCGGGGGGTCAGCCTGGTCGTGGCCCGAGGTGAGATCGTCGGCCTTGCCGGAGCGAATGGCGCCGGCAAGTCCACGTTGGTCAACATCATCACCGGCGTCCTGCCACCCGACGGGGGGACCGTGAAGGTGGCGGGGCGCGATGTGCGGCTGAACTCGGTGCAAGACGCGCAGCGCAGCGGCATCGGCACGGTCCGTCAGGAACTGGACCTGGTGCCCGCGCTGAGCGTCGCGGAGAACATCTTCCTCGGCGACGAGACGCGGTTCACCAGATTCGGTGTGCTTGACGTGGCGAGCATGAGGTCGGCCGCCTCGGCGCTCCTGGCTCGTGTCGGGCTGGGCCTGCTCGCCACGGAACTCGTGGCCTCGCTCAGCATCGGAGACAGGCAGCTGGTCGCGGCAGCGCGAGCGTTGCGTGACGCGGCGTCGGTGCTCATCCTGGACGAACCGACGTCATCGTTGAGCCCTTTCGAGTCTCAACGGCTCTATGATGTGATCCGGCGGCTGTCCGCCGCAGGTGTGGGCGTCGTTTTCATCTCCCACCGCCTCCCCGAGGTCGCCGAGATCTGCGACCGGGTGGTCGTCATGCGGGACGGCCTCGTCGCAGCCGAGTTCCCCGCCGAGCGCGAGCGGATGGCGGAGGTGGTCGACGTCATGGTCCCGGGGGTGACGGGCGCCACGGACCGATCGCGGAGCGCCGACCCCGGTGAAGTGGTGCTGCGCCTGAACGGCGTCGCCGCAGCCGGGAAGAGCTCCACCGATCTGACGGTCCGCGCCGGAGAGATCGTCGGCCTGTTCGGACTGGTCGGCTCAGGGCGCTCCACCATCGGGCGGGCGGTAGCCGGGATCGTGCCACTCGACAGCGGAACGATGGCGCTACGGGGTCGGCCTTACGCCCCCAAGTCCCCCGCCGACGGGTTTCGCCGAGGAGTCGCCTACCTCTCCGAAGACCGACGCGGGGAGAGCGTCCTGCCCGGCTTGACGGTCAGTGAAAACCTCGCGCTCCGCCTCCCCCAGCAAACCTCGCGCTGGGGCCTGGTCCGCTTCGACAGGGTGCGCGACCTGGTCCGCAGGTCCATGACGAAGTTCAAGATCCGCGCGTCGTCTCCGTCCACGTCGATCGACACCCTCTCGGGGGGCAACCAGCAGAAAGTACTGCTGGCGCGACTGCTCGCGGAGGAGCTGTCGGTGCTGGTCCTCGACGAACCGACGCACGGCATCGACGTGAGCGCCAAGCGTGAGCTGCTGAGGACGCTCGACCAGTTCACCGAACAAGGCCTCGCGGTGCTCATGATCAGCTCCGACGTCCCCGAGCTCATCACATCCGCGGACCGGATCCTCGTGGTCCGCGACGGGCGGGTCCACGAGGAGTTCTCGTGGCAGGACAGCGACGAACGGACACTCATGTCAGCGGCTACCGGAGGAACTGAACGGTGAGCGAGGACACCGTGACACGATCGGCCGGCGCAGGGCCTGAGGTCTCTGCCCAGGAGCCGCGTCGGAGCACCCTGCTGAGGCTGCGCGAGCGCTTGTCCGGCCTGACGGTGTTCCTTGTCTTCGTCCTAGCCGTGGTGTGGTTTGCGTCTCAGTCACCCACGTTCCTCACCGTGGACAACGTGCGCATCATCCTGCTGCAGTCCTCTGTCCTCGGGGTGGCGGCGGTAGGAGCGACGATGGCCCTCATCGGGGGTCGTCTGGACATCAGCCAGGGGGCGGTCATCTCGGTGATCGGTGTCCTGGTGGCCACCTTCTCGGCCGGCGGGATGAACCCGTACCTGGCCATCGCCATCAGCCTTGCAGCAGGTGCTGCCCTGGGCGCCGTCAACGGCCTGCTGTCGGAGGCGTTCGTCATCCCCGCCTTCATAGCCACCCTGGGTACGGCCCTCATCCTCCGGGGAGCGGCCCAGGTGTACACCCAGGGGCAGTCCGTCGCTCTCGGCAGCGAAGGCGCCGAGGTCTGGCGAGCACTGGGGCTCGGTCGGGTCGGGCCGGTCCCGGTCTCGGTCGTCATCATGGTGATCGTCTTCGGCGTGGCCTGGTTCGTCATGCGACGGACGGCCTGGGGGATGCGCACCTACGCCGTCGGGTCGTCCGCCCGTGCCAGTCGCGTGGCGGGCGTCAGGGTCCGACGTCATCGCATCCAGCTTTTCGTGGCCGCCGGTGCGCTCTCCGCCCTCGCCGGCGTGCTCCTCGCCGCCCGCCTGGGGTCCGGGGCGCCGAACAACGGTCAAGGTGCCGAGTTCGACATCTTCGCCGCAGTCGTCCTTGGGGGCACATCCCTGTTCGGAGGTAGAGGCGGCATCCCACGGACGTTCCTCGGCATCGTCTTTCTGGCGACGCTGAGCAACGGCCTTGTCATCACCAACGTCTCGTCCTTCTACCAAGGCATAGTCACAGGTACCGTCCTGCTGGGGGCCCTAGCGCTCGACCGCCTCCGCGCCCGGTCCGTCAACGACGACGAGTGAGCGGGTCGGGGCAGCCCTGAACTGCTGCTCACACGCCAGGGAGTTCGGAAGGAGTCGCACCATGGAGGCACTCCTCCTGCGGATGGCGCCAGGTGACTCGGAGGCGGAGACCGCGCTCCGGATCATCGCCTACTTCGACCGTCTCGTTGAGCACGCAGGTGACATGGGCGACCTCCTTCGCTCCGCCGCCCGACTGGTCAGGGCGCCGGCGGGGTACTTCGACCTCAGCGGCCGATGGACCATGTCGTACGCGGCCTCCGGTCGCGCTGTCCCGGCCCAGATGCCCAACGACGCGCCGACGAAGCACCTCAGCTCAGACCTTGGTCCCGCCGGACACCTTTGGCTCGGCCCCGAAGCGGACGCCCGGGTGCAGGCGCTGGTTCTCGAGCGGATGGCCATCGCCGCCGTCGTGATCCTCGGGCGGGCCGGCTCGTTCATCACGCCCAGCACGAGCAGTTGGGTACCCCAGCTGCTCGAGCACGACCTCGGCAAGGACGATCGCGAGGATGCGGCGCGAGGCCTCGGGCTTCACGTTCATGCCCCAGCACGGGTGGTCGTCATGACCGGCGGCGACGGGGCCGCGGCGCTCACCGATTACATACGCTCCTGGTGCGTGAGCTCGACCGACGCGTACCTGCCCTGCGTTGATCACGACGGGATGAGCATCACCGTGGTGCAGACGTCGGCCCCGAAGATGCCGGCGAACGCGCCGAAGGGGGGCCTGGTCGCAGCGGGCGCCTCGGTCCCAGTCGTCGGCCTCCCGGCCTCCCTGAAGACTGCCCTTGTCGCCCTTCGGTTGACGTCGTCATGGCTAGGGCCTCATCTCATGGCCTACGACGAACTCGGGCCGTTGCGGCACATCGCCGAGGTCGACCCCGCCGTTGCCGCCGAGACCCCCGAAGTCGCCCAGCTCATGTACCTCTCCGAGACCGCTACCGGGATCGCCAGCATCAAGGCGCTGGACAGCTTCTGCAGGCACGGAAACCTTAGGTCCGCCGCCACCGAGCTGCACCTGCACCACAGTTCGCTCGCCCACCGCCTGAGCACAGTCGCCGCCCGTCTGCACCTGCCACTCGATGGACCGGATGGCCGGTTCCGGGCGCAGCTCGCCCTTCACCTGTACCGGGTCGCGGGCTGGGCGCCCAGGCCGACAGCCGTTGCTCCGTGGACGCCATCCCGAGCACCAGCTGCCTGAGGAGGGTCGCCGAGCATCAACGACGTTGATCCGGACGCTTGGCGGACGCTGCATGCGAGAGCTTGTAGGCCACCGCCGAGGAGTAGCGCAGCGGCCCCGGGCGCCAGCGTCCAGGCTCGCCTGACCCCCGCCCAAGCTCTGACCGACCTGGCGGTGGCCCTCGACCCCCACGGACGTCGACCGGTGAGGTCCTGCAGACGACCGGGCTCCCCCTCGTATTCTCGGCCCGGGTGCACGGCGATGCGCTGACCTCACCTGTACCCATGAAGGGGTGCCGCGGCTACTTGGTCTGGTTGGGGTGGGCGGTGAAGACGTCGACCAAGGTGCACGGTCTCGTCGTCGACGTAGCACCAGATGCGTGCTCCGCCCGGGGAGCTCGTGCTGCCATCGCTGGTGGGTGCGGCCGTCGCGGGTGAGGCTGGCGAGCTCGCCTCGCATCGTGTGGTTGCGGGGTGAGGACTCCTGGGGGGTGCGGGTGAGGAAGTCCCAGGCGTCCACGACGGCGGAGCGTGCCGTGGCCAGCAGGTCCTGCCAGCCCTTCTCCGCCTGTCGGCCGGCGAACTGGATGCGGTACTCCGCCCGCTTGAGCGGTCGGGGGACCGGGCGTGGCTTGGGGCTCACGCGTCGCGCGGGTCAGTCACGGGGGCCGGCTCGCAGATCCAGGTGAGGTCCTCGTCACGCGTGTACCCCGCCGCGATGGCCTCCGCCGTCGCCCGCCACGCCATCAGCACGTCCGTCAGCCGGTCGAACTGCGACACCGCGGCGCAGGCGCGGGCAACGTCGATGACCTCGGCCGCGAACGCGGCGCGGTCGGGACCGTTCAGGAACTCCAGCCATGGGAACGGCACCCGGAGCCGATCGAGGAACGGGGTACGGGAGTCGGCCAGCGAGGCTGCGATGAGCTGAGCGGCCAGCTGCAGGCCGAGCCGCTGGTGCTCCACTGCGCTGGCGCGGGTCAGGACCAGGGCCTCGCCGTCGCGACGGGTGATGGTCACCGGACCCTCATCAGCAGCCGCGAACACCGAGGCAGGGCTACGGGAGAGCTCCGAGGACTGCACAGTCCTGGGGCGGGGGTCACTGGCGATGCTCACGTCCCTATCGTTCTGAACATGTTCTGAACTGTCAAGACGGCCGGTGCTCCAGGCGACCGGTCGACCAGCAACGCCCAGTCCGGTGGTGCAACCCCACGACAGATGATGACCCGGTGTGGGCCTCGAGGCCATCCCAGGTGATTGACCCGGTCAAGGTCCGACCTTGTCACCGGCAACCCCGGTTCACGGTTGGTCTGCGCGCCCGTGTCCTCGGCACCATGCTCGTCCCGAGCGCCCTCGCGATGACGATCTCGGGCGGCACACTTCTTCTCGTGAGAATTTCCTCATCCAGGGCTTGCGACTCGCTTATGCGCGACCACAACTGTGCTCACCGGGACGCTGACCGGCGTCGTAAGTGCAACCACAGGAGTGGGCAATGAATCTGCGAGTCTTAGCAATGTCGACCGCGGCCGCGACCGTGATCGGTTCAAGCAATGTCTCTTATACACATCTCCGAGCCCACGAGACTAAGGCGAATCTCGTATGCCGTCTTCTGCTTGAAAAAAAAAAA
>ENA-ORBV01006843-ORBV01006843.1-microbial-mat-metagenome-genome-assembly--contig:-NODE-6843-length-19885-cov-20.736117_pt1 | contig 19885 bp, 13 predicted proteins | sample MGYA00237777_ERZ505514 | MGnify/ENA primary metagenome ERZ505514 (study PRJEB26160, sample SAMN06269048) | microbial mat metagenome | isolation source: Oligotrophic lake microbial mat | place... | reverse complement strand
TACCAGTACTACTACTAGAGTACTGTAGTCTACTCTCATTTTTTTTGGTTGTTGAACCTTCCTTTTTCGCTTCGCTATGTCGCACAGTGAATGACCGTTGATGGTCAAAACGGGGGTCCGTCTGCCACAAATGCGATTCGTCTTGCCACTGACTGGTCCGAGTGAACAAACATTGCCGCACAGTCACCACAGCAGCTTCCTTTGTTTGGTTACTGGAACCTACTCAACGTGCAAGGCACAGATCATGACAAAAGACATGGCAGGCTGTCCATTCATCAAGCCAATGGCAACCCTGACGAAATTGAAATCACGGAGAGCAGCAACCATCCATTTTTCTGTCCAGATGGAAGGTTGTTTGTTCTCACTCACACGGATTTCAGAACAATGATCTTCCAGCTTTCCGAGCTCGAAAGCACGGATGATCATTGGACTGTGCCGGCCCACAACTCCCAGGTTTTAATGTTTCCTTGACAGCCAGACATTGTGTGGAATTTTTTATGGGGTCCCACATGTGTCCTGTGTTGGCCAATTTCATGTCACAATCAGCGAGAACATGATTCTTTCGGAGCCCACACCTCATCATCGAGTGGGCCCGCACGACAGGTGTCACACAGTGGCGGGAAATGAAAAGGGAATCCTAGCCATGCACTGCGTTAGGGATCGACCCCCTAACCCTGGCCACCATTGTTTTTTCTGTGGGGTTGCAGAAACGCATCTTGGCATCTGTGAATCAAACACAAACTCCACAACCACTGAAGCACACGCCATGAAGACATTTCTGTGCAACATCTGACATTTTCCCCAGATGGGAGAACATTGATTGTCACCATGGGATCTGATGATTAAGGATTTGTTGATGAGTGATCTGATGATGCTGTTGAGGCTGTGTCTGTGTCGTTGTCAGATGGCGAACACATCTCCAACAACGGCGTCATTGAAAAATCCAATGCAGTGAACCCAGAAGTTCAGATCCTTGATGGTGGCATGTGGTCCCATTTGCGAAATGTGACAAAATTGATTCTTCATTTGGATGACAAGGAATGTGCAGTCATGATCCAGGCATGTGCTTTCTGAGAGGGACTTTGGCGATGCCGAATGGGCTTGGTTTCTCCAGGAGCGAAGAATCGAATGAATCATCAGGTCTGTGGCAATTGCACAAGGGTCCTGTTTGATGCCAATGAATGGGGGGTCAGCAGAGGGAAATGGGCAGCAACCACCACAAGGGAAAATTGCACAAATGCATTTGTCAGGTTGATGATGACATTGATCATGTGTGCTTTTCTCTGTGAGATGAGCATGTTTTGCATTGGTCATTGCTGCAACATTCAATGACACGGTTGCACATCATGGTCATTTGGGTCCAGTGCCAGCACTGGCACTTCAAATTTGCATTCCAGATGCAGTTGGCACTGTGAGATGTAGTCATGTGGAACGTCGGATCCATGACTGAATCGATCACGATCTCTAGAACGTCCAGCAGGCAACAGGAACGTGACTGACATGACCTTGACATCGGTCATCCAGTCATTGATGTCGAGTTCTGGTTAGGGACATTCACCCTTGTGAACATCCACTGACACTTTTATAATTTTGTAGTTGCTGTCGTTTGACCCAACATGACTTTGTCCTAATTAGATCTTGACATGGAGATGACCGCAATGCTCGCACTGGTGGCACTGCAATGTCACAATGGTGCACACTGTAGGTAGACAGATGGATCTTGAAGAGGCTCAGAGCAAAATACAGCAACCACTTGAAAGCAAAGTACTCATAGTTTTGTAAATATCTAGCTGGACGCTCACTAGATCTGGCCTACGCAAACTCGGTGACAATGTTATAGGTAACATGGACGCTCATGCGAACAGACAGCACCCCTTTATTTCTTAGTAATAACATTATTATATTCGTCGACGGCCGCTCGCAAACGGCGATTTCATGACTCAAAATGCATCCACCCCTTCATTATTTCTGGTTAGCTTCCGAACAAATGATGCCAATCTCGTTCATACATTCACGTCTACGAAGATACTATCCCATCCAGGAGATAAAGAACATCATCCAGCTTTTTTTTTACAATGAAGTCATTATCAGTAGTTGTTGCACTCATTTTCCTTCCAGTCAATGCTTTGGCGCAAGAACCCTTGTTTTCCTTATCTTTCCTTCCTGAATGGCTGCGTCCAAAGGACAGAGGTGGGATTCTCCGTTATCTGCCAACGGATAAGCTTGCTGTTCTCGATTGTCCACAGCAAGTCAGAAGCAATTCAACGAAATGTGATTTCTTTGGTCAAGAAGGAGTTTTTGTTTGTCGAACATTCGGCCTTTTGCCTCTCTCCGTTTGTACACCCGACATTGATGCCAACATTATGGGCGTTGAGGGCGATGCGTGTGGCTGCTGTGGTGATACGTGCCCTACTACCTGTCCATGTGAATGCGATGATGGTCGCGGAGTTTTAATGGAGACTATGATTGTACGTACCTGGAATTTTAGGCGGTGTGTATCAAAACAAACCGCAGACTTTCTTTCGCCTCTCCGTGACGAGATTCGATGTGATACAAGCTGTTTACCTGAGTAGAGCTGTTGTACATTTGAAAATATAACAGAAGGCTTCCAGGGTCATTCTGAATGAGAGAAGGAAAGTTGCATGGAAGGTGCGACATAATTAAAAATATAGGTGGACAAGGGCAATTTCTGGTATGAAGGACTGTTTCAGTGATTTAGCTACAGCGACAATATACACCGACGTTCCCAAAAAATCATCAATATATAAGCTAATAAACATATAAACTCCGAAAACGTTTTTTGTTGTAACTTTTTCTTGGAGTAACAAATCAGCCATGGCCTCTTGTGACTGTGGTGTCAAACGCAGACTGGTGGTGTCAAGCGCAGACTTGCTCGACAGGACTGCAACTAGTCCAAATTTACCAAATCTTCTCTTATGAAAAATTAATACATTTGTTATAGTCTGTCCGTCCGCAGATACACGATCACTGTGGCTCTCTCTATTATTGGAGTCTAGACGACTACTCCGTAGTCTAATTGTGTTTGTGCTCTCCTATTACTACTACTAGCTAGCATGTAAACTACGACCCACAAACTGGGTCATGTGTGCGGCTGTAAGTAGCCGTTAACACGTATTTAGTACCAGTACCACTATTCCCGGCATGTAGCTGCTTTATGTCAATTTGAATTCAAAGACATCCACAGCTAAAGCGAGCAGCTAAAGGACTAGTCTAAGATAACAAGCATCAACAGAGTCGAACGTATATAGCCGAAGCGAGATAACTAATAGCATCGATAGCAGCATCGACAAAGGCGACGAGTAGAGGTCGTATCGAGTATCGAGTACTAGTAGGAGTATTCGTGAGGGTCGCAAAATCGCTACAGCGTACATTTAGTACTACAGCCTACACAAAACGAGAACTGTCAAGGCAAGGCGACAAGAACCACAACTCCAATAACGACAAGAGCAATACAGCTATTAGGATCGAAGGAAGAGTATCAAGACAAGGACGACAAGTACGAGTACGAGACAACGAAGAAGAGAAAGGGAGGTTGTATTGTTGGAAGAAAAGATAGTAGTCGGAAAGGAAAGGAGTATCATTAACGGCATCATCGCGAAGCAAAAGAAGAAGTACTCTCATCAACAGCACGAGACGAGTTCACATCATCGAGTGGATTGAAGGATCGAGTAAAGACACTAACACGAATCTAAGCTAACCTATGAAGCGTCAACCCCTAAAACCAAGACCGAACGAACAAGTGGATAGTGCTGGTAGTATGAGCAACAGCAGCAGCAGTCGAGTGTGCAGGTCGTTCTCCTTCAAGTTGGTGACGGATAGAAGAATGGCCACCAAACAACATCCACAGCAGCCATCAGCCCCGCCGGAACAACCATCACATCAACAACACCGACGCAGCAGGCGACGTTCGTTTTCGGTGGGACGAGAAAATCATGATCAACCACCAGGACCAACCGAAGAATGGAAAGCACGCCGCCGTAGTAGCAGTCGGATGCGAGTCGTATTGGGAGGAGTTGTTGGTCGGCTGCGACGGAGTTCCAGTGTCCGACGGTCTGTGCTAGTGGATCGTTCTACTAGTAGGATGACTCCATCGCCCACCAATCTTCCTACACCGACTTGCAACATTATCACTCCTTGCAATGCGGGTAGCACTACCAGCACCACCATTGAAACAGCATCGTTTGCTCCTGTACATAACGATGAAACGAACGACGGAAGCTACAGAACTGCAGATGACACGGAGCCGTCAACTCCCTTTGAGTCGGATGATGAGGTAGTTATCACACTCCATGGCTCGCTGTTGCCATCAGAACGTCCTGTCATGATGGTCGTTCCAAATGATGAAGCAGAAGATCCAAAACTTGCTGCTGCCGCGGCTACATTGTTGCAAGCACATATCCGTGCCTACCTTCAACGCTATCACTACAAATTCTTGGTACTGCAGCATAAACTCCGCGCCATTGAAGCCACCAAAACAAAACAACTTCAAAAATTGAAAGAGCGGTCCAAGATTGCCAAGAAACGAGAACGGTCTGTCATTGAATTTCAACAGGACAAATTGTCTCGACGTCTCCAACGGACCACACGTGTCATTCCCTATTTGTTTCGGGAGGCTCAATCCAAACTCCAAGCCAACCTAGCACTGGCGAATGCCAATGCCAACGCCATCATGCTACATGATTTGAGTACGTCACACCTACAGCTCAAATTGATTGCACATGCCTATTTGGAAACACTAGAAAGTATTCCTGGCATTTGGGATGCTTTGCAAGCCCAATGGATGACACCCAAACAACACAAACCTCGTGTCCGACGTGGGTTTGATCGCAATGGTAAAATCATCCGACTGTCTCAAAAGAAGAAGGATGAATACAATGCTCATGACGATGATTTGCCAGTGGCTGGGCAAGCCAGTGAAACATCTTCTGCTGCGCAGGCAACAGCACCGCCCACACCTGCCGAAGTGATGTATCTCCACACATATTTCGAGTTGGATGAATCGCAAGACATGGAAGGTGCTTTCCGACACGTCCAGCAGGTAACGGAAGCAACCATGCTAAACTAAACTGTACATGCATTATCACAAAACAAGAAGACTCGTGACGGACTTGCGACAGACCATTATTCATAGCTATTGTGAACCCCACTACTGTAGACGAAACTGCTGCTATTAACAACGCCTGCTTTTTGTATTTTAGCATTTGTTGTTAATTCATTGTCAGTTGTTTAGTTCGTTAGTACATTCTACATCTTACGCGACGACCTGAATGTTGTTCCAAAGACGATGACCCCATGTGGGACGATGTCACCGCCGATGTCGCGGCAGTGGTTGCCGACCACCTGTTGCGGCGGCAGCATGACAATCCAACATTCCAGGCAATCATGGCAGTGCCACCAAATGTGGATGACAGACGGCACAACAATCCTTGTGGGCTTGGGCCAGTGTCAATTGACAACTCCACAGCGAGTGAGACCGAGAAATTTGGGCCAAGGCCTGCGGGGACGCGCCTTGATTGTTTTGGGCCGACAAGATGCGACGGACCCAAAACTTGTTTCCAGTCTTGACGTTGAAAGGACATGCGTGCCTCGAGGCCTCGGGTTTCTTCATCATCTTCTTCTTCGTCATCATCACTGTCGTCGTGATTGGCAGACTTTGCCAGAATCGTTTGTCCTCCTCACAATCGCTGGGTGATTGTTTGGGCTTGCAATCGAAAGTCTTGAATGTCATTCCGGTTGCACCAGAGCTGACGACAGCAGTCTTGGAGCAACGCAGCCATGGCACCAGCAGCAGTCATGTTGGGAGGACATGACAACATTTTGTCGTTGTCACCCGCAGCAGCAGCGCTGGCTTCTTCTTGTTGACACAGCCGAGAAAGAGCGGTGGGAATGACATGGACGATCTGCGCCTCTTGAAAGGCAACACGCGACACACCACTTGTTGCAGTGTGTGCCTCATGGCGATGGACAATCCGCGATGGAAAGCGTCTTGCGGCAGGAAGTGGACTGGCCACGACAGCCGAGGCAGCGGCAGTTGAAGTTGCTGCTGCTGCAGTGGAGGGTGCCACACGTTTTCGGCGTGCCGATTCATGGGCCACATCATCTTGAGGAGGAAGACACATGATGGCTGACGGAAGCATGACAGACTTGCTGATGGTCGAAGAGATCGACAGGCAGTCATGTAGCTGTGGAAGGCTGGCTGAGTGTCTCAATCACGGTGGTCAGTTATGTGGAGAAGGAAATTCTCGAGTGCAAATGACGATGGACACGCCAGACACTTTGACAATGATGACGCTACAATGACTGCTTGCTAGTCCAGAGGAATGGTCTGCTAGCTGTCCAGCAGTGATTGTGTGAGTTGGTCTTGATGGGTGTGGATCAGACAATGTGGTTGTGCGGCATGGGTTTCAACTGACTGACTGGGTGTGAGAAAAAGCATTAGTGCTTCACTGTGCTTTTACTTGATTTTTGAGTGTTGTGTGTGACGACCGCCTTCATTTCAATCAGAAAAGACTGCCATGCCTAAAACTGCTCCCGATGCTGCGTGTTCGTTGGTTTTACTTAGTTTTGGCTTTCCTTCATTCGATCGATCGATTCATTCAGATCTCTCCATGCGAATTGTGCAGTCACTTCCTTTCCTCACAATTTGTGGCACGCCGGCCCAGTGCAGATCGAATCAGTTTGGCTCAAAGTCCAAGCAAGCCTCGGTTCCATTGCTGCATGTAGACTGGGGGGGCTTTTCTTGCAGCGCAAGCCGACACGTCCCTTATTAAAAGTTCTTTATCTTTTACTCGATTTGTCACAATCGCTAGCAGTTGAAGTTTTTCCGATCCGCTCATTTGTAACAACAGTGTTAAACAATGTGCATTTTGGCCGCATCTCAATTTTGCTCTGCCACCTGGAGCGTTGCTCACAATGCCAAAAAAGCCCTTAAATGCAGCACAGTTCAAGACTCTCCCCTAAGTTTAGGGGAGAGTTTCAAAATGTGCTCTAAACTCTGCTCTAACTTAGGGGAGAGTTTCAAAACTCTCCCCTAATTTAGGGGAGAGTTTCGAACATAAGTAAAAAAATGTCACAGTTCTTTCATGTTAAATAACTCTCCCCTAAAACTCTCCCCTATTTTAGGGGAGAGTTTTAAACTCTCCCCTAAGATAGGGGAGAGTCTCAGACTCTCCCCTAATCCTTGACTCTCCCCTAATTTAGGGGATCAACCCTTAAATACTGCCTTAATAAATGACCAACGCTCCAGGACTGACTGACTCACACACTATCAGAATTAGCACGTCGTACTACGAGCTAGCTAGCTAGCTACTAGTAGTACGTACCTCAATAACTACAATAAATTTTTGCATGATGATAACAACGAGTCAGTGACCGGTCGCTGTTCGTTACAACTACTCCAGCTTCTACTAGACTAGCTAGCTAGTATTAGCAAAGTTCTGGTGAGCTACTAGTAGTAAAGAACTCTAAAACACACCTTGGCCTTACCTCGAATTCACATCAGCATCATCTGACTATACTTGTGTGGTGTGACGGTCATGCACGAACGTTGGAACGATATGTCGTCTTGGTGTAGAAGTTTGCGAATTCGTTGAGAAACCTTGATATGAAATTGTTGCGTTCTACCACAATCAATTGGTTGATCATGACATTGGCTGGTCGACTGCTCAACGTGCAGCCATTCCCCCTGCCGAAGGTTGCGCATAGATTGACGGCGTCTGGGGGGTGCTTAAGACGGCTAAGCAATCATCCAATAGGAGCTTGTCGAAACCGGCGTATGTCCTCGATATCAGCACAATTCGAAGCAGTTGCCGTACCAGCTGGGTACAAAGATGCAGACCAAATTGAAAAACCCTGCTTTCGGATTTTTTACAATGATGTCTACGAAGTGATACTTCCAAAAGGTCATCGATTTCCTATGAATAAATATCAGCAAGTTCGAAAGCGTGTGCAAAAGGCTATTGAGAGCCTTCCTATTGAAGATCGAGGGATTGTGAATTGTGGTACGCAAAATGTGAGCAAGAAGAATAAAAAGTGAATGTACCAATGCTGACACGGTGTTATTGCCTGTCCTGATACATTTAGAATTTGTGGTCTCTCCATTAGCCTCAGAAGAGGAGCTGACGACAACACACTCAGAGGAATATGTCAGAAAAGTTATGACGGGGTAAGTTATTCACGAAATTCACTAATGTTTGAATGTGGGCTGCATCTTTCGGGAAATCGTTGTCGGGGTGAAAAGTTGAGCTTGTGTTCAATCTGAATACAAATGTTTCACTTTTGTGGCATGTTGCCGTTTGCTCACAAAACTGTACCGCCATTGCCTGGCCAATGCAGTAATTTGACTGAGCGAGAGCTGCGGAACGTCGGTTTCCCTTGGAGCGAAGATAACTTGAAACGGTCCCTGAGCTCTGTTGGTGGAACCCTTGCAGCAGCCAGGTTTGTTTGTGAAAAGATCCAAGAGCGCCAACAACAACAGTCGCATTTGTCAGAGATCCAGCCATGGGCTGCTCATGTCGCCGGAGGAACTCATCACGCCTTTCGTGACAGAGGAGAAGGCTTCTGCGTCTTTTCGGATATAGCTGTAGCAGCTAATGTTGCTCTCAAAGAATTCCCGACAATAATCAAAAAGATTCTCATCATCGACCTAGATGTACATCAAGGAAATGGCAACGCCGTGCTCTTTCAAGATAGACCCGACGTTATGACGTTTTCGATGCATTGCAGCGCCAACTACTTTTCTGCAAAACAACAATCAGATCTAGACGTGGAACTCCCACCAGACTGTACAGACCAGACCTATTTGATGACTTTGCATCACTGGCTGAAGAGAATACAAAAGGAAAGCGCGTTCTCTCTTGTATTTTTTCAAGCAGGAGTCGATATATTGTCAGATGATCGATTAGGCAGAATGGCAGTGTCTCAAAAGGGGATTGAAAAAAGGAACAAGCTTGTATTTGATTTTGCTAAAGAGATGAATGTACCACTTGTGATCACTATGGGGGGCGGATACCCGAGGACTGACGACTGGTCACCCATTTTGCGAGCACATTCCAATGTATATCTGCAGGCTCGCCAGTATCTTGCCGATCTGTCAGATGGCAAATAGTGGATAGAAATTACTTTTTAGACCGTTGTCGTACTCGTTATTAAATTGCTTGCACAAGTAGATTTCATGGAGTACTTCAATGTTTGGGAAAGGAAAAGAAATTTTTCTGTTGTATTTTTTGCACCAAAGACGGGGATGGATCATTTGCACTTTTCACAGTGGCATCATCATGAGTCCATGCTGTATAGGATTGAAAGTTACAGTACGACAGTGATGGTAGCAGTTTAGAAATTATATTCTGGCATGATGTGATAAGCTAGATATGAAGCAACACCTAAACATGCTAGGATTTTGATGAAGAGTCATTGTCCATTCAGTGAAGATCAATTCCAGTGGCTTGCCTAACGATTTGTTCTGAGCAAAAGAATGACATTGCAAGGTGTGAGTTCTCTGAAACACTACCGAAATAGAGGTTGTGACTTTAGGTCACAAAGTTAACTGGAGGCCACTGAAGTTGTGTGCCCCCAACAGATTTTGAGAGTTGTCTCACTGGCACCTTTCCTTATGTAAGCACAGTCTCACTGTCACCTTTTCTTATGTGAATGCAGTCTCACTGTCACCTTTTCTTATGTGAATACAGTCTCACTGTCACCTTTATTTAAATCAGAACTGTCTCACTGGCACCTTCCCTTATGTGACAGACATACACACATACATACAAACACCAATGCAGCTACAAACCGATAAAACTTTCCTAAACCACCAAATGAGTTGGGGGCAATTTACTGTACTTTTAGACCCACACTTGCAATGTTATGTTGTACATGGTTGGTGTAGACATAGCTAGCTAGAGTAGCTCGTACTGCAGTTGAGTACCTAGACTAGCTAGCTAGCTACCGGTACTGTAGAGCTACTACTAGACCAAGCTAGCAGTAGCTAGCAGTAAGTACTCTACCTACTAGCTAGCTACAGTACTAGCACCTCTAGCTGTCTAGCTAACAGTACTGTACTAGCAAGCTACAACTAGCTAGATGTACATACATTGTACCAGTGGTGCGAAACGGAACGAAGTCGCACCAAGCGCGTGCGTGTCGGCTTCACCGATACCAACCGTCGTCATGTGGGACTAATTATTACTGTTGACTTGACGGCAATCTTCCAATGACGGAAAAGTTTTTGATTTCGGAAACATCTCCCCTCGCGTTTGACGTTAAGGCTTGTAAGCGAAACTGCCGAGGTGCGCCTGCCACGCGCTTTTTTGCGAGAAAAGTGAAAGCAGAAACAGAAAAGGAGCCAAAGTTTCGCATCACATAAAACACGTGCTTTACGGATGTAACATTAAGATTGTGCGTCAATGACAAGCCACCAAGCCGATATACTGGTATCAATAACAAAACAATACAGCACTACCTAACTACTACCTAGACTAGCTAGGAGATACAAAGCAGGCTGAGCATCCATTTAGTTCAAGCATTCTTTGTCGACTTGATTGGATCATTTCGCTCTGAATATTGAACTGGACTTCACTGACTGATTGACTGACTGGTGGAAAAGGACAGAAAGGTGATTGATTGCCTGAGTAAGAGTAAGAGTGAGAGTGATAATGGTTTTGAAACAAAACTTGAGCGCGATGTCGGAGCACAATACCCAGCTAAACAATCAGAGCAACAGTAGTAGTGCTGGGGCAGGTCTTTCTGACTTGCAACTGGCGCATTCCAAGAAAATGTCAATTGCAGCAAAGATGAAAAAACAGCGTCGGAATCGAAATTCCGAATCTGTCAGCCCGGTGCCCAGCCAAGGGCCTACAAGTACTGGCACCAGCACCGCTACGGCCAGCCAGAAAAGCCAAGGAAGCGAAAGGAGCAGTACCCAGAGCGAGAGTCACAGGCAGCAACAGCAACAACCAAGCCAAGAGAAATCAAGAATTACTGGTAACAATAACGACAATGCCGGTTCTAGTACTCAGGCACCGCCGTCGAGTACTAGTAGCACTACTAGTAGTAGTGGGGGTGCGGGTTCATCATTGTTGCACAACAAGCGAAGGGCCATGCAGCTGGCTAAGACTAGGCGTGCACAAGAGAGCCAGCCGAGGGAATCAGCTGCAGCCCCAGAGGAAGCGCGTTCCCCGGTCAAGCCAGTTGTTGCCGCAAAAGCTAGTCACAACAATTACAAAGGCAATCACAATGATAATACTAATTATCCCAAGACGGCTGTGAACGAAGTTGAAAAAGAGGAGCAGCCGAAGAATGACATGGTGAAGAGTACCACAAGTGACCACGGCGGCTCAAATACAAGCAACTCCAGGGCCCCTTTTGCTCGCAGATTGCAGCAAACAGCACGACCCATGGTTGGTCGCAAGGATCCTGTCCCTCCCAATGCTACATCGATCAAGGCTAAACCTGCTCCTGGTCCTGCCTCCGATTCCTCACTGGTAAGCAACAGCAATGATCAAAGTGATCTTGGTCCTGTGGAGAGTGTCGAGTCGGCAGAATCACAGCCTCGATCAGACATTTCCTCTTTTAGCAAGAGAGGGAACTCCACGATTGCAAGCACCGGCACAAGGAGTCAAGAAGAAGTGGTTCCGTGGGAAACAGAGCAACCACCAGACTGCGACCCCCATACCCCGCCGAGGACAATGAAGAATACAGCGGACAACTCTGACCGTTTCAGTCAAGCATCGACCGGAAAGTCCGTGATTAGCAATGGTGTTGTGGCTTACGATGAATCCATCATGAGTCTAGCTAGGTTGGACAACTTTCGATCCCCCGCGAACCGGGCAAAGGCAGACAAAAAGGAAACAACGACGTACCCCGGTTCTTTCGGTGGTGCAACAACCTCGTCGTCTGGCCCTCCTCCACAGATTCCGGCTGTGCCACCACCATCTGCCTCGGAGGAGAGCGTAGAATCCTTGCCCGGTTCGGCAGCAAAGGCAGCTTCTCAGGTATGGAAAAGTTCTCTTCTTTCAGAGAAGAGAGCCGTCCCCGTACGAGCGCAATCCTGGAGGGCTAGTGGTTCATCTCCTTTTGTCCCCAAGGATGGGAATCAAGAGAAAAGGACTTCCCAGCCAGCAACGACTACCAAAGTTCCTAGAAATTTCAGTCGCCAGCCCTCATGGGTTAAACCCCGGACAAGCTTGGAGCAAGACGCTCCAGTCTCGCCAACCCCATCGAGCACTTCTAACGCTAACGTGCAGCCTGTGTCTCCGGCAAGATCGGCGTACTCCTCTGCCTCGTATCGGTTGGATCGCCCTGGATCTCCCCTCATTACCATGCCGAAATTTAGCTCTTCCTTTAGCGATATCGGTGTGGCGCCCTCCTTTCCCATGTCATCTGGTGCTCGACGCGAGTCCGCTTCAGCTGTCAAGGGCTGGAAAGCGTCACCCGTTGTCAAAAAGCATTCAGTGGTACCACCTACTAAAACATCAACAGGGCCTTCGTGGCAGGCACGCAATGGTCGCACGCAAGACAGCTACACCATATCACCTAGTCCATCGCAAGCCTCAGAGGTCGAGCAAGCTAGCGAGAAACCAGTAGCTGCAACTGCCGAGGTTCCCAAGGCGAAGTCTTGGTCGACCAAGAACCAGCAGCCCCCCTCTTGGACAGTGCGAGCCGCTTCCCCCTCCCCTGGTGCAATGCAATCCCCATCTCAGCACCACGTCCCTGCATCGCCTGTGAGAACTTCGGGCTCGTCGTTGATGAAGCCCAACAACAACGCTTTGCCTACCGCCAAGGTTTCGGACGCAAAAGTTACTGCATCACCTGCCCCCAGACCAAGATCTTTTGCTTCTCCTCCTGCTATTCCAAAGCCTATGGCAAATAGACAATTCCCTTCCATAACAGATAGCTCCGAGCAGGAACGCACAGTGACGTCACCACGTCGGCATTCCTCTCCTGCCCCGTCTTGGGTCAAACCAAAGCATAGCGAGGAGGACGACCTAAAAGACGAACCCACTACACCTCCTGTTCCGACAACCAAAACTTGGTCAGTAAACAAGCAGACGCCACAGTGGATGAAGAAAGTCCAAGGTGAAGAGGAGCCGGTTGAAAAGCCACCAGCTCCAGTCCCTAAAACGAAGGTGTGGTCAGCGAAGAAGCAGACGCCATCATGGATGAAACAACAGGCGAATGATGAACTGGACGAAGCAGAAGAGGATAATAAGAGCATAACGTCGGTCACGTCAACCAGTCGACGGAACTCGACTCCGTCTTGGATGAAACCAGGGCAGCCAAGTCCTGCAGACAACCAAGAGAGGACACCGGTCCCACCCAAGCCGACCCAAGAGAAGCCCGCTGTTCCAGCATCCCCGCAGATACCACAACCGTGGAAAAGGCATTCCTTGGGGGGTGCCACCCCCTCCACTGCTTCCCACAAAAGTAGCCCTGAAGATGAGCTGCAAGCATCACCAGCCAAAACCTGGCGCCCCCCTGCAAATTCTGCAGAGCAGAAACCCAGCGCTTCTCCGCCCGTCCAGTCCCGGAAGCCCCGATCATCACCACTAACAGCAGAAAAGGCAACAATCGGAGGCGGACTTTCCTCTGGTAGAACAACAGTTCGCCAATCGATTGGAGGTACTAGCGATGCTAGCACCTCGAAGGTACCGCCGGCTGCTGCTGTTGTCAAGAAGCAGCGTTGTCCTTCGCCTAGTGTTGCTCAACTGCAAGAACAGATTTTCGTGGAAAAATTGGGCGTTGCTGAGAAGCGAACCTCGGAAGTGCTGCGCGCGAAAGGACCAAGTGCTCCATCTCCCCAGGTGAAGCAACTTCAAGAAAAGATTTTCTCGCCTGAGAAGTCAAAGAATAGTGAGCAGGAGGAACGTACAGTCTCGCCTGCCGCCGGCTGGTGGAAACGAGTGCCGAACGCTCCAGAGATCCAAAGCGAGAACTGTGAAGCACCCGATTGGAAACACGAGGGATGCAGCAGCGAAGAATCCGAAATTTCGCCTTCTCCTACAGCTTCTTCTGAACCTGAATCCCAGAAGCCCTGGAAGCCGTCGCAGCCACAGGACCCTGGCCCGGGTGCTCCTACCTGGCTTAAGGATATTGCTGCATTCCATTCGTCCTCTTCCCCGACGAAGCTCCCGTCGCAGCCACCAATTTGGCAGCAGCCAATTGAACCGCCCCCTCGCCCTGCTATGCCCAGCAAGTTAGTTGATGAAGGTTCCGCCGACTTGATGATCATGTCGTCCACAAGCACCACCAGCAGGGACGACCTCAAAGTGCACCAAGAGGACACTAAGTCACTTACACAAATGGCAGCTGATTCGGTCTTGATTGCCGACTATGAACAAGCCATGCAGCGCGTCATCCTTGAGTCGAAATCCGAAGACGATGATGATTCAGTTGGCAATAGCGCCGGCAACAGCGCCGCGAACAACACGCTTCCAACCGAGTTGCCCATGGAATTCCAGAAGGCTCTCACAGTGGAGGAAAACGAAGAGATGTGCGAGGAACAGCGCTGCGAATCTCCGGAGCAGAGGAACGACACAGTGCAAGAAGAGCAAGTAGATACGTTTACCCAGAATGTTAGCGACCATTCTCTCCCAGAGGAAAAGGAGCAAGGTGACAGAGATGCCACGAATGCAAGCATCGATAACTATGAAATCGAAGTGGATAATGGCGATTGTGATGAAGAAAGTCCTATTTTTTCGATCCCAACCAGTCCAGAGGAAACTGCCGAGCCTTCTCCAAAGGGATCTCCAACTCATGGCCTAAACGAGAAAGCCCAGCTTCCAGAGAAGGTATCTCCAATTCGTAAAGAGCTGCAGCTCTCCAAGAGTGACCAGGTTATGGACAAATCCACGTCCAGGCCGAAGATTTCTGACAGGGCGAAGGCGTTACTCGGCTGGGCGACTGGTCGTGGTTCACCCAAAAAGGACAAAGGCAGCCACGACACCCCAGAGGATATCTCTAATGAACAGGTATGTGACGATCTAGCACAGAACGAAGAAATGTGGCATGACAATGTTCAAGAAATAGTCCATGATGTAAACGCAAGTTTTGATCAGGTTAACGCAAGTTTCGATCAACTCTGCGGCTCCTTCGTTCAGGACGAAAATGGATTTCTATGCGCACCTGTGGCTGCAGGAAGCGACTTTGTGGATGCTTTTGGCAGCCAACCTTGGACCGATACCACAGGAGACGAGAAGAAGGACGCGTCCGACGACCTCATGCAATTCTGGCCTACCGCAATGGACATCATGAATGATTCTGCAGAGTGGATGAACCGTGACCCCGGTTTGGATTCTGTAGCCATAAATTCTCCAGAACCCGTCACAACAGAGAAGCTCGTAGCGTCCGCAGAGAGCATGCTCCAAAAATGGGGCCACCACGTTGGCGAGAATCATTTGCAAGATGCCCATCCCAGGCAGCTGCATACTATCGAAGGCATTGTTGCAGAGGATGATCCTGCTGTGGACGAATGGGTTGACAGATCAAGTATCTCTCAATCAAAAGACATTCAACGGGATTCTGACGATATGTGGGACTCGCATGGCTTTTCAAACCAGGAACCTGTGGTCGTCAATTCCCAAGCACGTGACGCTAAGCCAAGGAGCGACGAAAGTGCTTGGGAAGTACCACCCCCTACACGGGAAGTACCACCTCCTACACAGTCGCCACTAGTAGAAACGCACTTGACCCATCAACAAAACGAAGTCACTGCAGCAGATCCAATGTGGGATCCTGCTCATGCTGTTGACGCAACCTGGGGCGTTGTTCCATCCGAACCTGATCCTTTTTCAACCTCTGCTTGTCACTTCAACAAAATGATGGCTACGCCACTGGAGGATCAGAAACCCAGAGGCGATGCCTTTGATCCCTTCGGGGAAGATGACGATAATTTCAACGACTTCGCTGCAGAGAAATTATTTTCGGAACCGCCAGAGGCATTTGACTCCTTCTCCCCTCCCGCCTTCGCTCCGAAATACGCTGGCTCTCAGGGAGCTGATGTTTTTGATACCTACTACCACCCCCAAGAAGGTGCTTACGGTAATCACAGAAACCCGTGAGTCCGGAAGAGAGTTGATCACAACTCAAGTCCAATTAGAATTTTATTTTTCGTTATTTAAAGTTTAAACAGAATGCCCTTTTCAAAATTACAGTCCTTTGTTTACGTGTGTGCGGCTACCGTCTCGTCATTGTGCTTGTGTTGTGACTGGGTTGTGTGTGGGTTGTGAAGTGTTGTGCGTGTTGTTAAGTTTTATTATTCGGAGTATAATGCTGCCCTCATGGCGGTTTCACGGCTTCACGTCGTCAAGGCTCCTTGTCAAAACAAACATTGTGCCTGCAGTTTGGTTCGACGAGACCAGCAAACATTAAAAATTATATTAGAATCCATTCGAATCTTGGCTACGTCCATTAGCTAGGCAAACATGAAGCAGTTGTAAAAACACTGACCTTTATTTCCTCGCCCGATCCTCATGTTGGAGTCAACGTATGTTGTTTCTAACCAGCCACTTTCTTTTGTTCCTCGGGCCAGAGCTAGCAAAGAAAATAAAAACCCAAGATTGAGTGTAATACCACTATTCAAAGCGATATCGCACCTTTGGAAAGAGACTACTGCTCGGTTTGGCATTCTTTCAGATTGACGGAAGGGACCTCCAACGCACACTGTTCCAAAATCCAAATCAATCTTGTTTGTCACAATGCACTGTTTTGTATCGATGATTTGTTGTGTGACTCGGTTGGAAGTATCCACTTTGATCCCTGCCGCATTGACAGAGCCTTGATAACCAGATTGTTTGGTAGTGATTTTGTCTTCCACCTGTTGCGGTTTCCATGCGTCCGGAAATTCGTCTGTTTTGCCTTGAGCAATGAGCGAGGGGTCACTAGGAGATGTATAATGCAGATACCTTGGTTTTTGATATTGTCGTTTTTATGTCGGTGGGTACAAAACATAACCTTGTGTCAGAAAGGCTACGAGCTTGACAGGGCCGTAAAAGATCATACAACAGCATAGACCACGGGTTTCTCACCAAACACCGTCGAGGGCTTTTGCTTCCTTAGCGTCGGAGAGAAGGTTCGGACTAGGCGGCTTCGACACTTCTAGAGACCGAACTATATCCAGCACTTTCAACTGTGTTTCGGGAGTTGCACTCTTGCCATTGTTAGTGAAGCTTATAGATTCGAGAAGCTCCCTTGTTAGCTTCGTTGAATTAAAAGTTGAGGAGGCCGAACGCAAAAGTTGAGAAATTCTGTTCGTGCGGAGGGCATTATGAAAGTAACTCGTCATAAATTTATGTTTGCTAAACCCACAAGCAAATCCTTACCGGCGAGTTTGTAGGAAGGACGGAAGCTACAGGGGCCTGCAATTGGAATTCCACGAAAGATAAGAGAGTATGAGCAACACTATTTTCTGCTTCGCCGGCAATCGCAAAAGCAATTAATCATAGACAACAGTTTGCATTCTCGCACCTTGCTGAAGGATTTGAAGATATCGGCCACTTGCAATCCGTTTGTGACGATGCTTGAGAGCACAAGAACAAGAAAGCAGGTTTTTCGACTGTTAGACATGGTGGAATATAGAGAAAAAATGAAAATGTACTGCTGTGGCTTTTGCTCTTCTGCTTGCCTCAGTTGCTCCTGCGTCCACTGACTGGAACTTTGGTTGGACTTGTTCAATTCGTACATCATCGTCGTCGATAGAATATATCATCACCGACACGTACTAGATAGGTACCAGCAGGTATTCAAGTAATAGTAGACGTCAGTTCTATTGCTAAAAAAAAGTGATGGGCTATCAGACGCCAGGCGCATGTAGCTGGGGGTTAGGGTTACCTTGAGAGGTACAATTACCGGTTAGCAGCTACTAGCTAGCTAGCTAGCTAGTACGACGTAGTAAGCTACCACAGTACTGGTACCACTGGTACTACTGTACATGTACCAGTAGCTAGTTAGCTACAGAATTCAATAGTACAGTAGACTGACTACCAGCAGCTCTATCACTGTATTGTGGAGTAACATAGTCATGCGTAGCTAGCTAGACTAGTAGTGGATTAAGGCCTAAGGTACAGTAGATTAGCTGAAAGGATTATGCCCGCTTCCGTTGTCGAACTTTAGCCCTTACACAAAATACTAGTACGACGAATGTTTAATGTTTGCTTGCTTTGAGATTGAGTAGATCGTTTTACGCCATTCACTGTGAGGTAACTAGGCTTTTGCTAGCTGTGTTTTCCCATCCCCGAAGAAATATCTTCGTGTACTAACAATATTTACAGGCGGGTTTATGTGGGTGGTGTGTTTTTGCTTTCCACTTCCTCCCACCCTATCACCACACTTTTAATGTTTTCGAACGAGTCGGGAATCCTTTTAAGTAACTGGCAATTGCTGATATCCAAATGTTCCAGGCTAGGTAAACTTGCAAGAGAGGACGGGATCTCTGCTAAGCTTTTGCAAGCCGAGACATCCAGCAGTCTCAGGTGAGCAAGGGATCCAAGCGACGGCGGAATACTCACCAGATTTTTGCACGCTCTCAGATCCAGGAGGGCTAAGCCTTTGCAATTTCCAATGCTCTCTGGAAGCTTGGTAATGCCCTTGCACTTTGTCAATACGAGATCTTCCAAGTTTGAACACCTGTCTATGTTGGCAGGAAGCTCCTTTAGTGCAACACATTTGGAGAGAGAAAGTTCCACCAATGCATTACAGTTTAGAATTGATTCGGGCAGCTCCTCAACGCATTTGCATTCTCTCATGTTCAATGACTTCAAACTCTGGAGATTTCCTATCGTATCTGGTAGAGATTTGAGAGCTTTGCATTTGTCCAAGTTCAAATGCTCAAGATTGCTTAGTTGTCCTAACGTCTGCGGAAGATATTCCAGTACTTTGTTGCCAGTTCCGACGTGACCACCCAAACTTAATCGCTTCAAGTTCCGGAGATGCCCTATGGAATCTGGAAGTTCTTTTAATTGGGAGCAGTCCATCATATCGAGAAATTCCAGGTTTTTCAAGTCACCAATGTTTGTAGGAAGGGTTACCAATTTTTCACACCGTGTCAAGAAGAGCTCTTGCAAGCTCGACAATTGGCAGATGGACGGGTGGAGTTTTGTAAGGTAGCGACTCTTGAAAAGGTCCAGTGTTATGAGCGACCGTAATTCGTCTTCCATGGGCGGCATCAACTTCCACCGTTCTACATCCCGGCAATCACGTGTGCTTATGGCAACAATAATCCCGTCATCGTTATGGTTGCTGCACCCTTCCTCATCCTTCTTTTTCGTGCGGGTGACAGTAAATCCTTTTAAATCGCATTTTGCAAGGCTCATGATTAGAATCTGCGTTCAATTATGATGCTACGGTAGATTTTTGGCACCAAAATGGAAGATGTGACTAAATGTACTGTGCTTGCTTTTAGCACGACCGTTCAACCAATGTTGACGTTCGTTGTCCAATTTATAATTGATTGATTATCATCTGGGGATCTCCTCGCCGGCAAGGTCCATTAAACGTGCGAATTCAATTACTACTACTACTAGTAGCTACTAGTAGCTAGTAGGTACCTGGTACCTAATACTGTACCGTAGTGCAGCAACCGGTTATGGATAGACTACTGGAACCATGTACTAGCTAGTAGTAGACCCTGTACGTACCGTACACCGCTGCTGTTTGCGACTGGTAAAGTACACAGTGACATCCCCATCCACTTGCTGTTGTGTCGGCTGGCGCGCAGCGTCTAAAATTAGTACGAATTTGAATCTTCAAATACCACAGCTAGCTAGCTACTAGCTAGCACTCCATTGGGCGCCCTGTGTAGTGGATGCATCCTGAAACCCTGCATCAAGGTATGGAACCTGGAGTCTAAAAATGTAGCTTCCACGTCAGAGTCTGA
>ENA-ORBV01006839-ORBV01006839.1-microbial-mat-metagenome-genome-assembly--contig:-NODE-6839-length-19892-cov-5.711481_pt1 | contig 19892 bp, 12 predicted proteins | sample MGYA00237777_ERZ505514 | MGnify/ENA primary metagenome ERZ505514 (study PRJEB26160, sample SAMN06269048) | microbial mat metagenome | isolation source: Oligotrophic lake microbial mat | place... | reverse complement strand
ATTAGCATCTATTCTTTTGGTGAAACATTAGAGTAGGAAAGTTTCTTTTTAAGGTGTTGTTTACTGCATTTCACCCCTTGATGTTTGGCGATTTGACGGTGAAGAATTATCGTTTATCAACAAGTTGTTTGTAAAAAAACTATGAACACAGTTCAAACTGTTTATCAGCATGAGTGCGCAAAACATTGACAAATTGCTACAGAAATGGTTCAAAAATTGCTTTGGAAATTGGCACTTGCAAAATCGCTTGAAAATTGCTTCCCGAATTGCTAGAGAGAGGCGATTTCCCGAATTGCTGGAGACATGCAATTCCGATTCCAATAACAGAATCTGCACAGCTTTCTGTGCTTGTAAAGCAGTCATCTACTTCACTCCAACATATGAATAGCACCTAATTTTTTAGCTGAAAGGGTTGCTCTGGTAAATGCTAGGCCCAAGAAAATATTGAACATTGTGTGAGCTGAATAGCAAATAGTTTTGGGCAACTGCTGAATTGTAAAACACCCAAAGTAGGACGTTTCATGCATCTCTCACAAAGCAGCTGCTGACAAAGAAAAACCATCAAGCTCCCAATCTTAGATTGGTAGCAATGAGTTGTATTTGTGTGGTAGAGAGGTTATCTTGTGCTGATGCTGGTCATTTTGTGTGCTTCTAACACATCATTTTCAGTTTAGCGGCATCTGCAGCAAACAAGTTGTTGCTTGAAGCAAATGGGGATCATACCTCACTAGTTTTTGAGCTTTATTATTTGATAAAATGATAAAGTTTTCATGATGAGGCAGGTCATCAAAAAATTCCTGACAAAAAAAGGACGCAACATTTTTTCAGTCTCAGTTACTCTTGTCCATGTGAAGAAACAAATGAATGCAGATGCACTCGATCATGCGACATCTTTGAGCCACAAACTCTTTGAGCTAGCTTATCATTCCATTTGTATTTATTTTGTTTTTCTTACACATTTCAAATTCTCACTGCCTGACAACAGAACAAGCATATTGCTGGCATGGTGCCAGTGCTACAACACTGCTCTAGTAGAAGTGCATTGGAACTGGTACTTGTACCAAGTTCTGCTTGGTGCCATGCCCGGGAGGAGATGTGAATCTTGTTTAGGGTTAGGGCTAGATCAAACGCGCAATTTCAAATTCAGACCTCAAACCTTCAAGTGAGTTAGTTTGTCTTCGCATCGTCGTCACATCCTCATCAATTCCTCATCTTCTCGTTCATCTTCCAATTTTCACGGATCAAGCACCCGAACAATCAAATCGAACTTCGGGTGGTTGTGTCAAGGGGGACTGACACTACTAGCTAGCTAGCTAGCTATTAGTTAGTACACTCACTGCCATTTAGTTTGTTGCCAGTATAAGTAATGGCTGCTGCGTACTAGTACCTTGTAGTCTGTAGAGGCTTGCATAGCTCTACTAGCTTCTGCTTTTTAAGACAAGTTGAATTGCTTTTCCTTGTCTGCTGCAGGCTACTCTAGATACTCCCTAGTAGTTCATCTTTCATCATCAAGCAGGGAACGTGAATAAAAATGGTGGAGTTTGGCCTGAAATTGCAAGACAATCAAGTGGCCGAATGGAGTGAGCACTACATTGCCTACGAGGAGTTGAAAAAGCTTCTCAAAAAAGTCAAGCAAGCCATTGCACGCTATGAAGAACAAGCCAAGAAGAAACCCGAGTTGGCGGAAGAAATCAAGTCCAATTATGACCAGGGTATTTCCACATTTATCACTCGAACGCCCCCCATGTCCTCGGCCAGTTTGACGGACTTGAAGGAAGCAGCGGTTGCTGCTGCTGTGACTCGGAGCGCGAGTCGCGAGAATCTTTCCGAGGCCGCCGCAACGGAAAGCACGAGTTTGCTCCAAAAAATGATGGGACAAGGCACGCCTACTAGCGAACGACAACCAACGACAGAAGCTTACGAAAGCACAAATAAACTGCCTACTGCTTCTCCTGAAAGTGCTATACATGGAGTCTTGAAAACAGCCGTGTCGAGTGTGTCTGGATACTTTGAAAAGCGATACGAATCTTCTTTGCGCGAAAATTTGCGAGACATTGATGCCTTTCAAGATGATTTTGATCAGAAAATGATGTCAGAGGTAAGTTAGTGGTATCTGTGGGTGGGTCGTTCGATTTGAGTGGGATGACACTTGCCTCATCTCTATATTGTTTCGATCTTTTTCAAATCACCAGGCGGAGAGGATCAATGCCTTTTATAATTCCAAGTTGGAGGAACTGGAAAAGCGGTTGTCTCTGCTGACCGAGAACGTGATCCAATCCGTGAAAGAAAAGCACCAAGAAGCCGCGAAAAAATCAGGTGACCCGATTCCAATTTCTCCCGGGCCAGCAGGAACCACAGAAAACAGCCATCATGCTAAACATCCATCCAAACCATCGGTAGACTGGAGGGAATTGATTTCTCGTATTACCCGGAAACAGTCTTCGGCTGTGTCGGATCCAGAGCGGTCCGGCGACGATAGAAAATGGCAGGCAGTGGCCGATGTCGACGAACTGGATGAACTGGATGCCGATGATCCCGATCAGTTGCTACGAGACAAGTCGGCCATCAAAAAGATTGCCGAAGCTGATTCCATTCAACGAGCGTTGGTAGACCATTATCGACAGGCCAAGCTTCTGCACAATTATGCCATTATGAACTATACAGGCTTTGTCAAGATAGCAAAAAAACACGACAAGACTTTGAAAGAACGCAAAGGACGATACAAAACTCTTACCCAAGGTTCCAATATTTGCGATGAAGGAAACGCTGTTGAAAAGTTGGCGCAACGACTTGAGATGAGATATGCCAATTGGTTCTGCGACGGAAACCGTAGAGAAGCATATGCACAGCTGTTGCCCAAGCGAGGAGATGGGCTGGAAGCAGATTGGTCTCAACTACGGTATGTCCTTAACACGCCAAAGCGCTACACCCCATGGCGGATACCATAATGTGAATATGGAACACTATCGCATTCCTCACACTGTTTTTGTCATGGATTTTCAATCTAAAAAAGCCTCGGATATAGAATGGGCATGTGCGCTGTCTTAGGTCTGTGGGTCTGTTGGGACTGCGTATGGGGTTACGTCCGAGATGGTTATTCAACTATCGGTGGCCGAACAGCGTTTCCGGTGTTTAGAGCATGTGGAGGATTATTGATATTGCAATGGTGTTGGAGCGCCAGTGTTTTCATTTGGACTCGATACAGAGTGAACTACATATATTTGTTTGACTTTGACCCAAGAATAGTGTCAAGCCCCACGACTCTTTTCAATGAAGCAGTCGACAATACATTGTTTTTCCTCGTTATCATGCTCCTCTACTACAAGGTCTGTGCTTCTTCTTCGGGCGGCTGCACTGACTTTAAACTTGTGGAATCTAACTGTTTCTCTTCCAATCGCAATCATTATTCTTATCAAACAAGGCCGGAGCTCACGAAATTCCAGACATGATGCCATCAGGTATCTTTCCTTTTCTTCTGGTTGTCTACACTGTTGCGCAACTTGTCTTTCCTCTAAGGACTCGTGTACCCATGTGGAACTCAATATGGCAAGTGGTCACTGCCCACTCGCCGTCGTTTTATCACGGCTACGTTGGCGATATTTTCACCAGTATGGTGAAAGTTTTTCAGGACATTGCCTGGACGATCTGCTTTGTCGTGTCTGGAGATTGGTTGATTGACGAAGATTTGAAGCAATCAACGCGCCATGTGTGGGCTCACTCATTTTGGTACAAGAATGTGCTGATCCCTGTGATCTGCCTCCTCCCACTCTTGTTTCGATTCAACCAGTGTTTGAGGAAATTTTTAGACACTGGAAAGCGATTTCCTCACCTGGCCAATGCCGCCAAATACGCCCTGTCGCAAACCGTGACACTATTCGGAGCCTTCCACCCATTGTACATGATGCATAAGGACCCTAATCATCATGGAGTGAACTTGTTCCAGGTACGTTGACGCGCAAACCACATTTGAGGCGGGCATGTATTCGGCGACTCAAAGTCCTCCTCCTTTTTGCTGTTACAGTTTTTCTGGATGGCTGTGTTCGTGGCGTCGTCCCTTTATTCGTTTACCTGGGACGTGTTTATGGATTGGGGGCTAGGGCGTCCAGAATACCAAGGTCTAGGCCCAAGATTGATGTATCCCAACCGCACATATTATTACTATGTCATTGCTCTTGATCTCGGTAAGCGATGTGGGGTACCAGTAGCGTGTTCATTGTTGTCCCCGCAAGTCCTAAGCGCAATTGTCATTATGGAGTTGTTTCTCACAGTAGAATGTCTTATAATCTGCAGTCCTGCGTTTCATGTGGGTGCTCACTCTGTTACCACCGCAGTCTGGTGCCAAGTTCGAGGTTCCAAATTATCTCACAGCGTTGGTGATGATGTTGGAACTGTTTCGGCGTACAATTTGGGGTTTTCTCAGGCTTGAGAATGAGCATAGAAGCAATACAGCCGGCTTCCGAAGAGTAAGCTTTGTTCCTTTACACTTCAATACGGGTCATAATCACCAATACAAGCAGGAATCAGAGCACAGAGGCAGGGGTGTTTTGGCAGAAGTAGCGGCTGTCGCTGCAGTTGTTATTCTTGTGTGTGTATACAGCGTGGTCGCGGCACAGCGCGCGACTCGAAGTGCGGACAGCGGCAACCCAGAGCTTTAGCGATTATTTCATTTTTTAGTTAGCTAAGATCGAACTTTGGCTCTTTTTTAAAACGATAATCTATGAGAATTTAGTTTGTACTATAAATAAACAGAGGTCTTCAACTTTCGCTACTCCCCGTTGTGCATTCAAAACCTCCCTCTTCTTCGACAATGGTTTCACACTTATGCCGATGATAAAAGTTGATCGTCTCAATGTCCTCGTTGCTACTGTCCATTTGTAGCAATACGCTCGACGTTATTCGGCGTAGTCCTTGAAACATGGATCTACAAGCGCACATCCGATACCAGGACTGGATCTGAATGGCCGACAAGTCCCTCAATCTCTGGTGGAAATCATCCGGAACACCTCTGAATATGGCTTCATAAGTTCGCTCTCTTTCTTCCTCTGATTTGCGAATTTTGAATTTGCGAAAAGCTCTCTGGATAACAATAGCTTTGCGGCGGCTGAGCCTTTCATTGTATCGCTTGCTAGCGTCGCCATCAATGTCACCCTTGTAGCCTCTTCGAAGTTCAGCCAGTTGCCGGGCAGGGTTTGGCGCGTCGTGATCAGCAGTAATTGAGGTATCATGATCAGCCTGTGGTTGACCATCTGCCCGCCGCCTGGTCATTTGCCTCTCGAACATAGTTAAACGCTTCAATTTCTGCCTCTGGTCGTCGCCATATTTGGCAATCGCAGCTTTAACAAGAAGTGTACAGCGCTTTATCTCGCTCCATGAAACTAGGAAACGGCTCTGACTGGCTGTACAATGCACACTGACATGGCAGTAGGTAGCTTCAGCGTGCAGGTCATGCCAAGAAAGCTGAATGGGGACCAGCCTCTCCCATTGAACCATAAGCAAACCGTTCTTAATAAGGGTTTTGCCATTTGGCAAGTGGTAACCAACTTGCGCAAGTGCCCCATCTAAGGCCAAAACGTTGGCATGTAGCCTCAAACCTCGATCACTGCCTATTATGTCAGGGGTGAAGTCGCACGAGATACTCCAAGTTTGTAGAACCAAGCCTGCTAAGCGAAGCTGGTCTCTGTGCGATCTCCAAGCGCTCTGTATTTGCGTCACAACCTCAGGTTCCGAACGAGATGTGATAATTGCCAGTTTTTGTCGAGTTGTTTGTTTGGACCACTGCTCAACCGCTATGTCGACCACGGCTCGTTTATCTGACTTTATGCCCTGGTTGGCTTCAGAATACGCCTGACATGGCGGTGTCTTTTCGCGTTTGAGCGTTCTCTTGGTCCATCGCTGTACCTTTCGTGCCCGCGATCGCTGTTTGATAGATGCAAGCTTCTCAGAGATGGCTTTCTCGGTGCTATCATCTTCTTTCTTCATTTTTGGAACTGCAAGGTCATCCATATTTCTATACTGGACCATTACTTTTTTCAGGGGGTTAATAGGAGGGGAAATGTCGTGACTATCTAGCTGGCTGGCACCACTATCCTCACTGGTTTCTGTCTCGGTAGATGCAGTTTGTTGCTTCAAATCCTCTTTGGGTAAGTAGTAACTCGGGTTGTCTGCCATCGAAGGTATCGGTGGAAATTCTTCTTCTGTAGAACTTCCTTGTCTGAAGTGTATCATTCGTTTCTTGGATCGATCTCTTTTAATTCCTTCAAAATACGGAATGTTGAGACCGATCTTTTGTTGTTCTTGGATGAAGTGGCGGTGATTTTCTTGCGTGTTCGAAACGTAGTAGAGGAGAGGATTGTTTGTATGAGGCGGAGGTAGTTCATTGAGAGGCTGTAACGCATACAGTTGTGGTGACCCCATCGATCCCTCGGGCGATTGATTAGAAATAAAATAGTAAGGTTGCTGCTGGCGCGACGGGGAAAGCTCGAGTGGAGACATTCTAGCGATAATGTCTGCTGATGTCGTGATAAGATTGCTAGAACCTGACTGAGACACTCGTGCTGGTAGCACAGGTGTGGGACCTTGCCGCTGATTAGATCTCATCGGTGCCGTAGACTCCCTTAAGTCAATCATAGGGGTACGATTACTAGGAGCTGACTGAGACACTTCTGCTGGTGGCACCGGTGAGGGGGCGTGTCCCTGATTAGATGGCATTGATGCTGTAGACTCCCCCAAATTGATCGTAGGGATACGATTACTAGGAGCCAACTGAGACAATCCTGCCTCCATTGTAGGTGAGAGGCCATGCTGCTGATAAGATGATGTCATAGATTCCCCCAAGTCCATCATAGGGATACCATTACGCAGAGCCAACAGAGACACTCTTGCTGGCGGAACAGGTGAGGGGCCTTGTGTCTGATTAGACGACATTGGCACCGTTGACTCCCCCAAGTCAACTGCAGGTTTACGATTGCCAGGAGGAGCCGATGAAGACAACACTACTGGTAGTCCAGGTGAGGAGCCTTGCACCTCATTAGGCGGCGTTGGTGCCAAAGATTCCCGGTTAAAGGTAGGCTTGTCCTGTTTTTCCTGTTCTAATTGGTTCGAAGGCTGAGAAAGCGAGGAAGCTGCTTCAAAGAAAGATTTTGGATCCTTGCCAGATGTGTTCGTGGTCGTCGGAGTCGGACAATCATACTCATCCTGAACGAAGACAGCAAGTTGACGGCTCATGTTGTCTCCGTTTGGTTCCTGGGTCTTCCTTCTTGAAAGCCTATTCTTGGAGATGTTGGTAAAGTGTGGCGAAGGATCACGAGGGTAGCTCGGCATCTTTGAAGACTCCTCGACTGGAACCGGTGGTATCCCTGTTGCTTTCGCTTGCCCACCTCCGGTGGATCTTGATGGAGCAGGTGATGACTTTGGTCGATTGAGTCTGGGTGTCGGACCCTTGAATTTCATAGGAGCAGTGGCAGGGCTTTGAGAGACAAATGCAAGAGCAGCGGATACAACGTGATCATATTGCTTTGTAGATTGTGCCGCATGCGAGTCGACCAGATCATCGCTGTCATCGCTTGGGTCGTGACTTATGTCAATAATTAGTGGGGCCGGTCTAGCCTTTGCGTTTTCTTCAATTATTTCTTCCGGGCGGTCGCGGATAGGAAGCGGTGAATTCGATCTCGACCTTTTAAATTTTGTGGTCTCACGCCATTTTGCGGATCGCTTCACTCTCACGTAGGCTCGCGCAAGGACTACTCGACGTCTCGATTGGACGACAATAGCAGCCAGTTTCAGAGACAAGAACCTTTCTCTGTACAAAAAACCTCGGACGGTGGCCTGGATCATTAGCGCACATGCACGCTTTACTAGAAACACACGAGCGACAAGATACGAGCGGAAAACTCTCTGAATGGTAACAAAGCATCTCAATTCCCGCGCAATACGCTCACTGGTTCTTTGCCGAGTCCAGCATTGGATTGACAAAGATGCTTGACAAAGCCGTAAAAAAGCAGCCCTGATCGCCGTTCCACGAATCCAATGCTGCAGTACTATTGCAGACGCCTGCAATTGGTGATATGCCAATCGACAAATGTCTCCTCGGTATAAACTTTGGATGCGTGCAGCCGAAGCATGCTCGAGCCTAAGGTGTAGTGCTTTCATATACCTGGATCGAGCACAGACCATTCTGCTCCATGTCTGTAGTAGTATGACTGACTGCCGTAAATCAAGAAAGCAAGTTCGCATCGACTGTCTTCGAGCCCTGCTTTGCAACACAGTGGCTGCTTGCCTCTGTTTCATAATGACGACGTGAACTTTGCGGAACCACATTTGAATCACTAGCGCCGACAAACGCAGCTCTTGATAGGCTCCTCTAACCCATATCATTCGAACTACGCTTTGAATTAGCAAAGTTGAATAGATTCGCAGGCGTCCTCCCCTCACAGTGGCCATAGACTGCACTTTGGGTGTGGGCGGCATTGCTGTTCTAACAGAAGTGCGCCCCAAAAGCTTTCGGGAAGCTGTTCGAAGCTCGCGGTAAGTTGACTTACAGGAGAACATGCGCACTGCAGATTGAGCTACAATAACTGCATACTGTAGCTGCAAATAGGACTGTCGGCAGGAGATCATTCGATACTTCTTTTGAATAATTGTAGCGGAAAAATGTTGTATGCGAGTCCCCTTGCGTGCATACTGGACTTGAAATCTCCATCTTACCGCCGATTGTAATTCAATGACCGAGTGTCGCAGACGGAGGAACTTGTGCCGTTGGAACATCATGCGCACATTTCTTTGAATGACTGATGCAAAACGAGAGTGAATTCTCCCGTATCGCCTTACTGGCCTCATAGCCGGTTTAGTATTTCGTGGAGATGCTGTTGGTCGTTTGGGGGCATGGCGATCAGCAGCGGCCCTGGGGGAATACGTATTAGTGCCTTTCGGGGGTGATGGAATTCCTTTGTGAAGTCGATCTATTGCAGCTGTTGGCGTTGTGCTTATTCTACTGCCTTTTTGTTGTCTTGGCGTCGACGGTGAGGACTTATTTGCGGCATTCCTCTGAGACATTGGTACCGTGTTTCTTGGGGATGGACTGGTCTTTGCAGTTGCACCTTTCTTTTGTGAGCTTGTGGGACCTTTCTTTCCAGGGGAGTTCTTCGGAGATGGCGTGGAAGGTGACGGTCCGGTTGCATCTTTGTTCGGGGATGTTTTTCCTTTGTTTGTTGGTGATCTAGGAGTAGGCTTCTCAGATACATCCATTTTTGGTGAGGTGGGGGCGCCAGATCGCTCAGAGGTTTCATGGGAAGTGATATCCTCGGGTGACTTAGGCTGCCTATCGCTGCTGCTGGATGTAGAAATTTGTTCTCTGCGTCGAGGAGACTCGTGACTGACTTTCTGCTGTGGTGGGGGACTAGAATTTTTAAAGCTAGGCAGTGGAGGTAATCGGCTCTGTTTTCGTTTTGCTGACGCCGAGTTGTTTGAACTGGATTTTTTCAGCGACGGTTGCGGAAAAGACTTTCTTGTCGTTGTTTTTCTTTTCTGGGTGTCAGGGGATGCCTGCTTTGCTACAGTGGCTCCTCTAAGAGGTGTCGTAGCCCGAGTAGACGATGTCGTTCTCCGAGCGACTGGTTGCTTCTTTGCCGGTGAAGGAGTTTTTCTGCTGGGGGATGGTGTATTTCTAGAATTACTGCTCGGAGATGGTGTATTTCTCGTCATAGCCTTCGTTGTATTGGGGCTGGGAGACGAGCTTGCCGTCTTCTTTCTCATCGGAGAAGGGCTTTGGGCACGATCAGGTTGCGCCGAATGAAGCGAACCAGTATTTGAGTCGTCTCTATCATCCAAGGAGAAATCATACTCAGGCTTGATTGGGCGAGATGTAGATGTAGGTGTTGGTGGTTGCACCTTGGGAGTAGGTGGCAGATCGTCTTGAACCTCTTCCATATTCGTTAGAGGAGCAGGGCATTCCAGTGGATGAGGAGCCCGCATGGTCCGCTTGGGCGGTGATGAACATCGATTACCATCAGGGTCGGGACGACTCGATGCAGATGGACCTTCTGGGTCTGGTTTACTACTTGGAGGTTCGAGTGCCACATGCCGGTTGATCTCATACGAATCATGGTTTGGGTCTACCTTATTATGTGGAAAATACAGCAGGTACGAATCCTCATCGACAACATCATCCTCAGCGTGATACTCCTGGCTTTGTTGTTGTTGTTGTTGCTCTTCGGCTTTCGACGTAGTCTCCCGCCGCCTGTAGTGAGGAGCATTCTTGTTATCAGTGGTATTTTTGGGAGATCGAGACTCTCTAGTAGGATTTGTTATCCCTGTATCCACACGAAGATTTCTTTTGGGAGTGCCTGTCTTTTTGGTGGGTGGTGATTGCTGAGCTACTCGGGTTGCGGAAGGCGATCGTTTGCGCATGGGAGACTCGGAAGGCGATCGTTTGCGCATGGGAGACTCTGTTGCCCTCATGGGAGAGCCGCTTCGAAGGGTTGTTTTTCCTCCTCCAGCTGCTGTTGCTTGGGCCGCTGTCCTTCGCCGTTCCCCACGAAGTGGAGAAGGGGAAGAACGATTACGAACGGGAGACGGGGACGGCCGCCTCCGTCCAGTAGAATTGTTGCGTCTTTCGCCAGAACCCTTGCTCTTCGCACCTGCAGCTCTCGTATCTTTGGTTGGCGTAGCCGCTCGCTGCTTTGAGGATTGTCTGGGTAACTGTTGTTTGTCTCCTTGCTGATCAAAGGAAGAAGCTGCTGATGGAGGAGGAGATTTCTTGGAAGCCGAGGTTGTCGTATTGCGCATGAATCGAGGGACATTGTTGTCTTCTTTACTGTTAGCGCCAGTGGGAATTGTCTTGGTCGTGGTAATAGTTCTGGGAGGTCTGCTTGGGATTCTGGGACGATAAGCTTCCCATGATAAACCAGCGGTGGAGGTCTTCTTTTGGTCGACCCATCTAGCGGCCATTTGCTCAAACTTGAAGTACAGAAAATCTGCAGGTAGGCTCGAGTTTTCCTGTTGTCGTGCCCTTACTGGCTCTGGTTCCCAACGACTTCTCGACATCATCGAGCCATCTAAGGAGATGTTGCTCGAAGGCTTGGCCAATGACCTATTGCTACTCCGTTGCCTCACATGCTTCCTTCGACTATCACCTGCTTGTGAATCCGCCTGTGACCCCATTTCTCGCGCCAGAAGCTCGCGCGCTTGCAGTTCCCGAGCAAAGAGCTCTCTAGCTAACATCTGCCCACTTTCATTGCTGATAGTACCATATCTCATCATGTCTTCCCCCGACGACCCCTCATACTTCGCCACCTCTTCGGAGAACCCCATCTTCTCCTACTACAGTATACTAGCGAAATATGTTAATATTTGGCAATAGTGCTATGGCTCGTGCATTGAACAGTTTACTACTGTATGTTCACAGAAAGGAAAGGGTTGTGTATTCAATGGTTACACCCAAGTGGTCAGGTACTGTAGTATATGCCTTGTATGCTTTCCTATGCTTAGCTCCAAGTCTTGTAGATGGATGACTTCTTGCTCATTATTCTTGTACTTGGTACTTCTTCCTCTTGCGACTACGGTGTCAGCAAGCTTGCTACAATAGCTGTAACAGTACTATTACTTGCTACGACAGTCAAGTTAGATGGGCAAGGCACAGGACAGGGTGCGCCGTGCCAAAACACAACACAACGAACGAGAAAGATGAAGGGAGGAACAGTTTGGAGGGCTGGTTCAGGTAGTTTCTCGCCAAAACTTTGAAAATGTGCGCGCGTGCATAAATAAAGGTCCGCATCCGCGCCCCTACCTATTTCAACGACAACCGAAAGTTATTTTAACCCAAACCCTTTTTTGAAAGATCACTTGTTTTGTTTGAATGACGATGATCGCTGACTTGTCCGAAGACCGGACGACGCCGCTCCATGCATGCCACCAACAACGGAGCTGTATGCATGAACCAGTGGCAATTAATTAACTAACTAGTAGCTAGCAAGGATAGAGATGACCCTGATATCGCGAAGGGCCTCATGGTAAGCTTCTATCAGCAACAGATAGATACATACCAGTTGCCATATATAACAACGGGCTATTGGCGGGTCGTTGTTACATCTAATAGCTTGTGGTTGCTACTATTATTGTATGTAAAGAAGACGAAATACATATATCCTGTCCATACTTACATACTCATAGAAAAAAATACACAAGCGCGATGATACTGGAAATGAAATCCGTCATGGACGACAACGTTATACATCTAACGGAGGACATTATGACGAATTTAAAGACCGAAGTCAGTGATGTTCGTGAGGCACTGCTGACCAAGTTTCCCGACAAGGAGTTCCCTAACATCCTCCCCAACTTGAACCCCGAGCAAATCATACCGCCTGATGCCTTGTTTGAAATTGAACTGGGCCCCAACCCCGATGACAACATTTATGGCGACTATGGTACCACCATTCGTGCCGATCGAGGAGTTCCGTACAGTCTGGTGTTGGCCAAATGGATTGGCATTCAAGTCGATGTCGAAACGCCCTTTATCGAGGAAATATTATTGTGGGTTCAAAAGATCAACAACAACGAACACGTTCCGATGCAAAACAGTCAATGGCGTCATGATTTCTTTCAAAAACGAAGAGCCTTGTTGAAACAAAAACTAATAAAGGTGCTACAAAAGGAAATTATGGATTTGATTTTGATTTCACAGCATTACAAAGATGGAACGCTGATGGAACGAACAGGGTGGTTTACCTTTTGGGAAGCTTTCTTTCAACGGAAAGTTTTGAACGAGGCCAATTGTCAGCTCGAATAAATGGAATAGATGCATCCAGTGTACTTTTACGAATGCAAGTGTATGACGGCATGCACGGCATGGCACAGTTCCATATTTTCCCTTTGGAATGACATGATCTGCTGGTCTGGTCCATACTCAGTCCAGACAAGACACAGTGCAGTGGCTTTTGCATTAGACAAGCATCCCAAGTGTCTCTACGTTCAAATGTTCGGCCAATTTATCTGCTACGCATGCACCGAAACATGCGAGCTATGGTATGCTTTTCCCACAAAGCTAATGGCTCTGGAGTATCCCCTTTGCCTTGGAGATATTTGCGTAGAATCAAGAAGCGGAGTCTTGGGGGTGAAAATCTGTCCGACTTGGCACTGCATTATCATTTAGTGGAAGCGACGGACGAAAACGTCCATACATGAATACGCGCGACCTTGTTTGTGTCGCAAGACTCCTCCAACATGGTGCTAGTAGCTACTACTACTACTAGGAACTATCTTTGTCTGCTGCTGCATCTCCTTGAAAAAGAAGGCTGCCGGTCGAACTGGTCCTAAGGAACACATGAAAAAAGTGTTGTAACAGTATAAATATAGTACAAATTGTAGATTATTAGTAGTAAGTTTAGTATTAGTAGCCTAGTAGTTATGAATAAATGCGCGCGACTGTTGCGAGTCAATAATAGCATTGACAAAAGTCGCCCTCTATAGTAGTTATATAGGCATAGTCTTCCTTGCCTGCCATCAGAAAAAGGTCGAAACACTGTCTTGCCATGTGGTAGACGCAGTCGTGGTCAATGTGAGATCCATGCAACTGCTTTCCATATCAGAATACTCGGATAGGATTTCACAATCTTGCAGTAAGTGTTGGAAATGAGGTGGGAACTCAAAGTAGAATTCTGCCGCTTGCGAGGAGGACTCGTCCGTGGGCACCACATCGGGTTGGTGCTGCGTCTGGAGGGTGCGGTCAGTGGCAGCCTCGGAAAGACTGGCAGTATCGTTTGCTGGTGTCTTGGTGGCCAGCAGACTCATTTCTTCGTCCGAATAGCCCACCAAAGCATCGAGCTGACAAGAAATGGCCTTCATGGAGAGTCGTTGTTTCAAGTCTTGTGCCCACGCCTGTTCGAGCAATGCCTGAAGGACTGGAGGAATCCCATATTGGGTCAGAACTGGTCGTTCTCCTCGTTTGCAGACATACTCGGCGTGCTGTTCCGACGAGTATTGGGGATAGGGCTTGTGTAACGTAAGCAATTCCACAAAGACCATGGCCCAGCTGAAGCAATCAGCCTTTTCATTGTAAACGTTCGAGTTCACAATTTCGGGTGCCATGTAGCGTCTGGTTCCAACACCACTCATGAGGAACGTTTCGTCTTTCGGGCCGCTTCTTGCAGATGATGGTGGGAGCTCTCGACAAAGCCCAAAATCATAGAGTTGGACGGTGTCGTCCACTTTGAAACCAACATTGGAAGGTTTGAGATCCCTGTAGTGTGTAGATGTGGATGGATAGAGAGTGTTAGCGATTGGTCTTAATTGGAGTAGAAACAACTCACTACTGCAAGTGAACAACACACACAAGTATGATTCCTTTCTTCATTCTTTCTTACCTAAAGATGATGCGACGATCATGAAGATAGCTCACAGCATCAGCGATTTGCGATGCATAGCTAATCTTACGAGACAAGCTCACTTGTCTTGCAGCAGGATGATGAAGTCGATCTCGCCATCGATGAATGCGATGATCCAAAGGCTCCAATCGATCCATCAGAATGAAAAACCCATCATGCCTATCCCGAAAGGCAGATGTCCATCCATTGGCCAATCCCCGGACCTTGATGATATTTGGATGATCTAAGCGAGTCAGGAAAAGTACTTCGACACATAGGTCAATAGCTGCATTCTCCAAGTCTTCTCGATTCCTGACAAGGTCCCCTTTCAAGTGTTTTAAGACATAAGGTGCACGTCCTCCTGCTGCAGTAGTGGGTGCCGCTACTTGTTCGGCGAGAAGTTTCTTTCGATGGTACTGAGGAGCTCGGTCATCTCTTCGTACATGCAGTCGAGTGACAGCATGAACTTGAGAGAAAGCACCATGGCCCAACAAATGAGGCAAGACTTCAATCTCGTGGCGATCAAAGGAGGGGATTTCTACTTGTGGCACTGTCTTCAAAAAGGAGGAGTTTTGGACAATGTTCGAAACTTTCTCGTGGACTGCAGATGACATACCTGCCAAAGCGCCATGTCGGTACCAATGATTGTTGGGATCGTGGTGGTGCTGTGGATGATGCATGTGATGGTGGTGATGATGGTGGTGCATAGCCTCATGTGGAGGAGGATAGTAAGCCATGTTCGACATCATGATAGATGATGAAGATTGTGAGCAAAAAGTGTTGGATGTGTTGGTGTGGCAGTGAGTATTATGAGAGCAGCTGCTGTACGAGCTACTAGCTGCACTCCAATGCTTTTTTCGGATTGCGACGAAAAAAAAATGGGGTAGCAAGCCGGGAGGAGCGGCGATTTTATCATTCAAGTAGTTGCAACACTACTGAAAATTGCATAGTCGAAGAGTTGACAAGGGGTGTGAGTCGTTATTGGTATGAACTCATAGATGTGAGCGCATTCAAAATCGACATACTTAGGCAGTGGTCTAATTAGGCGAAGTATCTCTCCCCGTTAAGGTAATTAAGGGGAGTCAGACCGGCTACCCGCGATTGAGTACGTGAAATACTAACAAACAACAGTTGGCTATGTACTGGAGATTTTAATTTCTTCACACATACGGCGAGAATATCCGAGTCAAACCCAAACCTCTTTACTGGAGTATTTGGGCGGTTTCTTGTATGTATGTATGTGCGTTGAGGGGATATGAACGAGCAGACAAGATCAATATTTAGCAGAACCTGTGTTCGTTCAAAAGGTTTGTGGCGCGAGATATCGCAAATTTGAGCGCTGTGAGGGAGTCAGCTCTCAAATGAAACGCAGATGGGACTTGAAATTTGTACTGAAAACACACAGTAAATCGCAAGGTGCACGTCCTTGAAGGAGCCAACGTTTTTTAATGACTTCGCTTCCTTTACTTAAAAATCCTACACTCTTTGGCGGCTTTTGTATAAAATTCTACTTAGACGAAAATCAGAATTAAACCGCTTCTGCGACAATTTTCAATGACCCCAACGCCGACCACCAGCCAAGGACCTGCCGTTAATCGCTATGTTTTTGGGTTTCAACGAGCGAACTTTTTGTCTTTCTGCCAAAGCGAGACACGTTCTGTTTCAGTTGTTTACGCTATCATAAAAGTATTAGGTTCTTAATATCATATAAATTCGTCGGGCGAACCTCTCACAAGATCGTGCACACCGGAATTTTGTTTCGGGATCAGGTGGAAAAATCTGGCGGAGTTGGATAAACATGATCCAACAGATTCCCTGACCTGTTCTAACATCAGTAGTTAACTGTTACTGGAGTAGACTAGTCCAATTTACACACATGCATGCATGCACTGCTACTAGTACTAGTGCTACAACGTAGTTAGCTAGCCAACAACAGTCACTTGTTTAGCTACTCCTACCAGTTAGCTTCTGTTAGTCTGCTCAAGTGCTTGCTAGCTAGCTAGCTAGAGGGATGCCTAAAGAAAGCATTCATAACAATTGTGCATGATTCTGAGACAAAGCAGTGGACACCTGAGTTGGATTTCAAACAACTCTTTGAACACTGGAGGAAAAATTAGTGATTGAAGTGCAACTGGTTTTGAAAACTGTTGGTTTGTGTTGTCACTGAATCTCAAGACATCAATGTTGCTGTCACTTCTGTCGCAACCTTTTGCATCTCACTGATCCAACAAGAAGTGAACAATGAGAATGACTGGTTGTTCAATGCTTGCGGGCATGCACACACACACAAGAAGAAAAGATGACATGCAATGTGATCCATTGTTGTCTTCGTGCTGATCGAACAGATGAAAACCGAGTTGCACACAATCAAGCAAACACACCAATGTTGAGATTGTTGCAAAACATGCACCATTCAGCATGGCCCACTGCACAAGCTCACAAAATCAGTGTGCACCAAAACTTGCATTTACATTTTCTCTTTTGGAAAGAAAACAAAAGACAAATTCTTCTGGTGTGTCCAAAAGATACAAAACAGGCAGTGGATTGAGTGCCTTGACACTCACTCTTTTCACTTTGTTCGGGCATTTGGTAAAGGTCAGCGTGAAAGTGTCATCAATGTTTGATTGGAAGAAGGCCTTGGCAACAGTTTTTGCCAGCTGACCATCAATGATAAGTTCAGCTGCTGTGCTGCATTTTGATGCAAACAACTCTGTTTGATGGAAGTCTCCTCATTGTCAGATGATGACAAATTCATCTTTGTTGTCAAGAATGGTAAGATTGAGTTTGGTGCACATCTGAATGTGCTTGTTGACTGTTCAGCTTTCTCAAAGTCATGCAAAACAACCCAAGACTCATCCGATGGTAGAACCCTTGTCAGCACTCCTCAAGTCTTGCTTAACTAACTCAACCAAGTTAGGAAGAACAAAAGAACCAAACACTAAAGTCCAAGCAAGACTGACAAGGCGGACATGACAAGAAATCAAGCAGTTGTGGAACAAGTGGCAGTGACAGCAAAGATTGTCCAAGTTGCTCACAATGTGCTGTGAAAGAGGTTTGTAATCAAAAGGGCAAAAAATGACATTGAGCAACAAAATGAACAAAACAAACTCAAGTTTGGGGAACAACCAACCCAACCCAAACACAATTGGTCAACGCATGTGATGATGTCATTGTCATTGGGGATATGAGTGGCAACAGAGTTCAAAATTGAGAAGTCAATCATTTCAGATTGCATGGCATTGCTTGCCTTTCAGACCAACATCCGATCAAGTTTTTGGGAACAGGAAAAGAATTGAAGATAAGGATGCTGTTGGCTGAAGTCTTGGAGATCATTGCTGGAGTTTTAAGGACCAACTCAACATAGCCACTGTCGTTGTCACTGCTGACATGAAGGATGAGTCTTAGCAGGAAGATGTTGTTGAAGTGGAGTCCAATGACAAATTGGAAGCAGGTTGATCATAACCAATAAATTTGATTGCATTGGCCAAATTTGTGCTTGTTGACGTCCAATTTCAAAAATGTGGGAAAGTGACAGCCTTTGGTCAAATGTGATTGGTTGTGCAATTGGTTGTGTTTCGGTTGCATCAAATGATTGGGCTGATCAGAAAAAGATTAGTTGCTCCGCTATCTGGCTTAAGAACTGCCATCAACAGCATTGTTGACAAGGTGTTCCTGGACTACATTTTGTCTTTGATTTGCATGCAACATGATTTGTTCGACCCTGGACTAACAATTTGTTTCACTTTGTTGCAAATGCACACACAAAATTTGTGACTGTGCCAAACAAATTGCACTGGCTGAAGCAACATGCTTGCTGCAAATTCCATTGCACTGGTGATGGTCTGAATTTGTGCTCAGTCATTTTTTTTGTCCTGCTGCAATGGATTTTGTCTCCATGATTGCCAGCTTTCAATAGCTTTGTGTGCAAAAGAAAAGGGTTTCAGCAGTTGGCCATTTGTGGAACAAAATGATTGGAAAATTTGCAGGGTGGGACGGGTTGCACCATGATGACTACTTTGCCATTTTTAACTTCTTCTCAGCGTGGTTTGCTACCACTTGATTCATCCATCACTGATGTGCTTGTGGTAGCTTCATGCAGTCATTTATGTTGCTAAGATCAGTCCATCACTGCTTCCAATGTGCAACACCCATTTCCAATTATTCTCCTTACTGGGCAAAGACCTAACAATTTGACAACATGCGGTGATCTTAGAGGCAGCTCTTAGTTTGGTCATCCTCCTCTTTGGCATCTTGCTTGACTGTTAGAAGAGACAAAATGTCACGCAGCAAGTGAGCGTCCGGGTAAGTCCCTGCGCACAGTGAGTACCAGGACCAACACAAGCAGTGGCACTGAGTGAAGCTTTTGACTTCACTGCAGTGAAACCTAGCTAGAACAAAGCAAGAGCTACTGCTCATTAACACAACACAACATTCAGTGCTAGATGCAACCAACATTGTGTTGAATTAACCTATCGATTTGTCGCGTCGTGTTGCTCACAATCGACAGTGCGAGAAGAAGCAACAAGAAACAAGAAGACAACACATCACAAGAGCATTGGAGCCGGTGATCGATTGCACCGGAGCTCCACACAACAAACTGAATAAGAGGGCAGACAGAGACACGACCGAAGCGATCAGCCGCACAGTCGATTAACGAGATCGCGAAGATCAAGAGTGAGTGTTGAGCATGGATTCGAATTGATCCTCCACTACACAGCCTCAACAAGAGGCACAACAAGATCGCTGACAAGACAGAGGGAAACACAGCAGCCAAAGCAAGGCTGCATTGCTGTGTGGTACCTAACGGCCGAAGCAGTCGGTGTCCAAGAAGACAGTTCATTGCTACTAGCACTGAACGCGATCGAGTAGAGCATCACCATTGTCGATTTGATTTGACATTTGGTTATCTCTATCTCTGCAGCGGAGAGAACAAAAGAAGGCTGTGGCACGGAAGAAGAAGCCTGTCGCAAGTAGCACAGCTTCCCCGTAAAAAGAAAAGAACACGGAAAAGAAGGGCCCCCAAAGAAAAGAAGGGCCGCATTGAAAAGAAGCACACTTGACCGGTAAAGATAAGAACCGTGTCATCGAAAAGAAGCGCACTTGATCGGCACTACAAGATGCGATCTAGTGTGCAGCACTACTAGCAGCCCCTACTGCTGCTACTGCTGCTGCTGCTATCACTGACTACTGCCCCTAACCTCAAGGGCACAGTGCAAGAGACATTGAGTGGATCCAGTGAGGGTCTGCAAGCAGTGATTAGCTCTATCCCTAAGTGGGGTGCAGTGTTGATATCCAGAAGCTAAGTGCAACTTCAATCGAAGTCGCATTTCAACAAACGCAAACAAGAATACCACAGGGAGCTTTGACTACCTTGTGCATACTAAACTTGAATAACAAACTCATGATAAGGCTCTTACAGCCACATCTGACAACTACTTTCTTCCCTGAGCCTCGCAACCCAAGTGCAAGTCAAGCATCAAGCCGCTATCCAAGTGCAAGTCAAGCATCAAGCCGCTATCCAAGACCAAGACCAAG
>ENA-ORBV01006837-ORBV01006837.1-microbial-mat-metagenome-genome-assembly--contig:-NODE-6837-length-19894-cov-8.652874_pt1 | contig 19894 bp, 13 predicted proteins | sample MGYA00237777_ERZ505514 | MGnify/ENA primary metagenome ERZ505514 (study PRJEB26160, sample SAMN06269048) | microbial mat metagenome | isolation source: Oligotrophic lake microbial mat | place... | reverse complement strand
ATTCTAGAGTAGCTAGCTACTACCGGTATTAGTACTCTACTAGCTAGCTAGCTAGTACTAGTACTAGTAAGGCAGTATGTAGTAGTACTAGCTAGCTAGCTAGCTAGTATTGGTACTGGTACTCAGTAGCTAGCTAGCCAGCTGATGGTACTTGTACCACATGTAATGCCAACGGCTATGAAGCACCGAGCTACAGTCAGTGTAGTAGAATTCGAACCGCCATCGAAATCATCCAAACCATCATCAGAATGAATCAATCCATTTGATTAATAACAATGCAATCACAAACTTCTCTCTAGCTAGAAGTGAACAACAACAACAACAACTAGACGAGGCCCTTGGCTCGTCGCTACAATACCAAATTCGACAAACTTCGCTTCCACTATTATCAAAAAGAAGACAGCGTGGCGATCTCCTTCCATCAATAATCATTCATTACGGCAACACACATCATCGACGGGAGGCAACAAAATCGTCGACCTCCCATCCACATGCGCATCTACCAAGTCGCCAACAGCAAGGAACAAAACTGTGCTTCCCCTTTCACGGACGGACGCGCCTCAATCCTCACACGGATGCATCCATTATCGACCTCACTGCTACTATCAACGTAACGTCTAAAAAATTAAAGAAGCCTCCAAAAATTAAAAGAAGGGAGACGCAAGTGCTGCAACTCCAAAAGTAAGGATCCAGCCAGGAACCACTACTACAGTACTAATATCTGGTAACAATAACCGACCCTATGAGATTGCCCAGCAAAAACCACCCAAGAATGACAAACATGGCACAGCCTCGGTGTAAACTTCTAGTCCTTTATGTGTTGGGAGCTCTCTGCTGTATGCAATTCTTCCATCGTATACTACTAGGAGGAGGATCCAACAACAAAGGTTTGGAGTATTTGGAGGCCCTTGTTTCCAACCACAACAACCTTAATAATCAATTTAGTATATTCAAGGACAAGGATGCTAATGGGCCCAAGATATTTTCCACCATGGGAAATGCTATGGAGGATGCCAATAACAATGCTCATGAAAGAATACAAAAAGAATTCACGGAACTGCTTTTGTTTGACCGAAAGTATTGCAATGGGACTCTTTTGGATACGAAACGAGTTTCGGGTGCTTCCCCCTTGCTGATCTTTGAACCCCCCTCCGATGCAAAACCACGCTCTCTCCAAGTAAAGGGAAAAGGTCTTGTGGAAGTCTACAGTATCGCTGACGAACAGATTAACAATGGTAGAGAGTACCGAGGGGTGATTATGGAAATGGATGGATGCTTTACTCCTCCAAGAACGCAAAATATGGGACGCCGAGAATTCCGTCTCCATGCGGCTACCAATACATCTATTGTTCTAACGGCCAAACGACAAATCACACTGAGTTCTTCCAAGGGGGATACGGGCCTTCAGCAAATCTTTTCAACAGCTCCAAACTTGACCCTGCCTCACACCCGCATTGTCTTTTCGGCCAGTTCCTCCCATTATTTTGGGTACCAAGTCTACGCCAACGCCTACGCATTTTTGCAATCTCAACAAATCAATGCCAGCTGGATGCGATTGTTGACCGCGAGACAACCGGACGATTTGAGCGAACGGGTCCCCACCTTTACTGCACCGAAATGTGTCCAAAGCGATTCGTACAACCCCATCAATAAACCAGATGTCCTAAACAAATGGTTCCACTCGTTGGACGCGCCTCATCCCCAGGATGTGATTGCGGTCATTGATCCGGACAATTGGCTTTTGAAAGATATTTCTCCTTGGACGCAGCGAGTGCAAGAGAAACACGCGGTCGGGATGCAGGCATATTACTATACTATGGAAGACCACTGTCGTGAATTATGGCACACCTTTTGCCTTAAAAATTGCGACAAGCGACTTGATTTGGTGGGAGTCCCCTACCTCATCCAAGCATCGGATCTCCAGCAAGTGGCTCCTGTGTGGAAAGACTATACGCTCAGGATCAAAGACAAACTCGATCGAAACGAAACCTTTCAAAAACAGTGGGAATGGCTGGGCATTGATTGGAGTGCGGAAATGTTTGGATTCAACTTTGCCTGTGCCCATTTGGGCATTCGAGTAAAAGCGGCCAATAATCTACAGGTCCGGGACGTGGAAACCTCGACCGATGTCGCACGCTGGAGTGTGCGTCCCATGATTCATATGGGACGCGCTTGGTTTCCAAAACCAAAGGAGAATGAGACAGCCTCCGCCAACAACCACAGTAGTCTGCCGTGGCGGCACGAGGATGATGGGGGAATGCCCGAGTTTGGTCATCAGGTGTGGTGCAAATGCAATGATACGGCGGGAGAAATCATACCCTGGCCCTTGCCGGAAACAGACGACCTGGACTTCGTTTCGAGGCACACTCTGGAGATATTGCACCATTCACGAGAATACTTTGGGCCCGTCCCCATGAACAAGACCTTTCGAAGACCGGACAACTATTACTGGGCTGCCCCATAGTTAGTAAGTCATATGAGATGAAATGGAAATCCCCACCTGTGTCTTATTGCTTTGTCGGTACAAAAGACCCGGTTACCGAATGGGGGCTTTCAACTTGGGCGAACAGATTGAGCAGATCTACCATTGAAAAAAAAGGCACTGAAAGTGACAAAGAAAAGCTTCCACCCGAAACATGCAGAAATAAGCCAAAAGGAAATGCCAAACGGGTGCGAAAGGAAAGCAATAACCCATTGTATTTGAACCGACAACAAAAAAGGCTGAAAAATGCACACAACACAACCTCTGCAACGGAGAGGGTTGCCGCTTCTACAACAAGAAGGATCAGCACTGCCACTGACATTAACAACAACACAAATGATTTTGCAAGGGCATTTGGCCATGTGCAAATGTCAGCAGCACTGCGGAGAGAAGTCGAGGAATTTTCAGCCCAAGCTCAACGCACAGCTGAAGCAAGAAGGCAAGAAACTGGTGACGCTGCTGGCAATGATGGAGACCGAATTTTTATCAATCAGGGATCAGCTGCACGCACACAAATGGCACCCAATCATGGCCACACATCAAGAATTGAACGACAACAATTCGGCAGGGATCTTCAAGGCGCTATGCATGACCCATCACACCCTGAACAACTGAATCAGGGCAACACACCATGTCCTCTTCCTCGGTGCATGCTTTCAGCTTGTGTTCCAGATCACAACTGCCACAACTCAGCTAACGGATGCAAGAAAAAGGTCCACAATCTTTGTTACCAAGCCAGCGAGTTGTACGTAGAGGAAGAAGAAGGTACATTTTTTTGTTCTCGCAGATGCAAACAACAGAAACAAGCTGACGAAGCTTAAAGAAATCAATAAAATCCACAAAAATAGCCAATTGCTTGTTCATGATAACTGCTAGTTAATTGTTAGCTTAATCTGTTACGCAGGCAATGGTAGTTTAACACAGCTTAGGTAGTTGTTGTCGACGTTCTTGTATTTCTTGTGTCGTTGTTGCATCTTGTTGTATCTATTTTTTTCGGCTTTTTTGATAGCTCAAGATTCAGGCTTTTGGCACAAAAGTCAGGCTCTTCTCATTTGCAACTGCTAGTCCAGTGCCGGTGAGTGAGCTGGCTAGCTAGAGCGGATGAGTGAGCTCGCTAGCTAGCGGTCGAGTGGATGAGTGAGTGAGTGAGTGAGCAAGTGATCTGCTAGTGGATGACTCTGCTAGTGGTGGACGAGTGGGCGAGTGAGTGTTAGTGGACGAGTGGGCGAGTGAGTGAGCGCCGCGATGATTCTTTTTTGATGGCTCCAGATTCAGGCTTTTGGCACAAAATTAAGGCTCTTCTCATTCGGCAGGGTGCACACCCGGGCATGTGTTGTACCAGCATACCAGGTGGTATAACTTTCCAGCGCACTACTAGAGAGCAGTTCGTCATTCTTCATGTCATTCTAAAATTTGTGGCTGATAAAAAGGTCGCGCAGTTGCCACTTCATGTTATAAAATGTGATCGAACATGCCTCCCCTGCCAGACTCTCTAATTAACTGACAGTAGTCGCTAAGTACGATAGAGCTCTTGGAGCTGGTCGAACACCAAACGGCTTAAGTATTCATTTTACTATCAGAGAAAGCTTCTCTCACAAACCCATCACTTAGGTTCCAGCGATCGTTTGATCAGTTCATATCTTCCGAGCATCGATTTAGAGTGGAGAAGGAAATCTCGAACCTCTGCCTCCAGCTTCGTCCTCACTATTATTCTCTATCGGCGTGCTACCGTCCTCAAGTAGTTTTGATATCATCTTTTTTTCCTTTCTTGGCGACGAGTAAGATGGTGGGCCAAAAGTTTGCCATGTTGCTTCGTCTTGTGATGGGCCTATCCATCATGTGTACCGCAGTTCGCGGAGAAGCAGCTGTTGCTTTTGAAAACACCATGTCTCGACGACTTGCGTTTTCGAACAACGCCGCCGGTTATTGTACTCTGAAAAAAAGCGACATTCTAGAAGTTCAAAAGCTTATGAATACCACTGATGCCAATCTTAACAGCTTCTTCAACTTTTATGTTGACTGGGGAAAAGTGTATGAGTATCCCAAGAGTGAGATCACCGGGTTCCTCAAGCTCGTGAGGGAACAGTTCCTTAATGCAAACTCAAACCCTACTGACCGTCAGATCCTCAACACCATGGTTGTCAAGCAGGTTCGTGGAAAGCCATGGATCCGAACCACGCGCAACTGCAGAATCGCTATCAACTCTGCGGTTGCTAAGTCGGTGCGCGAATGGTTCAAACTTATGGGCATTGGAAGCATTGGTACGCTGACGGATGGCCGTCGCCGATTGGAAGACGCCATGATCGAAGCCTTGAGTTTTCCATTGTCAACCATGGAAGACGCAGCGATGTTCGGAGACGACGCAGCAGCTACCGTGCCTGGAATTGAAGGCACTGTCGAGTCTACTCTTCCTCTCTTTTTGGAGATCATGCAGAACAGTGAAAACATCTTTAACAAGTTCGTTGACATTGTCATTCTCAGAAATGCTATTGTTGATGTCCAGACTCTTATGAATACCAACCTCAAAGACCTCATTACTTCTTGGAAGGAAGCAGCTGCATATGCAAAATCTTTCCCCGCGAAGTATGCTGCTTTTGCCGTGACAGAAGGAATCGACTTGATTGACCCCTTTTTTGCAGCTAAGCTGGACTCCAACTTTACACTTGAGTATGCCAACGTTGTGTCACTTTGCTCGATGTTCCCTCCAACCCCCGCTCCTTCGCCATTGCCAACGCCGGGAGCTGCGGACCTTGACCAACTTACGCCAGTCATTGCGATTGTGGACACAACCCCATCAACCCTTTCCGCCTCATACACTCAATTCCGGGCGAGATATCCATTACGCCCTGTCTGCGTCTTGCGAATTCGAGGTGGTACTGACAACTTTGTTTTACCTGATAACATGCTCTTTGATCCCAAACTTATCTACAAGTTGGCCAATCGTGATAGGGGGGACGCCTGGTTAGCGGTAAGTATCCTGGGAAACCTTTGAAATTATTGATGTCATTTTCTTTTGAACAACCTTTGTATCTCACTTGTCTTTTTTGTCTGCTGCCAAAAAAGAGCGATTGGTACGATCTGTGTGAGTTGTATCGGTTCGTCAGACAACCTACACCTTCAGGGCGAAACTTGCAGGTGGCTCTTCCGACTTTCGTCGGGATCAATGTTGACATTAAACCCCCAGAAGACGTTGCTGCTTCGGCTGCTTTGTTCAATCGTAATCTAGTCACCAACCAGATCACGGGTGTCGTTCTTACGACCGGCCCCAATGGCGACTGGGTGCTACCTTTAATTACGAGTATTGCCTTTCCTGAGCCAAGTTCAGCTCCGAGCTCAGCTCCCAGCAGGTTACCCTCAAAGATTCCCTCCCAGTCTCCAAATCAGCCCAGTGCGGCACCCAGTCTCTTACCCTCCAGAGTGCCCAGTAGGGTTCCCAGTAGGACACCTTCGCGAGCACCCAGTAGGACTCCCAGCAGGGTACCCTCACGTTCGCCAAGTAGGGTACCATCGCGTTCGCCCAGTAGGGTTCCCAGTAGGACACCTTCGCGAGTACCCAGTCGGCAACCCAGTAAGAGTCTTAACCCCAGTCAGCAGCCCAGTAAAAGTCTGAGGCCCAGTAAGAGTCTTGACCCCAGTTCGGCACCCAGTAAGACCCCCACCAGGAAGCCCACCGGCAAGCCCACTGCTGTCCCGGCGTAAGCTTGTTTGTTGATGTTTTTGAAGAAATCCAATGGCGAAATAAGCAGTTTTCATGGGTTTGAAAAATAAAAGAAATAATAAGTGAATGTTTCAAAAAAAATTCACCCGCACATATACATACACAACCATTGTTGTGCATTAGCTAGTTAACTAGCCGGCAGCTAGCGCACAAGTAGCAAGCTACTACTGCATGCGGTGGTGGTATTGCATGTAGTATGACTAGATATATTCTCGGACAACCAGGAACCAAGCGGGGCAGGTATTGTTTTGGCAAGGACAAGAGCAAGTGTGCGCTTTATAGATTGCACGCACGCATGGCTGGATTCGCTTGGCAGATAAGCTTTTGGTTACATAGATGATCTTACTCGCCGATCCCCTAAGTAAAGGTGCACCAACCAATCCAGTCGATCGTGGTGATTAGCACCCAGGCCAAATCCGAAATCGCGGGATATTATTTTCACGCTCGAATGTGTCGCAAACAAACGGCGAAACGGAAGAAAAGAAGAGGATATAAAGCAATCGAACTTTGGAGCTCGAAGCAGGAAAATCGGCCGGGGAAAGAAAGACCAGGAACCCGCAACCATGATGCTGCGTGTTTCTTTCTACTTTACACTGGCCCTTGTCAGTGGTGTCCATGGACGAGAAATGCTGCGCTCCAGGCGAGACTTGAGTGTTTCGCGGGAGCTAGCGTTCGCAGATAGTACGACGGGTTACTGTAAACTGGATCGGAGCGATATTATGGCTGTCAATAGTTTGATGGAAACATCAGAAGAAACTTATCTGGGTGAATTTTTTGGGCATTATTACGAGGGTGGCATATTGTACCAGTACCCTAATAGTAACATCCGTGCATTTCTGAAAGTTGCGAGGGATTTCATGAACCCCGCTGTGGATCCGACGGACAGGCAAATTCTAAACACTCTGACTATCAAAGCTGTGATAGGAAGAGATGTATCACTCACTGCCTCCTGTAAGTCAGAAGTCGACAGTGCAGTGAGGCGGTCGGCTGCTACTTGGTTCACGCTTATGGGAGTTGGGAAACGTCCCGAAGTTTCCGAGGACGTTGCCGCTATGGTGGAGTACGGGTTTGATGAAACGAATGTCACTCAGACATACGGTAGTAGCATCAAAACCGAAGCGAATGCCACTCAGACATACGGTAGTAGCATCAAAGCCGAAGCGAATGCAACGCAGACATACGGTTTCGATTTTAGTAGCTTTACAGCCGAAGCAAATGCAACTAAGAGATCGAGTGTCAAGCAATTCTTCCAGGAAGATGTCGAACTTACTGCCTTATATGACGACGCTGCTGCTACCGCAAATCTAGACTCGACTTTCCCGCTCTTCTTGGACATATTAGGAAGCGACGCAAATGTCTTTAACAAGTTTGTGGCCGTTGTCCTGCTCAGAAACAAAATACTGGATGTTAAGACTATCATGAATACTGAACTGCCCCGGTTTATGGGTTCTTGGACTGAAGCTGCTGCCACTGCAAAGTCATTTCCTGCCAAGTATGCTGCTTTTGCTGTGAGCTTAGGTATTGACTTGGTGGATCCTTTCATTGCAGCAAGACTTGACTCAGCCTATGTAACTATCTACAACCAAGTACTGGGTGCATGCTCTGTGCCTGTTCCAAGTCCATCTCCAACCACGCTTGCACCTGACTCTTCGGAACAAAAACTTCAAATTCCCTTTCCGAGTTACACCCCAGTGCCAACCGCCAATATTCCACTGCCTAATCCTGTGTTTCCAACTATCGCCCCCCAACCCACCCAAGGTTCGGGGGTACTGCCAACGGCAGCACCAACGCCACCGCCCTCCGATAATACACTGCCTCAACCCGTCGTTCCAACGACGGCAGGACCGACGCCATTGCCAACGCCAGGACCACCACCAGCGCCAGTAGCGCCAGCCCCTACCCCGGTTCAAGGTCCTGAAGTTGATGAGATCATGCCAGTTATTGCGGTAATAGATGTTGATGGACCATCTGATTCTGAACTGGAAGGTAGTTGGACATCATTCCGTATTCAGTATCCAAATCGCCCCTTTTGTCTCCTTGAGGTCCGAGGTAGTGGAAACATTTTCATCCCTTCTCAATTGCTACAGGATTCAAATGTGATTTACAGAAAGGTTGAAGGAGATAGAGGAGATTTTTTTTTCGCCAGCGATTGGTTCGATCTTTGCCATCTCTACCTGCTCGGTGGAGCTGGAAAAGGGTCAACAATTCCTGTGAGAAGCGTTGCTCTTTTGCTCAATGCCAACGCAGATTCCGTTAAGGCTTCCTATGCCAACTTTATGTCCAAGCTAGAAACATATCAAATCGAAAGGAAAGACGCCATTAGATTGTCTGACAACAACTGGATCGATCCTTTGAATCGATCGTTTCTAGATACGCCAAGTGGAAATCCGCCATCATCGCCCCCCGTCACAGCGTCTCCAGTAACAACACCTGGCCCCACCTGGGCTGCAGGTTCTTTTACTAACCCACCAACACCGGGGCCGACCGTTGCACCAGTTACCCCGAGCCCAACCTCTGTGGCACCCGTCACTGCATCAACACCGGGTCCAACGAATGCACCCATCACTCCCAGGCCAACCCCTTCACCGACCCCAGGACCTATCAGTCCACCCACTCCTGCGCCTGTACAATCCTCTTCTTATAATACGAAGATCGACCTTCGTTTCCAAGGAGCAAGCACGGCCGGGTCGCTCCAGGTCATCAGTGCCCGCGATCGAGTTCAAAGAATTGTCACAACGAATATGCCACCCGCAATCAGTGGTCGCTACAGCACTGAGTGCGGTATAGACCCAGAGGTTATTGATGATGTAAATATATGCATAAGGTAAGACGACCTCAACCAAGTGGTACTAACGGAAATACACTGTATCTGCATTCAGGCACTCATATATTTGCTATCGCTGGTTACTACGAAAGGTTCCGCGACTTGCCGGGTAATATCATCGGCCTTGGTGGCCCTCGACTTCTTCGATACGACGTCCCAGGTGCTTTATTCCCTGCCACCGGGGAGATCTCGATTGACCCAGCCCTGGCCAGCTCTGAAGTGTACTCTACCGCTGTAAGTATTCATCGACATTTACGAACTTGTGTGATGTGTAACCCCCACCCGCGTCGCGCACTCACCCTATCTGGCCGCTCCTTGTAGGTACACGAGATGCTCCATGTGGTATGTTAGCTCGCCGGCGTTATTTCTGATTCGTGACAGCGCAGCGATGCCATGATTGGGAAAACGTCTAACACTATTTGCATGTGCTCTTTTTCTTCGCCCTAGCTTGGAGTTGGAACTCTATGGGATAACTTGGGTATTGCCATTCAATCAGGCAGCTTCTGTGACTATCAACTCAACTCCTTTGCGTCACGTGAATATCAGGCTATTTCAGGATGTGGCTCAAACTTCCGTGTCCCCATAGATAGCCGCTGTAATCATTGGGATTCCAGTTGCTTTTTCGGCGCCGAATTGATGGGCCCCTTCGGCGGCTCCACTCTTTCTCGGATCACGCTTGGTAGTCTTCAAGACTTGGGATACTCTGTTGACTTTAGAGAATCCGCTCCATTATCTGCGAACCAGCTTTCTTCCAGCTGTCGATGCTCTAATTCTCTTGCTGAAGACGGTCAGCAATTGCTGAACAATTCTAGCTATGTAACTGACAGTCCTAGCTATGCTCCCGACAGTCCCTTTCCTCCTACCGCCACTCCCACCAGCAGTCCTGTCTCTTCTACCAACTATCCTACCGACAGTACTGCCTCTCCTACCCACAGTCCTACCGCTAGCTCTGCTGCTGATAGTGACACGGGTTTCCAGGAGGTGCCTCCTGTCATGTCTAGTAGTGGCAGTGATTATGTGCCACCTTCTGATGAAGACGCGTCGATGTCCGTGACAGCATCAGACCCCATTCCCGGTGCTGGGTGGACCCCACCTCCAACTGATAACGAAGATGCAGGCCAATATCCACCTGCCAACATCGGCTATGTTCCAAACAATCGTCACCGCCGTCAACTGCGCCGTCGTGAACTGAACGGAACCATGGCAGAGTATCAGCAAAATGGAACCATGACAGAATATCAGCTGAATGGAACCATCTCAGAAGAGGGAAACCCCACGAACATTGGGTATGTACCGCCTCCTGTTGATCAGGACGAATTTGACCCCCCTATCCTACCCGGTACCGGATATATTCCGGCAGAACCAGAAGAGGACTCTGATGACGAAGCTGTCCCTCCGACGAATATTGGCTTTAACCCACCTGAAAAAGATTCCGTTGATACGGTGCCCCCCGCTATTCCTGGGTCTGGATACGTTCCACCGGAGCCAGAAGATGACTCCGAAAAAGATGAAGGCGATCCTGTCAATGTTGGATACGTAGCACCCAACACGATCGATTCCAATGAGCCTCCTCCTATTCTACCTGGTACAGGGTATGTTCCGCCCGTGGAGGAAGATGCGGACGATGACACAGATGACACTGATCCTACAAATATTGGCTACATCCCGCCTGAAGGCGAAATCGACGATACCATTCCACCAGAAATCCCAGGAACTATTACGAGCAGTGCTGATCGTCGCCAACAACGTCGTGGGCTGAGTGAAGCCGGACGAGCCGAGGCTGTTGCTTTTGGTTTGTCGGTACTAGAAGAAAATCAAATGATCATTGCGAATAACCTCTTACCCGACGACGATGGAACCCTTTGGGACGTCGGAGGTGAAGTCGTGTCTGTTATGTACAAAGAGGATGGGGTTATTTACGACGTGATTGTGAAAGCATCTGATTTTAGATAGGGATTTTAGTAAACTCCATTTAAGAAAATTAATTTTCGTGTTACTTGCATTCACAATGATTCGGAAGTATTTGAAGCGTTTCTTAGTCGAGGACACCTTCACAAATGTAGAACAGAAGGGAGGTTGCACTGCCGGCACAGGCGGCGACGAGAATGAAATTGGCGATTGACGGTGAGCCAAGGATAAGGAATAAGCTACAGCGCTTGACTATGAGCAGGCCACAAACAACGGGGGAGTTTGACAAGAGTTTGCCCGAGGGGGTAACAGTGACAAATTGAATTAAGGTATGCAGAAGAGAATGCAGATGTGGCTGAGGGACAAGTCAGGGGCATCGGAGATGGCATGGTGTTGTGGCAAGAGAACCCAAACCCATGGATGGAGTACTAGTCTAGTACGAGTACGCGTGTGGTGCTGACAATGAAAGTTATAAATTTTTCTGACGGTAGAGGAGATCATTGCAGGAGTGGAGACACCTGTACTGTACAATAACGATGATGAGATTGAAAGCCTTGCACCAATCTAAAGTGGAATATTTTTTATTCAGTGATAAGACCCAAGATATCAACCAAAAGAAGCACAAGGGTCATTATTTCTATTATCTATTAGACTGGGCTGTACAGTATCAGCTATCTTGAACTAACTACCAAGTAGGTCTCTCTTGAGCGACTTAAAGAGTTGGTGCTGAGAAGGAGGGTACTAGTACAAGCTTTGCGGCAAGACTGTGCTCTTTCTCCATAGAGATACTCTACACTGTCTCTGTCGTTGATTATAACATATCTTGTCAGATAAAAGCATAAAGTGTAAAAGATTGATAATGCAACCAAATCAACATGGGCAGTTAAGACTTTCAATCAAAGGGCATCATTAGAATCTGCAGCAGCTTAAAAAAACATCATGCCGTTTGAGCATGTGTGGCCAACAAGAAAAGTCCAGAATGCAGAACCATGTACCGCAATGGAACCTTTTAATCTACAAGGAGATAAATCTGTCAGAGCATTCTCACTTGTTTGAGGCTAGCATGCATTTCTTTTTCAGTCGGCTGCATCGCGATGCTTCTAATCAACACCTGTCTTTCTTGCACAATGATCCATGACAATCAACAATGATTCTTGAACATGACTTTTAGAAAATCATTCATGATGGTGCTAGCATCACTGATGCAATTTAGAATTTGGTGCATCATTTTCTCGTAAGGACTCTTGCTTTTTGACAAAAAAATGTTTGTGCATAAGTCTCTTGACATAGGAAGCAATGAACATGTAGGTATCACCTCAACCACAGCTCCAACATGTACCAAGAAGTTGATTTGAGTCTCATTGGCCTATGCAAATAAGTGTCTAGCTGCCCAGGAGGGGGGCAGAGTCTCTGTCAGGACATGTCAACCCAACAACATGCAGAAATGAATGATGGGTGACAGTGCAAACAAGGATGACACACATTGCTAAAGACTAGATAAAATGCAAAATTAATCTTCACCACAAGCTGTATTATTCATGTTATCGGTGAAATTGACGTTCAAAGAAGGGACTGAGGGGCCGCAGGGAGGACATGGTTGGGGGCATGCGCTACAGTAGGAGGCTTGTCCTGCAGTCATTCATTTGATTAATCTGGAGTTGGCAACAGAGAGAGTTTGATTGCCTTCAAACTTAGCTTGTTGCCTCTTGAACCTTTGTCTGACTGCAAGAATGTTGAGAAACTAGTTCCTCTTGCATTGTGTTGATTTCTCGAGGATGTCAGACAAGTTGAGTTCAAAGTGATGTCTGTAAGCAAAAGAAAGGGCACGAGCACCCACCAGTAATTCTGCAGCAATGCTGTTAAAAAATGCAAATATTCAAGTTTTAAAACACTTACACCCTGTTGCAACAATTTTGCAAAGCTTGCGCAACAATTTCGTGGTTCAAATTCGCACAGCAAAAGAGCACAAATCACTGTTTGGTCCTGATTGTAGGGAATGCCGCATTAGATTATACTAGTAGTCTTGACAGATAGGCTTGCGGGCACCACATATATACCCATACAAAGTAATAGTTGTGATAGTTTTTCACAGGATTAACTACTACTAGCTAGGCTAGAAAACAGTCAAAGTTAACTGGAGCCCAAAGTAACAATAAGACGCACGACTTCTCCAAAAAGAGACACTTTATTACACGCCTGGGTGGTGTAAAGACTACTGCCTTCGATTTTTCAGAATCAAACCACCGCCACTCAATTATTATTAATTGTACCCGACATGATAATAACTTACACTGAGCACTCCCATGTTTACAAGGAGGAACAATTACCTGCCACATTTCGTTCATCTCTCTCTTTGAATTGAACTTGTCCTCATTTGATCGAAGAAGTTGCTACTTGTGTGGAAGCTAAAGTCGTCAAAGTCGAGAGCTCAAACTTGCTGTTTGATTTCAAAGGAGAATCATTGCCACCACAGGAGCTTTCCAAAGAAGTGATTTCTGCCAAGTCGAGCCAAGACGCCAAACAAATCTTTCATCATGCCCGTTTACAACTTTAAGCGAATTGGCGCCGTGCCCGCGGCGCCCGATCTGATTGACATTGTCTTGATGAGAACGCAGCGTAAAACTCCTACGGTGGTTCATCCTGGCTACAAGATTTCGCGTATTCGATCCTTTTAGTGAGTTCATCTGAATATTTTATTTTTCTCTTCTGTCGGCATTTTCCCTTTTTCTGTTTTTCTTATACTCTGTTTTTATCTCAATCTGGAAATCTCAGCATGAGAAAGATCAAATTCACGCAACAAACCATCACGGAACGTTTGGGAAATATCATTCAAGATTTCCCCAGGCTCAATGATATTCATCCCTTTTACGCCGATTTGTGCAATACTCTCTATGACAAAGACCATTACAAGTTGGCGTTGGGACAGTTGAATGCCGCCAAAGGCTTGGTAGAGCAAATCTCACGGTATGTCCGAAAATAATAACGAAGAAAGAGACTGGATTTTCGTGTCGTTTTCTTTATTTTTTCACCATGAATTTACTCATATAAATCACTCTCTTTCACTTTCAGTGACATGATTCGAATGGTCAAATATGGCGATTCGCTCTACCGATGCAAGTGCTTGAAACGCGCCGCACTTGGTCGCATGTGTACCGTTCTCAAACGCCAAAAGGCCAGTTTGGCCTATCTCGAAGAAGTCCGCAAACATTTAAGTCGTTTGCCGGCCTTGGATCCCAACACTCGCACCTTGTTGTTGTGCGGTTTGCCCAACGTGGGAAAATCTTCCTTTTTGAACAAAGTCACGCGGGGAAATGTCGAGGTACAGCCCTATGCCTTTACCACAAAGTCGCTGTTCGTGGGCCACTGTGATTACAAGTATTTGCGCTGGCAAGTCATTGATACACCCGGTATCCTGGACCATCCCCTCGAGGAACGAAATACGATTGAGATGCAGGCTATTATTGCCTTGGCGCACTTGCAGTGTGCTGTTCTGTATATTATGGATATCAGTGAGCAATGTGGATATACTATTGAACAACAATGTCATCTCTTCAAAGGAATCAAACCACTCTTTGCCAACAAACAGTTGATTATTGTTATTAATAAAGTCGACCAGCAGCCATGGGAGGATCTCGAGGCGGACAAAAAAGAAATGATTGAATCATTGGTCAAGTTGAGTAGCAAATGTTCCCTCATGACCATGAGCAACATCACCGAGCACGGTGTCAGTCAAGTCAAGAATGCCGCTTGCGACAAGTTGTTGGAAGCCCGCGTCGATGCCCGCGTTGCCAGCAATAAAGTTGACAGTGTCATGAATCGCTTGCAAGTCTTCCATCCCCAACCACGCGACAATGTTACTAGGGATGCTTGCATTCCCGAAAGTGTGCAGAAAGTTATGGAAGAATCGGGAGGATTTCGTCCCAAGCCACAGAAATCCCGTATTGGGTACGCACCCAGGGTGGAGGATGGCGATGATGACGACGACGATATGGGCGATGCTGCCATGGGCGACGCCGCTTTGAAAAAGACAGCTCGTGATCTCATGTGGGAAAATGGCGGTCCTGGTGTGTGGGCACCTGATTATCGTGCCATTTACGATTTGAAGGTGGATGAGTGGAAGTTTGACAGTATCCCTGAAATCATGAATGGAAAGAACATTGCCGATTATATCGATGCAGACATTGAAAAGAGACTTGCCGACTTGGAAGCTGAGGAAGAACAGGCCATTCAGGAGTACGAGGCAGCTCAGATGGAGAATCCCGAAGAATCTGATCTGGAGGAGGAAGAAGAAGCCGCTGTGATGGCTATCCGAGATCGAAAGAAAACAATTAAGCTCATGAGGAACATGAACAAGACGCAAAATCGTCCAATGATGCCTCGTGAAGCCCGCGGTCGCCAGAAGGATCGCCACGACCCAGGTTCTCGTGATCGCAGTGAAATCAAGAAGCGCATGGACAATCTAGGCGTGGACGCCTCATTGATGATTGAACGCGGACGATCCTTGGACCGTGAATCCGCCAAGAAACGTGGACGCAGTCTTACTCGCCGCGGCGACGAAGAAAAAATGGAAGATGATGATATGGTGGACGCGGAAGGCCAAAGCAAAACACAACGCAAGAAAGCTCGCAGAGAACGAGACGAATCAAGAAAGCGGGATCCTAGCGTCAACACGCGAACTCATACCAAGCCACAGTCACTAGAACAGCAAGGCTTGAACGAAGATAAAAAAGCATTGGCGAAAAAGATGGATCGGCTAGGAAAGAAGGGCTGGTCTGGCGGAGCAGGGGAAGGCGACAATCGCAAGGCTGTTCATTTGGTCAAGTGGATGAACACAGGAAAAAAGAGACAGGGCACACACTACTGCCGTTAAATCTGGTTTTCCAGATTGTGCCTGTTTTCAGATTAGGTAGCATCTAACTCAACAGTACTAGTATCAATAACTCAACAGTAGTAGTGTCAAACATGAGTCTACGCAGAGGCAGCTTCATGCACAATGGAATTGAATTGAGCTTTGTCAAGAATATCGTAGTTTGATTTGGGCTCATCTTGTACAATGTAAACCCAGAAGCTAGAGCTACCAGACACATGCAATTGACGTCATGCACCTAAATCTAGTAGAGGAGGGAAGGACTGGTCTGGCGGAGCTGAAGAAGGCGATGATATGATCAAGTGGGTGGGCAGTTCCGTAGGCACACACTGCTGCTAAATCGAATTTTCCAGGTTGTGCCTGTTTTCAGATGTGGTAGAATCTAACTCAAGAGCATCAGGATCAAACATGAATGTACCAGTGACAGCTTGTGGGCAGCTTCATGCCCAATTGGTATCTAAATATTGCCAGTCGGTGCTGTAGTAAGGATGGAAATACCGTAGACTTGCAGTGCCGACCTGACGATGATCAGGTAAACCTAAGATTGTCAGATACGCAAGCACAAACGTGCTATAGCTTGACTTACGGCTGTTCGCTGTTTCGGCAGAGCTAACCAGTGATGAACCAAGTGTGAACAAGGTTCCGGTAAGGCGCACCCTGCCGTCGTCGTCGTCGAGGCGAGGCCGATGCTCCGAGCAACCGGAGTGACCTTAGACCACCCTGGCAGGGCATTAGCAGAAGTACAGTAATTTGGTTGCGACTGGTACACACTTCAACACCACGGTTCTGCTACTAGTACTAGTCACTATAGAAGTTCAGTACAATTTTATTAAAAGGGGGTCATAAGTTATAACACTCTCATGGCCGGGACTGGCTTTAACTCCTTTAATGTTCCGGAGCGGTACTAACACTGTACTAGCACCCCGAGCGAGAGGTGTCCCTCGCAAGTATACCGTGTACAGCCGCACACGGTGTACCGTTATTTACAGTAGTCAATCATTTACAGTAGTCAATCATTTACAGCAGTCAATCGTATACTGCATATCTGGTATACCGCATGCAGCATGCATGCCGCATACGAATTTCGCTTACAGAAAGTACAAGTGGTTGGATTGGATTGGTTCATAAAATTCTTTTGCAAGCAGTTGCACCACAATGGTGGCAATTGTTAATCTATCACAACTAAACAACCACTCAACCAATTGTGTTCAATAGGGTGTCTATCAAGAGCTAGAGAGGAGGAGCATCTGCAGTTGTGCTTTGTTGTTGTTGGACCTATTTGGAAGCTACTTTGCCACCACCATTTTGATGCTGCCCATTTCTGGTGTCACTGCTAGTTAACACTAGCAAGGATCGTTTGCGGCATGCGAAGCGATCTGTAAACGGTCGTTTGCGGCATACGAATCGTTGACGGCATGCGAATCGTTGACGGTGCACGAATCGTTGACGGTGTACGAATCGTTGACGGTGCACGAATCGTTGACGGTACACGCTCTACGGCTACTACCACTGCTGCCACTACCAACTGCCACTGCCAACTGCTGCTACCAACTGCTGCTGCTATGAATGTTAGCCCTGCTAGTCAGAGGAAGAGGAAGGCTGAACAGGCACAGGCTTCAAGGAAGAAGGCTGGCAACCTTGAGAAGGGCTACCTAGATGACTTCAGGGTTGCCTTTGTTCTATGTAGTCTTTTGGAAGATCCTCCTGATGGTCAACAACCTGATCCCAATGCTTACAAGAGGCCAGTCACAATAGCCACAGAAGATTGTCCAATTGGAGAGAGGCACAAGGAGTGGGCTGATTCTAATGATGGCCAGCATAACTATTGCTTCATGGATGCCCATGGCTTCTTTGATGATGACATGGACTTCTCAGCTGAGACTCTGAAGATTCCTTTGGTAGACAACACTAATTGGAATCTGGATTACCTTGCCCCTAAGAAGAAAGTCTGGAAGCCTGATCCCACTGATGATAAAGTCAGGATCATCAATGACATTCATCATCTGCATGCTGCTGAAACAATGTACCAGTTGAAAACCAACAAGTCCAAGGCTGGGAAGTCTGGGAAGGGAACCCACACCTTTGTGGAGGACAAGCATGACACTGTAGAAGCAATTTTCTTCACCCAGGAAAACATTCACAAAGCTGTGATGGAAAAGGGGCTACACCTCACTCAGAAATTCCTATCTGACAATGTTGACATGCTTGTCTTGTGTGGTGATGCCTACTTCAGCAATAAATCACCTAAGGAAGGCACCTCTGGAGATGTTCCTTCTGGAACATTTGTTGGAACCTTTATGGATCTGATCTCTGGAATGAGGACCTTTTACAATGTTGCTATGTGTCCACCCCTACACGTGGTTGGCTTCTGCAATGACAAGCATGCCCGCAACAAGGGCATCGAGCACCACAGGGTCCCCACCACTTACTTGCACCTGCCCTTGCTGACTCGAGGACCTTTTGAGGCAAATGACGACATCCCAGAGGACCAGCATTTTGTTGAGTTCTACAAAGACTCTGTCCGCCAACTTCTGAACGGGGGCGTTATTTCTTCCTCCGCTGTTCCTCTCGCAGTGGCCTACAAGGATTTGTTTGCTGAGACTGACCTCCTGCAACATGGGATTGTTGCCAAGCCTACTGGAAGGAGCTGTGGTGTGGGGGTTCTATTCATTAAGCCCCTTGGACAGGCAGCTCGAGTCAGCTTGGTGACTGCGGTGGAAGTTCGGGAGTTTGTGGATAACAGGATCATCGCCTCCCTTTCTGACTTGACCATTGGCGGTGACTATCCGGTCCAGCATGCGGTTGAGCCTTTTGTTCCAGCCACATTTCTAAAGGAGCGGGAATTCCGCACCTTCTGCACTCCCAGAAGAGCTGACCGTTTTGATTCCTTGTACCAAGTGAAGACCAGCCATGATGCCAACAACAGGCTTGGGCTGGATTCCTTGTCTGTCACCAAACAGATGAAGCCCTTTCTCGACAAGGTGTGGGCTGCTTACCGCAACAACAACAAGCGGTTTCGAACTGATTGTTTGAAACATGTTGTTTTCAGGATTGACTCTTTTTGCCTGTCTGAGCATGAAGACGCAGCACTTCCTGACATTGGTCGTCCTATGTTGGTAAACGAGATTGAGGTTTTCCCCATGTGCATGTCGTTTCTTTGTGATGCTCATGAGCGCAACGAGCAAATCACGGCCCTAGCTATTGAGCTGAAGAACTTCATCATTCTAGAGCCATTGAACTATCCAGTTTGAACAATAACATCTATGTAAGTTGGCAAATTAAATCTGACCGTGGCTTCTCTTCTTTTTGGGTGGTGGGCTGCTAGCAGCTCTAAGTCGCTCATCTTTCCTTCTTTTGTCCACCTCCGGCATGCTCAGAGTGCCACCTTCATCCATCATTGTTGTCTTCCCTCGTCGTTTCTTGTTCTTTAGCAGCTGAAGTTCTATTTCGTGGAGCTGCCTGGCCAGATGCTGCTGTTCCCCATGGCTCCAGGCATGGGTTGTTGTGTTTTTGTAAAGACCCATGCAAGAGTTGTAAGATGTCGTTCCTGCCTTTTCGGTTGCTTCTCTTTCTTCCTTTGTGAATTGGCATGGGTTCATCTGGGCGCTGCAATCTGATTCGTCAGAGTGCCACACAATTCCTAGTGAATCATCGTCTTCCTGGCTTTGTTCTGTCAGTTGAGTCAAGTGTTGGGAGCGGTGGTGTTCCATTGTTTCTCCATGCTGAGACACACGAACGCCAAGTGGCTGACCGTGAGCATTCGTGAACTGACGCTCTGGTTGTGCCCGCAATCCATCCTGGAACACCTTCCGGGAAGTCCAAAAGCTGGGTCCACGGAGCTTCATGCGGCCAAGAGATCTGTTGAAGTAATCCAGGTTGTGATCCCATTTGATCTCGCGTAGGTCCTCGCGGTCCACAAAAACCCCATCGGTCTCCAGTGACAGAATCTTTTGAACAGCTGCATCAAAGTCTTTGGAGTGTCCATCGAAATGGACTATGTGCTGGTTCCACCACCTTATGGAGGCATCCAACAGCTGTGGCTTCCTTTTCAACAAGTGACAGATGTGCCGGCAGCACCACTTGTAGCTTCGGTTC
>ENA-ORBV01006835-ORBV01006835.1-microbial-mat-metagenome-genome-assembly--contig:-NODE-6835-length-19900-cov-9.796852_pt1 | contig 19900 bp, 18 predicted proteins | sample MGYA00237777_ERZ505514 | MGnify/ENA primary metagenome ERZ505514 (study PRJEB26160, sample SAMN06269048) | microbial mat metagenome | isolation source: Oligotrophic lake microbial mat | place... | reverse complement strand
ACGGCGACCACCGAGATCTACACCTCTCTATTCGTCGGCAGCGTCAGATGTGTATAAGAGACAGCCCCCCGGCGCCCCCTTCATCCGCCAGATCCTCGGCGCTGGTGCAGCTCTCGGCTCGGTGCTCCCGCTCGTGCCGGCCGGCCCCTTTGCGCTGCCGCTGCAGCTCTTCGCCGCCGCGCTCGGCGCCCCTGTCGCCTCGGTGGGCATCGCCCGCGCCACCAGCTCCCCCCACGGCCCCGATGAGCATCTTCCTCTCGACGACCTCGCCCACCACGGCCAGCTCCTAATCGAGCTGCTGCTCGGGCTGGCCGACGAGTAGCCGTCAGGCAAGGGAACAGGGAACAGGGGACTGGGCACAGGGCCGCAGCACGTCCGGCTACAATCTGCAATCTGATCTTATCCCTCGCTTAACCTCATCATAACGCCCACCTAAAGCTGCGCGCATACACTCAGGCCAGGCTTGTGTCAGGTTCGGGCTCCGACCCTGTACCCTGTACCCTGTGCCCTGTGCCCTGTACCCTGAGGTACACCTATGCGCGTAGCGCTGATCTGCGAGACCTTCCTCCCCGATGTCAATGGTGTCACGACGACACTCTGCCGCCTGCTCGAGCACCTCCAGCGTGGCGGCCACGAGGCCCTGCTCTTCGCCCCTCACGGCGCCCCGGAGCAGTACGCCGGCGTCCCGGTGATCCCCCTCGGCGGCATGCCGCTGCCAATGTACCCCGAGGTCAAGCTTACCCCGCCGCAGCCCGGCATCACCGCGCAGCTGCGCCGCTTCCGCCCGGATCTCGTCCACCTGGTTGGCCCCGCCGTGATGGGCGCGATGGTGCCCGCGATCGCCCACAACCTGCGCCTGCCACTGGTCGCCTCGTACCACACCGACTTCGGCGCCTACAGCCGCCACTATGGCCTCGGCTTCCTCCAGAGCGGCGTCAACGGCTGGCTGCGCTGGATCCACAACCGCTGCCAGATCACCCTCTGCCCCTCTAGCTACACCCTGCGCTCGCTGCGCTCCTCTGGCTTCCGTCGCCTGCGCATCTGGGGCCGTGGCGTCGACACGCAGCGCTTCCACCCGCGCCACCGCAGCGACGATTGGCGCCAGAGCGTGGGCCAGCAGTCTGGCGAGACCCTGCTGCTCTACGTTGGCCGCATCGCCTCCGAGAAGCGCGTCGATCTGCTCCCCGAGGCGTTGGCCGGCCTGCCCAACACGCGCCTGGTGCTGGTGGGCGATGGCCCCTACCGCGCCGAGCTGGAGCGCCGCTGCGCCGGGCTGCCCGTCCACTTCACCGGCTACCTCAAGGGCCACGAGCTCGCCACGGCCTACGCCTCGTCCGACGCCTTTGTCTTCCCCTCCGACACCGACACCTTTGGCCAGGTGATCCAGGAGGCGATGGCCTCCGGCCTGCCCGTGGTGGGCGCGCGCAGCGGCGGCACCCTGGATCTGGTGCGCGACGGGGAGACGGGCCGCCACTTTGCGCCTGGCGTGGCCAGCGACCTACGCGCGCGCCTGCACGAGCTCAGCGCCAGCGCCACCATGCGCGCCGAGCAGGGCCGCGCCGGGCGCCTGGCCGCCGAGGGCCGCTCCTGGCCCCGCGTAATGGGCGAGCTTATGGAGCACTACGAGCGCGTACGCCTGCGCCGCGCCGCCTGAACAGTCCGCAGATTACGCAGATTACGCAGATATATACCGGCGGTAATCTGCGTAATCTGCGGATGCTCTACTCCGACTCGAACCCCAGAATATCGATCCGCGAGCGCGTCAGCTCCACAAAATCCCCTGGCGCCACCTTGGCCGCGCCCACCGCAGCCACGAGATCCGGCGCCGTCAGGCTGGTGCGCAGCCCCACCATCCCAAACCCAATATTGAGCAGCAGCTCGGCGTAGAGCCGCTCGTAGGGCAGCTCCTCGCGGGCCACCTCCCACGCCGCCACCTCCAGCACCTCGGCGAAGGCGCGCGGCGCCGTGCTCGGCTCGCCGGCCCGCAGCGTCGCCTCCGCGTCCAGCCCCCTGCGCCGCGTCGCCGTCTGGAGCCGCAGCGCACTCAGGGCCCACACCAGGCGTGCGCTCCCGGCGCGGCCCAGATCCTGCTCGCGCACACGGTGGTGACGATCAACCACGCCAAGGCGCAGCGCCTCGGGCGCGCCGTCGCCCGTGGGGCGCAGCACGATCAGCGGCAGGTAGCGGCGCCCGTCGGCGTGCAGCCGCCCCGCCACGATCTGCTCAAACACACACGGCAGATCAAGCTTGTGCTGAAGAGGAAAGCGCATAATTAATCCACCGGCCCCGCTCCATCAGGGGCGTCGCGTTACCCACAGCTGCCCGGACGCCCGAGCCATTTGGACCACGAACGGCGCGAACGGCTGCGAACCACCGCGAACCCGACCACGCCCCTGCGGTTTCGCGTTCGCGCTGTTCGTGCCACTTCGCGCTATTCGTGGTCCAGACGTTCCTGGCGCATCTCCTCCAGCGACTGGCTGGTCCGCAGCTGGTTCAGCGCCTCCACAAACTCACGCGGGCGGGCCGGGCTCAGGATCAGCGGCGTGCGCTCAAGGCGGGCCACGGCCACCAGGCGGGCGCGGTTGGTGGCCAGAAAGAAGACCTCGCCATAGGGCGACAGCCGAAACGGCCCCTGGTAGCCGAAGATCCCGGCGTTGAAGGCGAAGCGCACGTTTCGCACCGGCACATCGCTCAGCGGCGTGGCCAGCGAGGCGCCGGTGATAATCCCGTACGGCACCCGCAGCGGCCGCCAGAAGCGCCGCCGCACCAGCAGCGCCTGCCCCGTCAGCTCGTAGCGGCGCGGCTGGGCGCCGTAGCTCAGCAGCAGGAACAGCGCCACGGCCAGCGCCAGGGCCACCGGCACCAGCAGCCCCTCCCAGCGCAGGTTGGCCAGGTAGGCGAACAGCAGCGGCAGCATCAGCAGGCCGCCCAGGTAGGCCAGGCCGTTGGTAAGCCGCAGCGCGTAGTCGTCTAGCGGCGCCACCTCGAAGTTGGTGGCCACTTTCTGCTCAATCATCGTTTGACGTTCCACCTCAACATTATATACTGACGTGGTAGGCGCTGCTGCCAAGCCCTCTGCGTAATCTGCGTAATCTGCGGATGGTGCCCCCTGGCAAAAGGTTTTTCCCGCCTCGTTTAGCATGGTGAAGCGGCGCCCATCCCACCCGTGGGGCCAGCAATAGGCCGAAAATCGGTGTCATCTGTGGACAACCTGCCTGGCGCGTAGACGTTGCATCAGCCCTCCAAGGAGCCCCCCCGTATGCGCGCTCTCCCCTCGCCGGCACGCTTCTACCTGATCGGGCTCTGGTGCCTGGCGCTCGTTGTAAGCGGCGCGCTCTCGGCCCTGCTCTGGAAGAGCCCAACCCCCGCCGAGCTGCTCGCTGCCCTGATCTTCATGACGCTGCTCACCTTCGCCGACATGACCGCCTTCGAGCTTGATAATGGCCGCCTGATCTCCATCGCCGTGGCTGTGCTGATCGGCGCCCTCACCTCGGTAAGCTGGCCCATGCTCCTGGCTGTGATCGTCGGTGGCACCATCCTCGGTGCTATGTCGCGCGACCTCGACTGGTGGCAGATCGTTTCCACCATCGCTGTGCGCTGGCTGGCCGCCGCCGCCGCCGTAGGCATCGCCGCCCTCCACCGTGGCGGCTGGATGCTCGAGCCCGGCCTCGGCAGCCTCCCCTACACCAGTATCCTCTCGCTGCTGCTGCTCGTCGTTACCGGGGCAAGCTTCTACCTGATCGAGCGCGGCGCCGTGGCCGGCCTGGAGCGCTTCACCGAGGGCACCCCCCTGCGCGACGGTCTGCGCCCCCGGCCACAAGAGTTCAGCTGGTACACGCTGCTGCTCGCACCCCTTGGCGGCCTGATCGCCCTGCTCTGGCAGATCACCGGCCTCTCGGTGCTGCTCGGCCTTGTGCCGATGGTGCTGCTCCAGCGCGTGCTGCGCAGCCAGAGCGAGGTGATCCGCGTCAATAACGAGATGCAGAAGTTCTCCGCCGATTCCAGCGCGCTCTCCAGCCGGCTCGAGCGCCTCCAGGGCCTGATGATCGCCCTGATCACCACGCGCGATCTGCCCACGATGCTCCAGACGCTGGTGGAGGGCCTGGCCGAGCAGATGAGCGCCGCCAATGGCTGGGTGGTGATCCTCAACGACCAGCAGCTCCCCGAGATGGTCGCCTCTCATAACCTGCCCATCGCCGCCGGCGGCCCCGGCCCCTACACCGTGCCGCTGCCCAAAAGTTACGACAGCGTGCTCGGCCGCCAGCGCGTGGTGATGTTCACCGACCAGCATACTCAGACCCTGGCGCCCCTGCCCGAGCTTACCCAGGGCATCTTCTGGAACGCTCTGGTCTGCATCCCCCTGGTCGACGAGAAGCGCGTAATGGGCGCGATCTGCCTGACCTTCGCCGAGATCCGCGGCCTGAACGAGGACGACCAGCGCGTGCTGATGGCCTTCGCACGCCAGGCCGCCACCGTAATCGCCAACGCCCGCCTCTTCCGCAAGGTTCAGGAGTCGCAGGCCGAGCTGATCCAGTCGTCGAAGCTGGCCGCCGTGGGCACCTTCGCCGCCGGCATCGCCCACGAGTTCAACAATCTGCTCGCCGGTATGCTCGGCTACGCGCAGCTCGGCCTCGCCACCCCCGATGAGGAGACCAAGAACGAGTCGCTCAAGGTGGTTGTAGACACCTGCCGTCGCGGCAAGAGCATCACCGGCAGCCTGCTCACCTTTGCGCGCCGCCAGGAGCCCCGCCGCGAGCTCGCCGACCTCTACGACGCCGTCACCAGCACGCTTACGCTTATGGAGATCGAGCTGCGCAAGCATAATATCCAGGTGGTGCGCGAGATCAACCCTGTGCCGCTTACGATCTGCGACTCTGGCCAGATCTCGCAGGTCTTTCTGAACCTGCTCACCAACGCCCGCGACGCGATGAAGCCGAAGGGCGGCAGCCTCACCGTGTCGCTCGGTGGCGACGAGCAGACGATCGTGCTGGCCGTGCGCGACACCGGCATCGGCATACCCAACCAGATCCGTGATAAAATCTTCGAGCCCTTTTTTACCACCAAGGGCGCCCTCGGTGGCAGCGCAACGCCCGGCACCGGCCTGGGCCTCTCGGTGAGCTACGGCATTGTGAAGAGCCACGGCGGTGCGTTCGAGGTGACGAGCGAGCCTGGCAAGGGCAGCACAATGACCGTGCGCCTGCCGGTGGTGGAGACGCCGGAGGCGGCTGCGGCCATCGTCGAGGCCGAGCGCGAGCCAGCCGAGCTGCCCAACCTGCGCATCCTGCTCGTCGACGACGATACTTCGATCACGCGCTCGCTCAAGCGGCTGCTGGAGCAGATCGGCCACAGCGTCACCGTGCGCGCTGATGGCCAGGCCGCCCTGGACGCCTACAAGTCCGGCGACTTCGACATTGTACTGAGCGACCTGGCCATGCCGGGCATGAACGGACTCGATCTGCTGCGCGCGCTGCGCGCCTACGACGCCGACGCCAAGGTGCTTATCCTTACTGGGCAGACGACGGGCACCCAGATGCAGGAGGCGCTACGCCTTGGCGCCGCCGACGTGCTGCGCAAACCCTTCGAGCTAGAGGAGGTGCTGCGCGCCATGCGCGGCGCGTTCGCGCGCAAGGGCGCCACCGTAGCACGCTAAGCGCCGCAAGTACGGGCGCCCCCCGCCTCTTTTAGGTGAATCCCCCCATGCTCAGCCTACTCTGGCCCACGCCAGCGCCGCCCCGCAGCCGCAGCCCCGACGCCTGGGCCGACGACCTGGCGCTGGAGCCGCTGGTGCGCGCGCTAAGCCTGAGCGCCACCTACCAGGGCGCAGTGCGCGGCGTGCTCACCGACCTCTGCGACGACCCGGCGACGATCCTCTACCGCCAGGATCTGCTCGCAGATCTGCTGGCGCTGCCCGAGCTCGCCACGCAGCTAGAGGCGCTGCTCCCCGACATCGGCGCTGCCGCCCTGGTCGGCACTGGCCGCTGGTCTGGCGAGCTGGGCGTTGTGCAGATCGCCGGCCGCGTCGCCGAGCTCGAGCGCTACGTCGCCATCATTCGCGCCCTGCTAGAGGCCCTGGAAGCTACTCGCCCATCGCTTCACGCCACCGGCTGGCACGCCCTCCACGCCGAGCTGGCCGCCCGCGCCGCCAACGACGAGTTTCGCGCGCTAGAGGCGGAGCTGCCCGCGCTGCGCGCTCGCCTGGAGCAGGCTGGCAGCGTCACACTCGGCATTAACCTCGATGCCCAGCTCCAGCCCGAGAGCGCAACGCTGCTCAGCGTGAATCCTGGGCGCTTCGGCGGCCCGCGCTCGCTGCTCGGGCGCCTGCTTGGCGCGCGCGACGGCGAGGCCGGCCTCACTCAGCTGCGCCAGGCCAGCGAGCGCCAGCCGTTCGGCCCGGATCGCACGCTGTTTCTGGATCTGAGCTACTTGCTGGAGGAGGTGGTGGCGCCGGTGGCCCAGGCGCTCGCGCGCTTTGGGCGCAGCTCCGGCGCCGAGCTGCGCGCCCTGGAGCACGAGCTCGCCTTCTACCTCGGCGCGGCCCAGCTCGTCCGCAAGCTGCGCGCCGCCGGGCTCACGCTCTGCCGCCCCGAGCTGCTCCCGCCAGAGGCCCGTGTCTTCGATGCGCCAGGGCTCTACAACCTTGAGCTGGCGCTGCGCGTGCGCGAGGCGACAACCGACCAAAACGCCGTGCCCGCTGTCGTCGGCAACGCTGTGGCCTTTGGCGACGAGGCGGGCCGCATCTTTGTGCTCACGGGGCCGAACCGTGGCGGCAAGACGACCTACACGCGCGCGGTGGGGCTGGCCCAGGTGCTCTGCCAGGCTGGGCTGCCCGTGCCCGCAACGGCGGCCCGCATCAGCCCCGTGGACGCGATCTTCACGCTCTTCCCCGCAGCCGAGCAGGCGCGCACCGGCATGGGCCGCCTCGACGAAGAGGCCGAGCGGCTGGCCGGCATCTTTCGCCAGGCCAGCGCCCGCAGCCTGGTGCTGCTCAACGAGCCGCTTGGCAGCACCAGCCCCAGGGAAGCGCTTGTGATCGCCCGCGATGTTGTCTGCGGCCTGCGCATGCTCGGCGCCCGCGCCATCTTCGTCACCCATTTGCACGAGCTGGCCTTTGCCGCAAACGAGCTAAACGAGCTGGTGGAGGGGCCGAGCCGCGTCGTCTCCCTGGTGGCTGGCGTTGCAGCAGAGGCCGAGCGCACGGGCACGCCGCGCACCTACCGCATCGGCCCGGGGCTGCCCCATGATCGCAGCTACGCCAGCGACATCGCCCTCGCCCACGGCCTCCAGCTCAGCCAGATCGCGCAGACCCTGCGCGAGCGCAAGGTCTGAGCTAGTAGTTCGTCCGAGCTATTCTGACAGGTTGTACGGGCGCGCTATAGCGCGCCACCACAGGATGTCACCCATCAAGTTTCCTCGGACGGAGTACTAGTGGCAAACCACAGTGATGTTGCTGGATAGAATTCGTGGGGGCGCCCCTTGTGGGCGCCCGGTCGGGCACCCCACTACCGCAGCTCCGGCATCTCCACCGGCTCCTCGCGCGGCTCGCAGATGCCGCAGAAGAGCGCGCGCGCAGTGACAATTGCCTTCTGGCCGCCCTTCTGGTCGGCGTAGAGCGCCACAATGTGCGGCATCTCCCGCGCGTGCTCCTTGCAGACCGCCCGCCCACAGAAGACGCAGCTGCCATGGGCGGGCCGCTCACAATGCCAGCAGTTCATAGCGCTCCTTCTTATCGCCGCATGATCGGCAGGTAGACCAGGGTGCGCGGATCGACCACGCGTATATCAACGTCGCCGTTGTCGCTGTTCAGGGTGCCGGAGGCGAAGGCTCCATCCAGGCTAGCGACTCCGCCTTCACGTCGCGGGTGGCGTAGAGCTGGTCGGTGGCCCCCCTTGTGAGCGCCCTTGCAGTCGCCCGTAGAGCAGTGCTGCTCCGGCGGCCACGAGCTCGCCCAAGGTGAGGGCGAGCCGGTAGACAAGACTGCCGACCACAGCGGCGGGCAGCGGGAGCATCTGGGCGAGCAGGGCCGTGAGGGCTGCCTCGCGCACGCCAAGCCCGCTCGGTGTGAGCAGGCTCAGGTAGCCGATGACCCAAGCGATAGCGGAGGCTCCAACGACGAATGGGGCCTGATCGATGGCGAGCGGGGCCATGGCGCCCAGCACCACGAACAGCGCAAGGCCCGAGGCGATGTTAGCCAGGGCAAACGTCGCAAGGATCAGCAGCAGCTCGCTGTAGGCGTAGGGCCAGGCCAGCTCTGGCCGACGCAGGCGCGTGGCCAGGGCGGCCATAGCAGCACCGAGGGCGCGGGGGTGCAGCAGGGCAAGCCCGACGGGCGCCAGCAGCAGCAGCCAGCGCTCGGGGCCAGCGCCGCCACGCCAGAATGGCAGGCTGAGCCCGAAGACGGCCAGGGCGCCCAGTAATGTGAGCAGCTGCTCTACCGTGGCGCTGGCCGCCACCTGCCCGCGCGCCACGCCGAGGCGCCCGGCGAGCGCCACCCGCCCGACGATATGCCAGATGTTGCCGGGCAGGTAGCGGCTAAGCATGGTGCTGGTCCAGATCTCCACCCCGGCGGCCAGGGGCACGGCGCGGGCGGCGCCGCCCATGCTGCGCAGCAACAGCGTCCAGCTTAGGGCGAGGCCCACAAAGTAGAGCGCGCCGAGCCCCACGGCGGCGGCGAACGGCAGTAGCCCCACGCGCCACTCGTAGGTCCGAAGCGCCTCTAGCTGGCCGCGCAGGAACCAGGCCCACGCCAGCAGCACCGCCGCAAATACGGCGGCCCGTAGCCAGGGCGAGCGCAGCAGGCTGGGTTGAAGCGCGTGCATCGCTACTCCACCCGGCAGAGCGCTAGCGTCCAGGGGAAGCTGGTATGCGTCGCCACAACCGGGCAGTGGAGCGCGACGAAGCGCAGAAACGCACGCTGCGACCAGTGGTTGAGATGGCCGGGGTCGTTGCCCCAGGCGCGCACGTTCTTGCCGCGCAGGAAGTTGGCGCCCCGAAACAGCGGCTCGTTGGGCACGCTCAGCAGCAGCCAGCCAGCGCTTACGCGGCGTAGCTCGCGCAGGCCGCGCGCTGGCTCGTCCAGATGCTCCAGCACCTCCATGCAGACCACAAGCTCGAAGCTGCGCGCCGCAAATGGCAGCGTGTAGAGGTCGCCGGCGGCGAAGTGGCGGCCAGGGTTGAGCCTGCCCGCCAGCTGCACGGCCATGGCGCTGCCGTCGAGCCCCAGCACCTCGGCCTGCGTTGCGCCGAGCACGGCCTGCATAGCGAAGCCCTCGCCGCAGCCGGCATCCAGGATGCGGCGCGGCGCCGGGGCGACGCTAGCGAGCAGCCGCCTTGCCGCCGCGTGGAAGCGCTCGAGTAGCAGGCGCTGGAGCGGGTTGGGGCTGGTGTGCTTGCGCAGGTTAGAGCTAGAGTATGCCTCCAGCGTGAGCTCATTGGGGGTCATTGGTGCCTGTAGGCGTCTGGGGTGCTTCCAGGACGCGCCGGATGCTGTACTCGTCGCCAGGTTGGTAGCTGCTGTGGCGCAGCATCTCGCCAACAAGGCCGGTGGAGAAGAACTGGAGGCCGGTGATCAGCAGCAGCACGCCCAGCGTAAGCAGGGGCCTGTCGCCGATGGGCCGCTGGCCCTGGAGCCAGAGCACGCTGAGGTAGCCACAGATCAGCGCGCCGACCAGGCAGAGCAGCGTGCCCAGGGCGCCAAAGAGCCGCAGGGGCCGACGCAGGTAGGAGATCAGGAACAGCACCTGCACAAAATCCAGGTAGCCGCGCCCAAGGCGGCGGGCGCCAAACTTGCTCTTGCCGTAGCGGCGCGAGCTGTGCTCTACCGGCAGCTCGGCCACGCGGAAGCCCTGCTGGCTCGCGAGCACCGGAATGAAGCGGTGTAGGTCGCCGTAAAGCCGTAGGTCGCGCACAACCTCGCCGGTATAGGCCTTGAAGCCGCAGTTAAAATCGTGGAGTGGCACCCCGGTAAGGTTGGCCACCACGCTGTTGAACAGGCGCGAGGGCCAGGTTTTCGAGATCGGGTCGTTGCGCTGCTGGCGCCAGCCGGAGACAAGGTCGTAGCCTTCGTCGAGCAGGGCCAGCAGGCGAAACATCTCGGCGGGGTCCTCTTGCATGTCGGCGTCGATGGTGACGACGCGCTCGCCGCGCGCAAGGCGAAAGCCAGCCTGGAGCGCGGCGGTCTTGCCGAAGTTACGGCGAAACTGCACCACGCGCACGCGCGCGTCGGCGCGCTGGATGGCGGCGGCCACCTGGAAGCTCGCATCGCTGCTGCCGTCGTCCACCAGCAGCAGCTCGTAGCTAGAGCGGTAGGGCTCGGGGCCGGTGGCAAGCACCTCGGCGATGCGCCCGCAGATCAGCGGCAGGCTCTCGTGCTCGTTGTAGAGCGGGATCACCACAGAGAGAGCGATTGCCTGCACGGCGGACGGCAGCTGGGCCAAGGCGGGTTCGGCGAATATCGTCACAGGCGCTCCCTCCGCGCGCCTCGCAGTGCGCAGCGTCGAGCTGCATTATACCAGCGGACAGCCCAGCCCGGCGCTGCGGCCCAGCGGCCAGGATCTGCGTCAGCTGCGGGCCGCTGCTACGACACCTCGGCCTTTGGGGCGGCGACAGGCTCGGGGCTACCCTGCGCTGCGGCCGCGTCGCGCCTGCGGCTGAGGGCGAAGATCGCGCCGCCAAGCAGGCCGGTGCCGTTGCGCAGGGCATGCAGGAAGATCGACAGGCTGAGGGCCTGCACGGGCGCGATGCCGACAAAGCCGAGCAGGAAGACGAGCGCGTTGTCTTGCAGGCCCAGGCCGTTGATCGCGATCGGCAGGGCGGAGATGGCCATGGCCAGGGGCACGGTGGCGAAGTAGGCCAGCGGCCCCACCGGCAGCCCAAAGGCCTGCCCAGCCGAGAAGATCGCGATGCAGACGGCGATCTGGCGCAGCACCGAGATCGCGGCGGCCTTCAGCAGCACGTCGGGCCGCTGGCCAACCATCAGCAGCGACGCGTGGACGCGCAGCACCGTTGGCCCAAGGCGGCGCCAGATAAAGGCGGGGGTCAGCCGGGCGACGAGATCGATCAGGCGGCGGCTGAACATGGCGGCGGCGCCCACGGCAAAGGCAAGCAGCGCCAGGCCGAGGCTCAGCAGCAGGCCCGTGTCGTCCCAGACGCTGGGCAGCAGCAGCACGGCGGCCAGGCCAACGCCGATCGTGACGGCGAGGCCCACCACGCGGTCCATCAGCACCGAGGAGATGGCGGCCTCGCGGCGCTCGAGATCCGGGGCGAGCAGCACCATCTTCATCAGGTCGCCGCCCACCGAGGAGGGCAGAAACATGTTGAAGAAGGCGCCTGCCAGCACAAGCCGCACCAGCTGGAGCAGGCGCAGCTGGAAACCCATGCCGATCAGCAGCTGCTGCCAGCGCCAGGCCGAGCAGATCACGCTGAGCATGTGGGCGAAGACCCCAGCGAGCAGCCAGAGCGGTGCGGCCTTGGCGATCACGCCGGCCACGCTGCGCAGATCCACCTGGGTGGTGAGCCACGCCAGCATCACGGCAGTGAGCACGAAGCGCATGGCATAAAGTAGTAGCGATTTTGTGCGCATTAGGGTACCTCAATCTCGGTTACGGTTACGGGGGCGCTGCCTGGTAGCAGGCTGCGGGCGTCGGTGGCGTAGGCTTCGGGGTGGCTGGGGTCGTACCATGCCACCTGCCAGCTGTAGCGACCGGGCGGCAGCTCAGGGGGCAGCGTCACCTCGAAGGTCTCACGGATAATCTGGCCCTCGCGCCACACGTCTGTGGGCAGCAGCACGAAGGTGGGCAGGTGGGGCATGCGGGCGCCGGCCACGCCCTCCAGGTTGCTCACAGGCAGCAGGCGCTGGCCTGCAGGCAGGGGCGAGGTTGCCGTCCACGCAAAGCTAGCGCTGTAGCGGCGCCCGCCGAGGGGCGTGATCGCAGCGCCAACCAGCTTGATCGGGCCGAAATAGTCGGCGCGCGCTGGCAGGTTGGCCGTGGGCACAACAGCGACCTCGCTGCGCAGACGCTCGGCGACGGGCGCATCGCGCTGGAAGAGCAGCAGGCCATCCTGAGCGGCCACGAGGCCGAAGGCGGGGTCGCGCAGCAGCGTGGCGATCTCGGCCGCCTCGTAGGTGGTGCCGCCGAGCAGCTGGGCGCCGCTGGGCAGGCGCCAGTCGAAGAGCGCGTCGGCGAACACATCGTTCACCCGCGGCAGCAGCGTCGGCAGCCGCTGGCCGCCAGGGTCGTCGGGGTAGCGCACGACGTAGAGCTGGTCGCGGTTGGCGAGGTGCGACGCCAGGAACATCGAGGCTGCGATCGGCACGCTGGGCGGCGAGGTGTGCGCGGCGAGGAAGCGGTCCGTCACAGTGTCGCGGGCGGTCAGGCCGTAGGCTGAAGCGTCGCGGCCATCGCCGGGGGCGGCGCGCCAGAAGCGCGGGTTGAGCGGCTGATCTACCAGGAGCGCGCAGGTGAGCAGCACAATCAGCGTGGTGAAGATCAGATCGGGCTGCCAGCGACGAATCTTCTTGCCGATGGGGGCGTGCTCGGCCAGGTCACGGGCGCGGGCGGCGCCGTCGATCACGGCCATCACGATGAAGGGCACCACCGTGGCATAGTGATGGTAGCCGTAGTGGTAGACCGCGCCCGGCCCGCTGCTGATCAGCACCGCAGCCGTGAGCGGTAGTGCCGGCAGCAGCCAGCGCCAGCCACGCCGGGCCAGGAGCAGGGCCGGGCCGAAGACGATCAGCGCGTTGAGCAGCCGTGGCACAAGCGTCGTGCCGACCGTGTTCAGCTCGCCGAAGTAGATGTTCACATAGACGCGGGCGGCGGAGTCGAGCTCAGGCGGCGCAAAGGCCTCGCGCACAACCAGGAAGAGCAGGGCGCCGTAGGCAACCGCGACGGCGCTCGTGATCAGCCCTGGGCGCCGTGCGCCGCCCCAGATCAGCAGGTAGGCGCCGATGCCGGCGACAGGCGCGGCGATGTAGAGCTTGCAGAGCAGCGCCAGCCCAACCCAGAGCGCAAAGGGGCGCCAGGCGCGGCGGTCGGCGGCGTCGAGCGCGAACATCAGCAGCGGCATCGCCAGGGTATCGCCGTGAAAGTCGAAGAGCAGCGCCGTCTGCGCCACCGGGTAGAAGAGATAGATCAGCGCGGCGCAGCGGGCTGCCGTCACGCTGTCGAGCTTACGGAGCGCGATGCGATAGGCCGGGATGGCGCCGAGGGCCACGAGCACAGCCTGGCCGATCAGCAGCGGCTCTGGGCTAGGCCAGATCGCCAGGAACGGCACGAAGGCAAGGTAGATCAGCTCGACGTGGCCGGCGAGACGTGAGAAGTTGCCGTTGTAGCCGGTGGTGACAAGCGGCTGGCCGCGCAGCACCGAGAAGATCGCCTGAGTCATGGCGCCGAGGTCGAGCATGCCGCTGTTGTAGCCGCGATACTTGAGCACAGCGAGCACAGAGGCGGTGGTGGCCACAAGGAGCATGGCCGCAAGCAGCAGCGGGTCGGTGCGCCAGGTTGTAAGGCGTGGCTGGTGCATAGTAGTCGGCTATGGCTTCAGGGTAGGCTGCGGTGCTGGCGCCCGCCGCTCCAGGAGCAGCAGGAGCGCGCCGGGCAGGGTTACAAGGAGCAGGAGCGCCCGGCCAAGCAGGGCGGCGGCGAGAGCCTGGCCCGCCGTGGCGCCGAACGGTGTGAGCAGGGCCACAAAGAGACCCTCGCGCACGCCCCAGCCATTCAGGGTGATTGGCAGCAGCCCAGCGACGCCCATGATCGCTGCGGACAGCACGACGATCACGAGCGGGAGGGTTGCGCCTACAGCCGCGAGATTCAGCCACACCCCAGCCCCAGCGAGGATCTGGAAGGCCAGCGAGAGCGCGGCCACGAGCGCGAGCGCGGCGGGCCAGCGCAGGTAGCCACGCAGGGCCACCGTGCTCTCACGCACAGCCTGGCGCACGCTTGCGGGCAGACGCTGCCAGGGGCGCACGAGCAGTGGGGCGAAGGGGAAGGCGGACGCCTGGCGCGCAGCCGTGGTGGCGAGCACGACGACGACGACGAGGCTCACGGGCACAAGCGCGAGGGCCAGGGCGGCCTGTCCGAGCACCAGGGCCAGCCCAGCCCACGCCAGCACCAGCATGAAGAGCAGGCCGCTCGCCCGCTCGGTCAGAATAGAGCGCGCGATCACGAGCGGCCGGCCGGTGGCGCGGCCAGCGATCAGGACCCGGCCAAGATCACCGCCGATCTCGGTGGGCAGATAGTTGCTGGCGAACGCGCCGATCAGATACCAGCGGAAGAGGCGGGCGAAAGGGAGCTGGATGCCGTCGAGCCGCAGGAGCGTGCCCCACTTCCAGCAGCTCAGGATAACGCCGAGGTAGTAGAGCGCGCAGGCGGCGATCATGAGTGGCGGGCTGGCGGAAGCAAGGGTCGTGCGCAGCTCGGACCACGAGACCGACACAAGCAGCCATGCCAGAAGCGCGGCGCCCACCAGCAACTGGAGCGCGGCACGCAGCCGCCTGGCGTTTGTGCTCATCGTGCCTGCTCTGGGCGGCGTCCGATGATCAGCACCGAGCGGCTAAACGTCATGCGGAGCTTGTAGATGCGATCGGCGTACAGGGGCGAGGTAGGCTGGGCGCCCGGCAGCCTGTAGGGGAGCAGCCCAACCGTGCGCCCAACGATGGCGCCAGGCAGGCCGGTGAGATGGTTGTGAACATACTCCATGTGCGCCACCTCGAGGCCTGCGTCGAGGAACATCTGGTGGGCGCGGCGCGACGAAACCGGGAAGCTGTGGCTGTAGTCGCAGTCCCAAAAATAGTTGCGCACCCAGAGCAGATCGGGCGCGATGATCGCCACGCAGCCGCCCGGGCGCACAACGCGGCACATCTCGGCCAGCATCGCCTGGGCCTGTGGCAAGCCAGAGGCGTGCTCGATCACGTGGCTTGCGACGGCGGCATCGGCCACAGAGTCGCGCAGCGGCAGGGGCGGCACAAACGAGCAGACGCTGTCGCCGACAAGCGCCTGGAGCAGCCCGGCGTTTACATCAACGGCGGTATACTCGCGCCCGCGCTCCCGGCAGACAGTGGCAAAGGCGCCACGGCCTGGGCCGATCTCGACCACGTGACGCAGGCCGTTGCTGGCGCTATCGAGCCGCCCAAAGAGGTGCTCGGCGGAGAGGCGTCCAAGGCGACGGCCAAGGCGCGTTACGCGTTTGTTACGCCAGAAATCGTAGAAGGGCATGGCTCTATTTCTAGCAGACTCGCATAGATTGCGTCGAGCCGCTCGACAACGGCCTCGATGTCGAAGGTGCGGCGCACATAAGCCCGCCCGGCAGCGCCGAGTCGGCGGGCCAGCGCGGGGTCGTCGAGCAGGCGTGCGAGGGCGGCGGCGAGGGCGGCGGGCTGCTCAGGTGGCACGAGCAGCCCTGTGATTGCGTCGCGCACAATCTGGCGCAGGCCGCCTACAGCGGAGGCGACCACGGGCAGGCCGCAGGCGGAGGCTTCGGCAGCAGCCAACCCAAATGCCTCGCGCCGCGATGGCTGGGCGTACAGGTCGCCCGCGCGCAGCAGTGGCCGCACATCGGCAAGCTGGCCGAGCAGCCACACGCGCCCGGCGAGATCCGGCCTGGCCGCACGGGCCTGGAGCGCGGCGCGCTGCGGCCCATCGCCCGCGACGGCCATCTGCACCTCGCGGGGGAGCAGGGCCAACGCCTCTAGCAGCACGTCGGCGCCCTTGACGTGGCTCAGCCTGCCGACGTAGACGATGAGCGGTGCGCGCTCGGGCAGCCCAAGCAGCCGGCGCGCTGCGTGCTGATCGAGCGTGCAGGCGTCGAGATGGGCCAGATCGACCCCATTTGGCAGCACGACGAGCTTATCTGCCGGCCAGCGGCGCACCGTGGCCGAGTAGAAAGCCGCATCGTCGGTGAGGACGAGGTAGGCGATGCGGCGCGGCGGTGCGGCGGGCTCGCACAGGCGGCGCAGCGCCAGGAGCGGGCCGGGGTGCGAGTAGATCTCGGCGCTCGCCTCGTGGTCGTGGACGACGATGGCGGGGATGCCGGCGAGCACGGCGGCGGCCCGCCCGATCGTCTGCGCGCCGAGCAGGTGCAAATGTGCCAGGGGCGCGCGAAGCTCGCGCAGCGTGCGCAGGAGCGTGGGCAGCTGGCGCGGGTCCCACCTGGTAAGCCCCAGGCAGCGCACGTCCACGGCGGCGGCGGCAAGCTCGGCGCAGAGCGGGGTGGAGCCGCGCAGCGCAACCACGCTCACTGGCCGCCCCTGACGCCGCTGGCGCACGGCAAGATCCACAAGCAGGCGCTGGGCGCCGCCTAGCCCCATGTGGTCAATAATATGGACGACGGGGGTTGCGCTCATCAAAGTTGCGGGTCGGCGCACGGGGTGGTGGCGCAGGCGTGGATGGTTGGCGCAATGACGCGCCCGTAGAGCTCAAGGTGTTGCTCCAGGATGCGATCCCAGGCGAGCTCGGCTACACGGTGGCGAGCGCGCTGGCCGAGCTCATCGCGCAGGGCGGCGTCGCCCATCAGGCGGGCGATGGCGGCGCGCAGGCCAGGCACGTCGTGTGGCTTCACCAGGAGGCCTGCATCGCCCACAACCTCCGGCATGCCGGTGCAGTTGTTGGTGACAACGGCGCAGCCGTGGCTAAGGGCCTCCATCAGCACCACGGGGAAGTTGTCGTGGAGCGACGGGAAGACGAAGATCGCGCTGGAGGCGTAGAGATCTTGAAGTGCCTGGCCCTTCAGGAAGCCGGGGAACTGCACGGCGAGGCCAAGGCGCGTGGCCTGGGCCTTCAGCGGCTCTAGCATAGGGCCATCGCCTGCGATGACCACATCCCAGCCGGCGAGATCGAGTCCGGCGAGCGCATCGAGCATGAACTGGGCGCCCTTGCGCGGGAAGAGGCGGCTGGCGAAGAGGATGCGCTGGCGGCGCGCGACTGCGCTTGGATCAGGCTGGTTAAAGCCATACGTCATCAGAGTGACGGGCGTGGGGTAGCCCTTGCGCAGCAGATCGCGCAAGTAGGCAGAGGGCGAGATGATGGCGTCGGCGCTGCGCACGACGGCCTTCCAGACGGGCTGGAGCAGCTTGTGGCCGCGCTTGAAGCGATCCGGGTTGTAGCCGGGCACGTCGGAGCCATGGACAGTAATGACGAGCGGCAGGCCGGTGACGCGCTTCACGGCGGCGGCAAGCACGCCGGTGGGCATAAGGAAGTGCGCGTGAATGAGATCGTAGCTGTTGCGGGAGGCAAGGGCGAGGCAGACGGGGAGGGCCGAGGCGAGGTAGCTGCCCATCTCGATGGTGACGGCGCGCACGGGCGAGCGGCGCAGGGCGGGCACGCGAAAGATACGCAGCCGCCCGTCGATCTGCTGCTCTTGGAAGGGAAGCCGCCCGTAGCCCATAGTCACAACATCGACATGATGCCCAGCCAGGGCCAGCTGCTCCGAGAGCGCGCGTGTGATCGGAGCCGCGCCGCCCCCGATCGGCGGATACTCGTAGTTGAGCATCAAGATCCGCATCGGCTACTCCTGGCCGATCTCGTCGCGGACGACATAGATCGACTTGTGCTGGGTCTCGTAGTAGGTTCGCATCATCAGCTCGCCGAGCAGACCCATGCCAAGGAACTGCACCCCGATCAGCACCAGCAGCACGGCGAGCAGCAGCAATGGTCTGTCGCCGATCTGCTCGCCGAGCACAAGCTTGACATAGCCAAGATAGGCAAGCACGGCGCTGCCAAAGAGCCCGCTCAGCAGGCCGATCAGGCCGAACACCTGCATGGGCCGGGTGGAGTAGGAGAGCAAGAAGCGCACGGTGATCAGGTCGAGCAGCACGCGGGTGGTGCGGCCGATGCCATACTTCGACTTGCCGTACTTGCGGGGAAAGTGGTTCACGGGCAGCTCGGTGACAGCCACGCCCTGCCAGGAGGCGATGGCGGGGATGAAGCGATGCAGCTCGCCGTAGAGCCCAATGTTTTTTACCACCTCGGCGCGGTAGACCTTAAGCGAGCAGCCGTAGTCGTGGAGGCGCACGCCGGTGGCCCAGGAGATCAGGCTATTGGCGAGCAGTGAGGGGAGGCGCCGGTTGATGAAGGGATCCTGGCGGCGGGCGCGCCAGCCGCTTACCACGTCGAAGCCCGTCTCGGCCTTGGCGAGCATAGCGGGAATATCGTTCGGGTCGTTTTGGAGGTCGGCGTCGATAGTGACAATCCACTCGCCGCGGGCGCGGTCGAAGCCAGCGGAGAAGCCGGCCGTCTGGCCGAAGTTACGGCGGAAGCGCACCACGCGCAGGCGGGTGTCGCTGGCGGCAAGATCGCGCAGCAGCGCGAAGCTACCATCACGCGAGCCATCGTCCACGGCGATGATCTCGTAAGGGCGAGCGAGGGAGGCGAGCGCGCTCGTGAGGCGCTCGTAGAGATAGGGGATGCTCTCCTCCTCGTTGTAGATCGGCACAACGACGGAGAGATAGGGCACAGGGGTGATTGCAGATGGCTCGGCGCTCAGCGGGCGCTCGGCGAGAACATAGCTGCTCATTGGCGGCTCCAGCAGTACAGGCAAAGCTAGTATTCCTGTCGCTATTGTACGCGAATGAGCACGCTTCATCACAGTCGTCATCCTTGTGTCGGTTATGCCATTCTAGCCCACAGCCGTTACGAGGGGGGGCGCAGATGCTGGTAAGATAGTCCCGTTTGTACCCTGGGCCTCAGCCGACTTGCCGGGCGGCCCACCCCTGTTGCAGGATGAGCGCCAGCGCCGTGAGATAGACGCAGGCCAGCGACCAGCGGCCCTCGCCGGTGAGCAGGCCAAGCATCAGGCCGAGCCAGCTGGCTGCGGTGAGGACAAGGCTTGTGCGCAGGGTAGTCGGGATCAGCCAGAGCGCCACCTGATCGTAGAGCAGGCGCTGTGGGACGAGGGCCATCCCCAGGAGCAGCCTGGCCGCAGGTTTGCGCCATTGCCAGAGGGCAAGCAGTAGGGCGGGGCCCCACCAGGTAAGCAGCGGCATGAAGTTGGTGTGCTGCGGGAGGGCCGCGAGCCAGGCGGCGGGCCAGGTAGGCCAGATCGCAAAGCTTAGTAGCAGGGTTATGGCGCAGAGCAGCCAGTGGCGCGGTGTGCCGTAGGCCAGCAGCACAGGCAGACCGAGGTTCGGCTTGGCGAGCAGCACAGGGGCAAGGTTCGGGAGCAGGGCTGCCGCCGTGATCAGCGGCGCCCATTGGCAGGTGATGACGGCATAGATGTATGGGGCCCCGGCGAAGACCAGCAGGCGGTGGGCGCCCTCTCGCAATAGGCCGTAGGCCAGCAGCCCCGATGAGATGCCGATAAACAGCGCCCCGGCCAGGCTGCCCGGCAAGGGGGCGAAGGGGAGCACCACGAGGAGACCGGGCAGGGGGTAGTAGAGCGAATCGTTGTACGGATACGGCCCGGTGGGCTGCACCAAGGCGTACGGGTTCTCGCCGGCGAGCAGGTAGCGCGCGCCGCGCCAGGGGAACGTAAAGTCGGCGGCCACGAGCTGGGCGGAGACGAGGCGAGCGTAGCACGCTGCCCCGCTTAGCAGCGCGACTGTTAGGGCGATCAGAAGCCGCCGCCGAAGGTTGATCGCAGGTTGCGTGCTGGTAGTTTGCAGAGCGCCCATCGCTTGTCTTGGCGCCACAAGGTGGGCGCAAGCCTATGATACCATTTTGGAGTACCGATTTTGGATTAAGGAAGCGCCGTGCTGCGTGTGCTGATGGAGGTGCTGCTGCCGGTGGCGCTGGTGGCGGCAATTGGCTACGTGCTGCGCATGCGGTTCGCGCTCGACCAGGCCACACTGAACCGGGTTGTGATCTACGGGATGAACCCGGCGCTGATCTTCACGGCGCTGCTGGCGGCAGATCTGAGCGGGGCGGGGGCGCTGCGCATGCTGGCGCTCTCGGTGGGCGGGGCGGTGGCC
>ENA-ORBV01006834-ORBV01006834.1-microbial-mat-metagenome-genome-assembly--contig:-NODE-6834-length-19901-cov-9.095692_pt1 | contig 19901 bp, 15 predicted proteins | sample MGYA00237777_ERZ505514 | MGnify/ENA primary metagenome ERZ505514 (study PRJEB26160, sample SAMN06269048) | microbial mat metagenome | isolation source: Oligotrophic lake microbial mat | place... | reverse complement strand
GTGAAAAGACTGCAACCGTCGGCATGGTCGAGCTGGTAACATCGCTCGACCCGCCCACCGACTGGGCCATCGCCGCGACCTGGATCCACATGAACATGTTCGACTGCCTGGTCTGGCGCAACCGCGACACGGCCGAGTTTGAGCCCTGGCTTGCAGCGTCGTACGAGAACATCGATGCGACCACCTGGCGCTTCAAGCTGCGCGAGGGCGTCACCTTTCACAATGGCGAGCCCTTCAACGCCGATGCGGTGGCCTGGACGTTCGAGCGCATCCTCGCCGACGACACCATGATCACCCACTCGCAGTGGACGTTCATCAAAGAGGTGCAGGTCTCCGACCCCTACACGGTCGACATCGTTACCCAAGCGCCTGAGCCGGCGATGCTGAGCAAGATCTCCGGGACAGGCTGCGGCATCCAGGCGCCTGTCCAGGGCCAGGCCCAGCAGGCAAGCGGCGCCGAGTACGAGCCCGTCGGCACCGGCCCATTTATGCTCTCGGAGTGGGTCAAGGACGACTACATCGAGCTGGTGGCGAACCCCGACTACTGGCAGGGCAAGCCCCCAATCGATACCCTGCTCTTCCGCGCCATCCCCGAGGTCTCGACCCGTGTTGCCAGCCTGATCAGCGGCGATGTCGACCTGATGGTCGGCGTGCCCAAGCAGGACTGGGAGCGTGTGAACGCCAACGAGGGCACCGGCGTCGAGGAGTATCTCACTAACCGCACGTTGCTGCTGGCGCTGCGCACCGCGCCCTCGGGCGGCATGCTCGACTGGAGCGGCCCCACCAGCGACCCGCTGGTACGCGAGGCGATCAGCCTGGCGGTTGACCGAGCGACCCTGATCGAGCTGATCGACGGCCTGGGCACCCCGACCCTCAGCCGCATCACGCCGCCCACGCTCGGCTGGAGCGACAAGTTTTTCGACCAGCTGGGCGAGTATAATCCCGAGAAGGCCCGCGAGCTGCTGGCCCAGTCGTCGTACAATGGCGAGACGCTCACCTTCCACACCTCCACCGCCTTCCTCTACCAGAAAGAGGTGGCCGAGGCGCTCACCGCGATGCTCCAGGAGGTTGGGCTGACCGTCGACCTGAAGGTGCTCGACGTGACCACCTTCCGCGAGCAGGTCTACTTCCCGAACAAGAACCAAGAGCTCTACATGGACGCCCTCGGGAACTCCTTCTTCGACCCGTGGATCGCGGTCAAGGAGTTCGAGGTTGGCCAGAAGCAGCGCTCGGGCTGGGTGAACAGCGAGGCCGAGCAGCTGATCGCCGAGGCCGCCGTCAACATGGACCCAGAGGCGCGCGCCGCGCAGTACCTGAAGGTGCAGGAGCTGATCGCCCAGGGCGTCCCGCATATCCCGCTGTACCTGATGAAGGATGCCATGGGCAAGTCGGACCGGCTGGAGTTCTCGATGAACCCCGATAACTTCCTCTGGATGGGCTTCGCGAAGATCACGCCGTAGGCACCCCTGCTTCCCCTGCCCCCTCTCCCGCACGCGAGAGAGGGGGCAGCCACACAGCGGCGGGGGGCGAGGGCTTGCGGGCACAGCCTAACGAGGAGCGCCCCGATGATACGCTACGTTGCGGTTCGCATCCTACAGCTTATCCCGTCCCTGATCGGGTTGTCGCTCATCCTGTTCGTCCTCATGCGTATCGGCGGCGACCCGGTGTCCAACCTGGTGCGGCCCGAAGCCTCGCCCGAGGAGATCGCTGCGGTGCGGGCCGCCTACGGCTTCGACCGGCCCCTGCACGAGCAGTACTTCTCGTCGATCGGCATGATTCTCATGGGCGACTTCGGCGACTCGGTGCGCTTTCGTAGCGCCGCGATGCCGCTGGTGCTGGAGCGCCTCCCCGCGACGCTGCAGCTCGCCGCAGCGGCGACGGTTGTCGCTCTGTTGATCGCGATCCCGACCGGCCTGATCTCCGCGCTGTTCCAGAACTCTCCGCTCGATGTGACAATCACGCTCGCCTCGACCCTTGGCCGAGCAATGCCAAACTACTGGCTCGGCATTATGCTGATCCTGTTCTTCAGCGTGCAGCTGCGCTGGCTGCCTGTCTCCGGCACCGGCGACTGGCGCAACCTTGTGCTGCCCGCCGTGACGCTGGGGATCGGCGTCGCGCCCGCGCTGGCCCGTATTCTGCGCTCCAGCCTGATCGAGGTGCTGCGGCGCGAGTATGTGGTGACGGCGCGCGCCAAGGGCCTTACGGAGTCGATTGTCTTGCTGCGCCACGCGCTGCGCAACGCGCTGATTCCGTTCGTCACGATCTTGGGGCTCCAGGTGGCCTGGCTGCTCGGCGGGGCGGTCATCGTCGAAGAGGTCTTCGCATGGCCCGGTATGGGCCGGCTGATCTTTCGCTCCGTGCAGGTGCGTGATCTCGCCGTTGTGCAAGCAGGCGTGTTTATCTTCGCGCTGATCGTGATGGTCGCTAACCTGGTGGTTGATATGTCGTATGCGTGGCTTGACCCGCGCATCAGATACGGCGATTAAGCGCGGCTACCGCTACATGCGAGGTCTGAGATTGAAAACGACGCAGGTCGTCGCCAAGCCGATGATGACACGGCCACGCGTGGCCCGACCGGCATGGATGCGCAGCCTGATGCGCAATAGCGTCGGCGTGATCGGGCTGGTTATCATCGCCACGGTGCTGCTGACAGCGCTGACGGCCCCGCTGATCGCGCCCCACGACCCTGCAAAGTTCAATGTCAAAACGCGGCTGCTCCCGCCAGCGTGGTCGGCTGAGGGCGATAGCCGCTTCCTGCTGGGCACCGACCAGCTCGGCCGCGATGTGCTGAGTCGGCTGATCTTCGGCTCCCGTGTGTCGGTGATTGTAGGTGTGCTTGGCGTGGCGATCTCGGTGCTGATCGGCGTGACAATCGGCCTCGTGAGCGGCTATGTGGGCGGCACGCTCGACAATCTGCTCTCTCGCGTGGTGGACACGTTTATGGCGATCCCGTTTATCATCCTCGCCCTCGCAGCGGTCAGCTTCCTCGGGCCAGGGCTGGTCAATCTGATCCTTGTCCTGGGGCTCACCGGCTGGGTCACCTTCGCGCGCGTGGTGCGCGGCGAGGTGCTCACGGTCAAGAATATGGAGTACGTCATAGCTGCCCGCACGATCGGCCAGTCGGGCTGGCGCATCGCGCTCTTCCATGTGCTGCCCAACGTTGCCGCCTCGATCATTGTGCTCGCGACCTTGCAAATCGCCACCGTGATCATCGCCGAGTCGTCCCTGAGCTTCCTCGGCATGGGCGTGCAGCCGCCCACAATCACCTGGGGCGTGATGCTGTCTGAGGGGCGCAACCATCTGGCAACCTCGTGGTGGCTCGCAACATTTCCGGGCGTCGCGATCAGTCTGACCGCCCTCGGGATTATCCTGATGGGCGACTGGCTGCGCGATGCGCTCGACCCGCGCCTGCGCCAGGGCTGAGCCGCGAAAGGGCAGCGACGATGACATTCTCGATCACGGGCTACGATGCACGCAGCGGTATGATGGGCGTGGCGGTGGCGACACGTTACTGGGCCGTTGGCGCGCGTGTGCCCTATGTGCGCGCTGGCGTTGCAGCCATGGCTGTGCAGGCCTACGCACAGCCCTACCTTGGCTACGATACGCTCCGCCTGGTGCGCGAGGCCGGGCTGTCTGGGCCAGAGGCGCTTGAGCGTGTGCTGGCCGCTGACCCAGGGCGCGACTGGCGCCAGGTTGGCATGGTCGATCATCAGGGCAATCTGTATGGCTACACCGGCACCGCGACAAGCCCCTGGAGCGGCCACGCCCTCGGCGCCTCGTGTGTCGGCGCAGGCAATATGCTTGTTGGCGAGGCGACGGTGACGGCCATGGTTGACAGCTTTGAGGCACGCCCCGAGCTCGCGCTGCCTGAGCGACTCGTTGCGGCGCTGCTGGCCGGCCACGCTGCGGGCGGCGACCGCCGCGGCCAGCAGTCGGCAGCGCTCTACGTCGTCCACCTGCAGGAGGCGCCCTACCTCGATCTGCGCGTCGATGATCACCCCGAGGCGATCGGCGAGCTGGCGCGCCTGGTTGCCGCAACCCAGGCCGACCCGCTTGTGCGCAGCGGGCGCTTCGCCAGCGGGCGCGACGCCCCGCCGGTTGAGGAGTATCGCGCCCATCACGAGCGGCTAAAATCCCAGGGCCTGGCCTAAGCACACACTTCCAGGGAGCGCAGCATGGATCCGATCACCCTTGACATCCTCTGGCAGCGCCTGATCTCGATCATGGACGAGATCGACCAGATGATCGTGCGTACCACCTTCTCGACGATCCTGAGCGAGAGCCGCGACTTCGCGTGTATCCTCACCGATGCCCAGGGCCGCTCGCTCTGCCAGTCGGTCTGGAGCACCGCGAACTTCTCGGTGGTGCTGCCGCGTACGGCCAAGGCGCTGCTAGAGCACTTTGGCCCGGAATCGCTGCGCGAGGGCGATGTGCTCGCCACCAACGACCCGTGGATCGGCACGGGCCATCTGCCCGACTACATTCTGCTCACCCCGGTCTTCTGGCAGGGTCGAGTCGTCGCGTTCCTCGGGACAATCGCGCACGTCTCCGATGTCGGCGGGCACCCCGGCGAGATCGAGGGCTACGATGTGTTCAGCGAGGGGCTGAACATGCCGCCCTTCAAGCTCTACGAGGCTGGCGCCGAGAACGAGCTGGCGTTTCGCATCATCGGCCACAACTGCAGGGTGCCCGCCATGCTGCTTGGCGACCTGCGCGCGATGGCGGGCGCGGCCCGCATCGGCGCCGAGCGTGTGCAGGAGTTTCTGGCCGAGTACGAGCTCTCCAACCTGGAGGGGCTGGCCGCCGAGATCCTGGGCCGCTCCGAGGCGCTGATGCGCCAGAAGATCGCCGCGCTGCCCGATGGCGTCTACGAGTACGGCCTCGACATCGACGGCTACATCGAGACCGTTCATCTCCACGCCACCGTCACGATCACCGGCTCGGATATTTACGTCGACTACGCGGGCTCGTCTCCGCAGACCCAGCAGGGCTCGATCAACTGTGTCTACAACAGCACCTTCGCCGCCTCGCTCTTCCCGTTCAAGTCGGCCCTGGTGCCAGATCTGCCCAACAACGAGGGGCTCTTTCGCCCGATCCACGTGAGCGCGCCGCAGGGCAGCATCCTCAACGCCAGCTTTCCCATGCCGGTCAAAGCGCGCGCCAAGACGGTCAACAATGTCAATCAGGTGCTGTTCGGCGCACTCTGGCCCGTCTTCGGCCAGCGCGCCAACGCCAGCAATGGCGCGATCTGGCCGCTTGTCCTGAAGGGCGACGATGCCGAGCTAGGCTATTTTCTGGTCGATATGCTGCCCCACGGCGGGCGCGGCGCGACCCCCGCAACCGACGGCACAATCCCGGTCGCCTACCCCGAGAACAGCACAATCACCCCATGCGAGGTGCTGGAGACGCGGGCGCCCATCCTGTTCCTCAAAAAGGAGCTGCGGCAGGACAGCGCGGGGCCGGGCCGGCAGCGCGGCGGCGTCGGGCAGGTGATCGTCTTCCAGCATATTGGCACCAGGCCGATGATCTTCAACCTGACCCCAGACCGCATCACCACGCTGCCGCCAGGGCTTGACGGCGGGCGACCGGGCCGCATCGGCGAGGTGCGCATCGACGGCGAGCTCGTGCTGCGCTTCCCGCCGATCTTGCTCCAGCCTGGCTCGGTCGTCGAGCTTGCTATTGCCGGCGGCGGCGGCTTCGGCCCGGTCGAGCAGCGCGACCTGGCGCTGATCCTGGAGGATCTTGCCCTGGGGCTGATCAGCGAGCAAGGTGCGCGCGAGGACTACCTGCTTGATCGCGAGCGCGCTGAGCGCCGCTAGGGGAGCGACCATTGCAGCCAGAGACCGACAGTATCGACTCAATCACGCTTGAGATTATGTGGCAGCGCCTGATCGCGATTATGGACGAGGTGGACGACGCGATCGTACGCACCTCATTCTCGACCATCGTCGGGGAGAGCCGCGATTTCGCCTATATTCTCACCGATGCCCACGGCGCGTCGCTCTGCCAGTCCAGCTTCAGCCCACCGAACTTCTGCGTCGTGCTGCCCCGCACGGCCAGGGTGCTGCTGGAGCGCTTCCCCGTGGAGACACTGCGCGAGGGCGATGTGATCGCCACCAACGACGCCTGGATCGGCACCGGCCACCTGCCGGACTATGTCATGATCAGCCCGATTTTCAAGGCTGGCCAGGTGGTGGGCTTCATCGGCAGCGTCGCGCATGTCTCCGATGTCGGCGGCCACGCAGGCGATATCGAGGCCGCCGATGTGTTTCAGGAGGGGCTGCGGCTGCCGCCGTGCAAGCTCTACGCGGCCGGCCAGCCCGACGCGCTGGTCTTCGAGATTATTGGCAACAACTGCCGCGTCCCCGAGATGGTGCTGGGCGATCTGCACGCCATGGTGGGCACCCATCGGATCGGGGCCGTGCGCGTGCAAGAGTTCCTCGACGACTACGCGCTGGCCGATCTTCGCACGCTGGCCGCCGAGATCCATGGCCGCTCCGAGCGCCTGATGCGCCAGAAGATCGCCGCGCTGCCAGATGGCGTCTATACGTTCGGGCTCGATATCGATGGCTATATCGAGCAGGTTCACCTGCACGCAACGATTGAGATCCGGGGTAGCGACATCTATGTCGACTACACCGGCAGCTCGCCGCAGACGCGCAAAGCCTCGATCAACTGCGTCTACAATACCACCTACGCCTCCACGATCTTTCCGTTCAAGTGCGCGCTGGCGCCCCACATCCCCAACAACGAGGGGCTCTTTCGCTCCATCCACGTCGCGGCGCCTGAAGGCTGCATCCTCAACACGACCTTTCCGCACCCGGTGAAGGCCCGCGCCAAGACGACCAACAATATAAACCAGCTCCTCTTCGGCGCGCTCTGGCCGCTCTTTGGCGAGCACGCCCAGGCCGGCTCGGGCTCGATCTGGCCGTTCACGCTCGCGGGCACGGAGCAGGGCTATGGTCGCTTTCTGGTTGATATGCTGCCGCACGGCGGGCGCGGGGCCGTGCGCGAGCTCGACGGCCTGGCCCCGATCGCCTTCCCCCACAACAGTACGGTCACGCCCTGCGAGATTATGGAGCTGCGCGCACCGCTGCTTTTTGTGCGCAAGGAGCTGCGCCCCGACTCGGCCGGCGCGGGCCGTCGGCGCGGCGGGCTCGGCCAGGTGATCACACTGCGCAATATCGGGCGCAGCCCGATGCACCTCAGTATCATCCCCGATAAGATCGTCTGTGCGCCCCCAGCGCTCAACGGCGGTCAGCCTGGCAGGCTCGGCGAGATCGCCCTCGCCGGCGAGCAGATCACACGCTTCCCCGCCCTCACACTGGAGCCCGGCGCCGAGCTGGAGCTGCGCATGCCGGGCGGGGCCGGCTTTGGCGACCCGCGTGAGCGCGAGCGCGAGCGGGTGCTCCACGACCTTGTGATGGGCTATATCACCGAGGACGGCGCTCGCCATGACTATGGCCTGGAACCTGAAGCCCTCATCATGACGCAGGAGCGAGTAACCTTATGAGCGCAAGCCTGGACCCAATTACGCTAGAGATTCAGTGGCAGCGGCTCGTCACAATCGCCGACGAGATGGACAACGCCACGATCCGGGCCTCGTTCTCCACAATTGTGGGCGAGAGCCATGATTTTGGCTGCGTCATCATGGACCATAGTGGCGCTGCCATCGCGCAGGCCCAGCTCAGCCCGCCCCAGTTCTGCACGATGCTGCCGATCACAACCAAACATTTGCTGCGGCGCTTCCCCGTGGAGACGCTGTGCGAGGGCGATGTGCTGGTGACAAACGATCCGTGGCTTGGGTCGACCCACCTGCCCGACTACAATCTCGTCACGCCGATGTTCCGCGACGGCAAGGTTGTGGCCTTCCTCGGCACAGTGGCTCACGTCTCGGACGTAGGTGGCCACCTGGGCGACCTAGAGGCCTACGATGTCTTTATGGAGGGCATCCGGGTGCTGCCCGCCAAGTTCTACAAGGCTGGCGAGCCGAACCACGAGCTGATCGAGATTATCGAGGCCAACTGCCGCGTGCCTGAGAACGTGCTTGGCGATCTGCGCGCCATCGTCGGCACCCACCGCATGGCGATCAAGCAGCTCGCTGAGTTTATGGACGATTACGGCCTCGCTGATCTGGCGGAGCTCTCGGCAGCCATTCAAGATCGCTCCGAGGCCGCGCTCAGACGCGCCATCAGCGACCTGCCGGACGGTGTGTATCGCCACGAGGTGACGGGCGACGGCTATCTGACGCCCTTCACGCTGAAGGTGGCGATCACGATTAGCGGCTCCGAGATGCACTTCGACTTCGCGGGTAGCTCGCCGCAGCAGTGGGACGCGGCGATCAACGCGGCGTTCAACATGACCTACGCCACGGCGGTCTACCCGATCAAATGCATGCTCGTGCCTCACGTGCCGAACAACGACGGCCTCGTGCGTCCGCTCACGGTGGTTGCGCCAGAGGGCAGCATTGTGAACTGCACCTTCCCCGCGCCGGTCAAGGCCCGCGCAAAGGTGATGAAGCACATCCCCCCGCTCGTCTTTGGCGCCCTTGCGTCGCTATTACCGCAGGAGGCGATTGCGGCCGCGGGCGGCATTTTTCCATTCCACATGAATGGCGACGACCCGCGCTTTGGCCGCTTTAATGTTCATGTGCTGCCCCACGGCGGTATGGGCGCCATGTCCAACGCCGATGGGCACCCCCCAGTCGCCTACCCCCACAACAGCACGGTCACGCCCGCCGAGATCACCGAGCTGCGCTCGCCCGTGCTCATGCTCAGCAAACGGCTGCTGCGCGACTCCGGTGGGCCAGGGCGGAGGCGCGGTGGCCTCGGTGTGGAGTACGTGCTGAAATGCGTGGCGCACAAGCCGATCACCCTGACGATTCGCCCGGATCTCCTGCGTAATCCAGCGCCAGGTCTCTTCGACGGGATGCCGGGGGCGCCAGGGGCGGTCTTCTTGAATGGGCAGCGCCTCGAGCGCTTTGTGCCGATCAGCTTTCATCCTGGCGATGTCTGCGTGCTGCAGATACCTGGCGGCGGCGGGTATGGCCCGCCCCGTGAGCGCGAACCGGAGCTGGTGCGCGCCGATGTAGCCAATGGCTTTGTCAGCCCCGAGGCCGCCCGTGACATCTACGGCCTCGAGCTGTAGGTCATCCGAGCCGTTCGCACTGAGATGCACGGGCGCCTTAAGAATAGCCCAGACGACGGGATCAACGTTGGTGAGGATGACGAAGGCGGAGCCGTCATTCGCCAGGTAACGGCAGTGGCGTCTGGGCAGAGTTGCGCGTGGACAAAGACGGCATGGTACTGGACTCCCCGGCCCTGTTCCGGCGGGTGAGAGCGCATGGGTGAACGGCGGAACAGGTGCGCGTGTAGGTTTTGTGCAACCGCTTCAGGAGCAGCCTCATGAACCGACAGCTTTCGTTGCTTGGTGTCCCCGTCACCGTACGGCCCACAGCACTCGTGGCAGGCATGCTCTCCGCACTAGCGGTCGCGCTCATTCCACGAGAACGCCGCGTCGTCCTGAGCGCCGCCGCAGGGGTGCTCTGGTATACCGCCGATTACGTCCACGTCGTCGGGCATATCGTCTCGTCGCAGGCGGTAGGGGCGCCGATGGACGCCATCGACTTTGGCATCTATCCGAAGAGCGTGTACTTCGACCACGAGGTGTCGCCGCAGCAGCATATCGGGCGCGCCGGTGGTGGCGTCGTGGCCTCGCTCATCGCCACGCTGGTACTGGCGGCGCTAGCCCGCGTCGTCACGAATCCGCTGGCCAGGCAGCTGCTGATGATCGCCGTAGCCCAGCACGGCCTGCTCTGCGCCCTGAGCCTGCTTCCGGTGCAGCTCGTGGACGGTGGTGTGATCTACGCAAACCTACGAAAGCTCGGGCGCTGACGCGCGCAACCGTGCGATGCGCCGCTTGACGGCTGTTCTACATAAAAGACGCTCCGTTTGCTTGCCTTCGACGAACGGTGATCAGAGTAGCGAAGGGGGCGAAGTCATCGCCATTAGGGCGTAGGCTTGCGTCCCAGAAGCGTGATCAGCTTACCGCATGCCGGTCGTCGGCCCAAGCTCCAGATTGGGCACAACATGTGGATTGCACGTCCATTGTGGTGACAGCCTGGCACCAGGGGAGGGTCATTTGACCCTCCCCTAGGAAGTCGTAGCCCTTGTAGGGGGTGCAGATCCCCCAATAGAGTAAAATAAACGCTACCGGCATTGAGGGCCTGAGCGGCACCCTGACGGCGGTGGGCCCGAGCGGAAGCGAGCAATCGCAGAGCCTGGCGCGCCACCCGCGCATGCGCTCGGTCTGGGGGCTGGACGTGGTCGCGCTGTCGGAGGAGGGGCCGTGGAGCCTGGTGTTCAGCATCAACGGCCCGCAGGGCCAGGGCGTTGGTCGGCTGGCGCCACTGGCGGTGGGTGCGCGCCCCGGCCCCGACCTGGCCCTGAGCTGGGCGGTCGGGCTGCTGCCGCTATTCGGGCTGATCGGACTGGTGGTGGTCGCATGGATACGGGTGCGACCGGGTCGGCGGGCCGACGCTTGGAGCTGGTGAAGCTTGCGTTGTGCTATGCTAGCCGTATCCGTACCATTGGCGGCGGGGGGCCGACTACGCCAGCCTCGGCAGCCAGCGCTCCTGCTCGGCCAGCATCTCGTCCACCATCGTGCGGATCTGGGGCAGCGTGCAGACGGCCGCCGTCAGCGGGTCGAGCATTACGGCGTGGTGGACCGCCTCCCGGCTGCCGCGCAGGGCCGCCTCGACGATCAGCTCCTGCACGTTGACGTTGGTGCGGTTGAGGGCGGCCAGCTGGGCCGGGTAGCCATCGACGCGCGTGGGCTGCACGCCACTCCCGTCCACCAGGCAGGCCACCTCCACGCAGCAGCCTGGGGGCAGGTTGGGGATCAGGTCGCGGTTCGGCACGTTGCCGTTGATCCGGATCGGCCGGTTGGTCTCTATCGCCTCAATGATGTACGAGCCGTACTCGTGGGTGCGCTCGGTGCGGAGCGCTTTGCTGCCGTCGATCTGGGCGGCGTAGTCGTGCTGAGCCTGCTCCTGGCGCTCGATGCAGTAGCGCAGGTAGCCTCCGGTGCGCCCGAAGTCGAACCAGTGGTCGCGCGGGTCCGTGAAGCGGGGTGCGAGCTCCTCAGCGACCGTGCGGGCGCTCTTGCGGAAGTAGGGGCTGTACTCGCTGGCGTGGCCGCTGGACTCGGTGACGAAGTAGCCGAAGTGCCGCATCAGGTCGATCCGCACCGGCTCCTGGCCAGAGATCGTCGGGTCCTGAGCGGCCATGCGGATCGCCGGGTAGAGGTCGACGTCGCCGCGGCGGAACTCCAGGAAGAAGGCCTGGTGGTTGATGCCGGCGCAGCGGAAGACCACCTCCTCGTAGGGCACGTCGACCCAGCCCGCCAGCATCTCGCTGGTACCCTGGACGCTGTGGCAGAGGCCGACGTGGGGCCGCCCGGTGGCGCGGTCGAAGGCCCAGCAGTTGGCGGCCATAGGGTTGACGTAGTTGAGCAGCAGGGCGTCGGGGGCCGCCAGCGCGTCCATCTCCCTGCCGAGCTCGACCAGGACGGGGATGGTGCGCAGGGCGCGGAACACGCCGCCGGGGCCAAGGGTGTCACCGACGCACTGCTCAACACCGTAGCGCCGTGGGGTCTCGATGTCGATGGCGTAGGCGTCGAGGCCGCCCTGCTGGAAGGTGGTGATGACGTAGTGGGCGCCCCGCACGGCCTCGCGCCGGTCGGTGGTGGCCTCGACCTTCGCCGTCAGCTTGCGGGCGTCGATGATTGCCTGCACGAGGTCGCGGGCCTGGGCGGCGCGGCCGGCGTCGATATCCATCAGGCTGATGGTGCTGTCGGTGAGGGCGGGGGTGAGCAGGATGTCGCTGCAGAGGTTGCGGGTGAATACCACGCTGCCAGCCCCGATGATGGTGATCTTTGGCATCGCTGGGGTGAGTCCTTTCAGCTCGCTCGGCGGCCGCCGTGGCGCTCAGCCGCTCTACCTTCGGTCGCGCCCGCGCCACACGGGCGGGCAGGCGCACCAGACGGCCCCGGGGGCGAGGGCGTGTCGGGCACCGTGCTCACCGCATTGAGCGCGCTGCGGCCGCGGGCTGCCAGTATAGCGCATCGCACGGCCACCCTGCTAGCACGTCATGGTCGGCAGGCGGGCGCGTACACGCGCGCCGTGGGGGCGCTTTGCGCCGGGCGCCCGCCTGCGCGGGCGGGTCCGGAGACGTCGGCGCAGGCCGACGCGCGGCCGCAGGCCCAGCCGCTGCGGTTCAAACCGCCGGGTGCTGGCAACAGGCAGGCGGTCGGGTCTGGAGGCGTCGGCTCAGGCCGACGCGCGGCGCGAAGCGCCCCGGTGGCGCGACTTCAGTCGCCCGCTGCCCCGCCTGCCCCGAAACGCTACGCCGCACCCCTATGGCGGCGCCGACGAATCGGGCGCGGCGTCCTCTGGTATACTGCCGGCTTGTGAAGCCCTTTTCGCCAGCCAGACGCCGTGTCGCAGCCCTGGGGTGGCTGCTGCTCCTGCTGGCCGTCGCCTGTGGGGCCCTGTGGCAGTCCGCCGCCCGCGGGCGGCAGCGCCTTGACATCGGCGCCGCCCTGGATGAGGGGGCGGTGGCGGGCTTCTACGGGCGCGAGCTGAGCGACGACGGCAGCAGCACGAGCTTCCGCTGGTCGCGCCCCGAGGCCGAGCTGCGCTTCCGCCCCGCGCCCGCGCCGGCGATCCTGCACCTGCGCTTGCTCGCCCCGCCGGCAGCAGACGGCGCGCCATCGACCCTGGCGGTTAGCCTTGGCGGCGCGGAGCTGGGCAGCTTCGCCCTCGGCGAAACGTTCCGGGTCTACCACGTGCCGCTGCCCCAGGGCGCCGCCGAGCGGGTGGGCCTGCGGGCGAGCGAGCTGCAGCTAGCGGGCGACTCGCGCAGCCTGGGCCTGGTGCTGGACTGGGCGGAGATCCGCCGCGCGCGGGCCGCGCCCCTGTGGGGATTGGGCCTAGAGGCCCTCGCCTTCCCCTTGCTCCCCATCGGGCTGGCGCTGGCGACCCTGGCAGCGGCCCTGGCGGGCGCTCGGCAGCCGCTCCCCGGCCTCGTCGCGGCCCTCGCCCTCGCGGCCCTCGCCAGCGCCGCCGCCCGGCTGCCCGGCGCCGAGCTGGCCCTCGCATGGGCCCTGACGGTGGGCGCCCTGGCTCTGGCTCTGGCCCTCGGGCTGGCGCGGCTCGCCATGCGGGTGCCGGCCCTGTTCCCCGCGAGCGATGCCGTGGCCGTGCGCTGGCTCTGCGTGGGCTGGGCCCTGGCCTTTGTCCTGGGCTTCGCGCCCTGGGTAGCGAGCGACGGCACCGGCTACTACGCCTACACACGCTCCCTGGCCCTCGACGGTGACCTCGACTTCGCCAACGAGTACCGCGAGATGCCCTTCCCCCACACGCCGCTGAACCCCGCGCAGCAGGTGATCGCGGCCACCGGCTACTCCTTCAATCCCTTCTCGATCGGCCCCGGTCTGCTCTGGCTGCCCGGCTTCGCCCTGGCCCACCTCTTTGTGCGGCTGGGGCCAGGCGCCCCCTGGCCGGCCGACGGCTACACGCTGCCGTACGTGGCGCTCGCGCTGCTCGGCAGCGCCCTCGGTGGGCTCGTGCTCCTGCTGGCCATGTACTGTATCAGCCGGAGGGTCGCCACACCGGGCCTGGCCGCCCTGGCCAGCCTCGCCGTCTTCTTCGGCGCCAACCCGCTCTACTACGCCATGCGCGAGGGCAGCTTCGCCCACAGCCTTTCCGGCGCCGCCGCAGCCCTCTTTCTGCTCGCCTGGCTGCGCCTTGAGGAGCGGCCTTCGCCACGGCGCTGGGCCGCCCTCGGTACGGCCGGCGGGCTCTCGGTGCTACTGTACTGGACGAGCGCCCTGGCCCTGCTGCCGGCGGGCCTGAGCTTCATCCGGCAGCTTGTGGTGGGGCTGCGCACGCCGGCGCCGCTGCGCTCCCAGCAGCTGCGGGCCCTGGCCCTGGGGTCCGCCCTGGCCCTGATCTGTGGGCTGGCCATGGTCACACCCCAGCTCGCGGCATGGAACAGTATCTTCGGCACACCCCTCACCGTGCCCCAAGGCAGCGGCTTCATCACGCCGGGCGTGCCGCTGTACGGCGAGTTCCACTTCTCCATCCTCCATGGCATGCTGCCCTGGACGCCGGCCTACTTCGCGGGCATGCTCGGCCTGGCCCTGCTCTGGCGCCGGCGGCCCTGGCTCGGGCTCTGCCTGGCTCTGACATTCTTCGTCTACCTCAGCTACAACGCCGCCCTCTCCAACTGGCACGGCAGCGGCGCCTTCGGGCTGCGGCGGCTCACGGTGCTGGCGCCCTGGTGCGCCCTTGGCCTCGCCGCCCTCTTCACGACCCTGCGCCGGCTCCACTGGGCGCTGCCGGTGGGCCTGGCCGCGCTCATGGGCGCGTGGACCACGCTGCTGGCCGTGCGCTACGACCTCTACCTGATCGACCGCAACGTCGGCTCGCTGGACGAGATGCCGCCCCTGGCCTTCTTCCTCGGGCGCGACGCCCTGCCCCTCGACCGCGCCGGCGATTGGGTGCGCAGCGGCTTCTTCGTGAGCACCCTCGGCCTGCCGGCGGGCGGGATGCCTTGGTCTGCGGCGGGAGGCCTGGTGGCCCTGGTGGCGCTGCTCGCCACCGCCGCCCTGGCCCTCGCGCTCCGCAGCTTCGGGCCCGCGCCCGCGCCAGCTGCGGCGCCCTTCTTGGATGAGGACCCGCCTGTGAGCTCCGTCGTATGAGCCTCAGCGTCTCCCTCGTCTGCACGGTGCGCGACGAGGCCGAGACTAGCGCGGCCCTGCGCGACTCGCTGCTGGCCCAGACCCGGTAGCCCGACGAGAATGTAGTCCGCGCCAGCCAGTAAACCAGCTGTCGCTTGGAAGCCGGCTCGAACGATTATCTGATGAACGAGCAAGCCAGGCTTGTGGCGCACGCTGAGCGTGCAAGCTCATAAGGAGGCCAGCAATGTCGTTTCCAAGGAAAAAGACTGGTGGACAGGGCAGTGTCGCCACAGTAATGCTCCTCGTGGATGAAGGAAACCTGCGCTGGGCGCATCACGGCGCGCGGATTGCGGCCAGCGCCCCGCAACCATACGTGGCACCCAGGCGGATGGGGTGCGGCGTATGGTTGCGGGCTGCCCGCTGGCCAGCGGCTGAACGCCGCGCCGGCCGGGCCTACGGCCGCGCGTCCGCCTACGCGGACGCAGCATGGCGTCGGCGCAGGCCGACGCGCGGCGCGCAGCGCCCCGGTGGCGCGACTTCAGTCGCCCGCTGCCCCGCCTGACCCGAAACGCTACGCCGCACCCCCAGGTATGTACGCTACCGAGCAGATAGGGTATACTTATACTATGTTCGGTATCGTACGGAAGTTCGCCTGCGCATTCAAGGGCGCGTCGCCCTCTGCACGGTAGTGATTGCACCACCAGCGGCCCCACGTAACGTGGCTCGAGAGGTTTCGGGATGGAGCGTAGAGACCCACCGCATCATGCAGCAGACGCACACTACGTCCTCCAGGCCCGGCTCGCTGCCGCCGAGCAGGCCCTGGCGGCTGAGCAAGCACGGCGCGCCTACTACGAACAGATTCTCGCCAATGTCAGCGATGCCATCATTATTCTCGATGCGAGCTTTCAGGTCATCGAGTGGAACACCGCCGCCGAGCGCGTCTATGGCTGGACAGCACCAGAGGCATATGGCCGCCGGCTTGGGGAGCTGCTCGTCCCCCGCTATCTCGATGGGAGCACCAGTGCTGGCGCGTATGCAGCCCTAGAGCAGAACGGGGTGTGGAGCGGGCTGATCGCCCAGCGCCACCGCGACGGCCACGAGGTAATCATCGATTCAGCGGTGCGCTACATGCGCGATGTGGCGGGACAGGTGATTGGGATGGTGGGGATCAACCGCGACGTGACGGCGCGCGAGGAGGCCGTGGCAGCGCTGCGGCGGAGCGAGGCCAACCTGCGCGCCTTCTTTGAGAGTGCGCCCGAGGCCCACTACCTGCTCGACCGAGACTACCGCATCCTGGCCTTCAATCACGTTACTGCCGAGCAGATTCGGGCAGTCTGGCAGCGGGAGGTGGCCGAGGGCGACTCCATCCTGCCCTATGTGAACCCCGCAGACTGTGACGCCTTTATCGCCAACTACCAGCGCTGCCTGCGGGGTGAGACCCTTCGCTATGAACGCGCAGTGACCTACCCCTCGGGGCAGAGCAGCTGGTACGAGCTGGCCTACACCCCGATCTCGCACCACGCCGATGGCGAGATCACGGGGGTGGCGTTCAGCGGTCTCGACGTGACCGCCCGCAAGCAGACCGAGCGCGCACTCGCCCATCGTGAGGCCCAGCTCGCCGGCATCATCGACTCGGCGATGGACGCGATCATCACGGTGGACGCCGAGCAGCGGGTCGTGCTGTTCAACCGGGCAGCCGAGCAGGTCTTCGGCTGTGTTGCCGCTGATGTGCTCGGCCAGACCCTCGACCACTTCATCCCGCCCGAGGTGCAGGTTCCCCACCGACGGCATATCCCGGCGTTTGGGCACACCGGCGTGACGCGCCGCTCGATGCGCTCCCCCGGTGTGCTGGAGGCGATGCGCGCGGACGGAACACGCTTCCCCATTGAGGCGTCGATCTCGCAGATTACCGTTGAGGGGGAGCCCTTCTACACCGTCGTCCTGCGCGATATGAGCCAGCGCAGGGAGCTTGAGGCGCAGCTGCTCCACGCGCAGAAGATGGAGAGTGTAGGACGGCTGGCGGGCGGGGTCGCCCACGACTTCAACAACCTGCTCACCGTGATCGGGGGTGTGACCGACATGGTGCGCGAGGAATTGCCGACAGACCACCCCGCACAAGCGGATCTCATCGAGGTGAGCACCGCTGCGGAGCGGGCCGCAGCCCTCACCCGGCAGTTGCTCACCTTTGCCCGCCGGCAGATCCTCGCCCCGCGCGTGCTCGACATCAACGCTCTGGTTCAGGAGACCGCACCGCTGCTCCACCGCCTGCTCGGCGAGGACATAGAGGTGCTCTTTGACCTGCTGCCCGGCCCTATCCCGATCCGCGCCGACCCCAACCAGCTCCAGCAGGTGCTCGTGAACCTGGCGGTGAACGCGCGGGACGCGATGCCAGCGGGCGGGCTTCTGCGCATCAGCACGCGGCTGACGACCCTGTCAGAACTGGTGCAGGGGGCGGCCACCATGAACAGCGCTGCCGTCAGCATCATCGTGCAGGACACCGGGGTGGGCATCCCACCCGAGGTACTGCCGCGTATCTTCGAGCCGTTCTTCACCACCAAGGGGGTGGGCCGTGGTACTGGCCTGGGGCTGGCGACGAGCTACGGGATCATCACGCAGCACGGCGGGCAGATTGCGGTACATAGCCGGGTTGGCGATGGTTCGGCGTTTACCGTCGCCCTGCCCACCGTAGATGAGATCCTGGAGGCGGACGCATACCCCCCAACGATCAGCGCCCGCCCCGGCGGGAGCGAGACCATCCTGGTTGTTGAGGACGAGGGGGCGGTGCGCGCCTTTGTGGAACGCGTGCTGCGCTCGCTCGGCTACACCGTGCTCTTCGCGCAGCACGGGCTTGACGCGCTCCAGCTCGCCCACCGCGGGCTTGCGTTTGATCTGCTCCTGACCGATATGGTCATGCCGGGGCTCAACGGCAGTGAGCTCGCCGCCCGGCTCACCGCCCGCCAGCCGCGCCTGCGGGTGATCTACATGTCGGGCTATGCCGAGCATACCACGCTTCCTGAGGAGCTGCTGGCGCAGGGCGTGGTACTTCAGAAGCCATTTACCGCAGGCACGCTGGCCCGGCTCGTGCGCACGATTCTGGAGCAGGCACCAGACGCGTGATCACATCCGTGGCTACACCTCAGGCTCAGCGAGGCTGATGCTATGGGCCGACGGTTCGCTCCTGAAGTGCAAGGGGGGTACAGCCACGATCTGCGCCTCGAACCAGGCGACGACAGCCGCGGCGTCGCTTCCCAGCGGCAACCACGAGTCGACGTAGCCGAGCCCTGCGCGTTCGCCTGGTGGATGGCGGGCGAGAGGGTCTGCGCGAGATATCAGCGCACGTAGCGCTGGGCACCCCAGGCCGCCCAGCCCGGCACGCGCCCCGTCGGGGCGCACCGCCGCCTCGTTGGCGATGAAGGCCTTGAGGTCGTCGCCGCTGAGGCCCGGCGAGACGGCGGCCCAATCCTGTCAGCGGTAGGGCGGCGCGATGGCGGGCTGGCTGCGCTGCCCGAGCGTTGCGCGTGCTCGGCGGGGATGTCCCCATGGTACTTATGCCACAGCAGCCGGTCAACTGTCCGCTGCGACGACTTGGTGCGATACCCCAACTGGTTCACCCCAGCGCCGATACGCTGCGCCCCGTGCTGCGGCACAGGCTCAGATACGCCTCGCACCAGTGCGCAAGGGCTTGGTGCTCAGGGCAGCCGTTGCGGAGCCAGAGGTAGTACGCCGTCTCGCGGGTCTGCGCCTCACTTGGCGCATTGGAGTAAAACCAGGCGCAGCTCCCGGTTGCCGCGTCGTAGGGCAGGGCTCCGAAGGCATCCCGCCCCGGTGACGGCTGGGTATGGTGGTAGCACGCGGCGCGGAGCGGGCATGCATGTCCAGGACAGTACAGCATAGGGTGATTCCCGAGGTTCGTGGCGTACGTCCGCCGATTGTAGCACGGGCCGTCAACGGCGCTGATTGCTGGCGGCGTAGGGACGCCTCGACAGCCCTCCTGTTACAGCTCCACGTCCTGCGCCAGCCGCACCAACGGCGCCTCGATGCGTCGCAGATCGGCATGAATCCAGGCCCTCGGTTTGAAGTGGTCTTGGTGCCGCTGATTCAGTGCGCGGTGCGCAGCGCGCCAACGCCAACGGGCGAGGTCAGTGATGACCTCGCCCGTTGCGTGAATGCCTGGCCCAGCAGGTTGCCCCGGTGGTTGGGGGCCTTATTTGCTGCCTGCGGCCGCGAGGGCGGTTACCGCCTGGGCCACCTGCACAAATTTATTCTCCGCGAGATCGCGGATGGTCACGATGTTCAGCGCCTTCTTCAGGGCCACCGCATCGGCGGCGCTGATCCCTGCGAGCGCGTCCACGGGGGCATCCGCCAGATCAGCGAACTCCCGCGACTCAAACTTCTTGTCAAAGTGGATGCCAATATCAGCCATGGTCGTGCGCTCCTCATCTCATACACAGAACGAACAGGTGAGAACCTCGACAGTGTAGCCACGCCCCATTACCAGCTGCCTGGAACTCCCGTGTCAACCATGCGCTCGGGTTGTGGAACGAGCAGCGGGACGCCACATGCAGCGATTCTTCGCTCCGCAGCGTAGCGATCAGCACGGCCCTCCTAGATGGCGTCCCGCTGCGATCCGTCCATCCTTCGGGACGGTTCCCCATTATCACACCGCACCCCCACCCTGCCGCCCATGCGCTGATTGCCGCCGACGTGCAGTAGTGCGTCTCGGCACCTGCCTCGCCTGCCTCGCCGACGAACACGGGCACACGCGCGTCGCCCGGTGCTGAGGCAGGCGTGGCGAGTCACTGCGCGAGCGCCTCGGGGTACCGGCTACGCACCCTGCGCCAGCTGGCCCAGGGCCTTATCGAGGCGCTGCACGTCCGCGCGGAGCCGGGCAAGCTCCGCCCGGCGCAGCTGCCAGCGGTCGGCCAGGGTGTCGGCGACCTCGGCGGCGAGGCGAGCCGCCGCGTGGAGCGCGCCCGGCCTGCCCAGGCGCACGAGGGCTCTGTGCAACATGAGAACAGAAAACGCAATAAACGATACCGTGTAAATATTCTCGTGGGTGGGTCCTTATTCCTGAGAGAATGCACCTTCTCGCAGGAGTTCATCCCTCACGGTCGCATGGTGATGCCCTGCGCTCCGTCGGCGGACTCACCGTCAGCAGA
>ENA-ORBV01006833-ORBV01006833.1-microbial-mat-metagenome-genome-assembly--contig:-NODE-6833-length-19901-cov-10.047064_pt1 | contig 19901 bp, 20 predicted proteins | sample MGYA00237777_ERZ505514 | MGnify/ENA primary metagenome ERZ505514 (study PRJEB26160, sample SAMN06269048) | microbial mat metagenome | isolation source: Oligotrophic lake microbial mat | place... | reverse complement strand
ACGCGAGCTGGGCGCCATGGGCATCCAGGAGTTCGTCAACAAGAAGCTGGTGCGCACGGGGCACTTCGCGGCCCCGGTCTGAGTTTGACTGAGATCCAATGAATACCGTACGGCGCAACTCCCTCGGCACCAAACCGCCAGTCTGGTTCATCACAGGCTGCCCCACGGGCGTGGGCCTCGAACTGGCCAAAGAGGCTATCGGTCACGGCCACCGCACCGTCCTCGCGCGCAACCCGTCGAAGCGGTTTCTCGGGGCTCGGTCACGACAGCGCTACAAAGTTCGCCGTCGAAGGACTGTCCACCACTTTGCAGCAAGTGGACGAACCTCTCGGCCACCGGGTGCTGGTGGTCGAACCCAGCGGCTTTCACACCAACTGCGCGGGGCTCTCGGCCAACGAGAGCAAGCACCAGATCGACGACAGCACGGCGACTGCTGGCGACGTCCGGGCTGCCGTGCGCACGTCCGCCGGCAAGCAGCCGGACGACACCGTGCGCGCTGCCACGGACATGGTCGCGGTGCTGGCTTACGGCGAACCACCGCACCACGTGCTGCTTGACAACAATGCCTTGGGTCGATGGCCCTTGCCTGCTTCCCAATCCGAGATGCGCCAGCCCACGTCGTCTGCCAGTCGCTCCCGTTCGCTGCTGCTGCTTCTGGCAGCCGGCACGACGCTGGGCCTGACCACCAACCTCGCAAAAGTAGCGGGAGAAAACGGTCTACCGCCGCTGGCGTTCCTGGCGTGGTCAGTCAGCGGCGCTGCGCTCATCCTGCTGGTTTTTGTTGCCGTCCGCGGCCTGGTGCCGGCGCTTAACGCTCGGACTTTAGAGTACTTCGCTGTTGCCGCGTTTTTCACCGTCGCCGGTTCGAACCTGCTGTTCTTCTCTGCCGTTGAGCATGTGGGTGCCTCCTTCGTGGCACTCGCGATCACGTTCCCGCCGCTGCTGACGTATCTGGGCGCGCTGCTGTTCGGCGTGGAACGCTTCAGCACCCCTCGGGCGGCCGGCGTGGTGCTTGCTCTCGCAGGTGCCGCAGTACTGGCAGCATTCGAGCTCTCGTCGCCCGATGCTTCGGCGCGCTGGATCGCGATCACGCTGTGCGGCCCGGTGCTGCTCGCTGCAGGCAACCTCTACCGCACCTTGCGCTGGCCCGAGAAAGAGCACGCCGAGGGCTTGGCGGCGGGCATGTTGATCGCGGCAGCGGCGATGCTTTTGTTGACGGGGCTACTGCCGGGCTTTTCGCTTGCGGTGCCGCATGAGAGCGCGCTGCCTTACCTTCTGATCGGCGTACAGACCGCATTGTTCGCTACGCAGTTTCTGCTTCTGCTTCTGCTGCAGAAGAGCGGTGGGCCCGTGCTGCTGAGTTTGCTGGGGGCGGTGGGCGCGGTCGTGGGCGTACCCGTGGCTATCCTGTTTCTGAACGAGTCACCACCTCGTGGGCTGGTCTATGCCGTCCCTCTGATCGCCACGGGCGTGGCGCTCGTCGCTTGGGGCGGCAAGAAGGAAGCTACGGCATGAGCGAACCCAAGCAAGAGCCTGATGAGCAGGAACGCGGTTTTGTCATCTTCAACCCCGACACCATGTTCGATCCGGCGCCGCTGGGCTTCTCGCAGGTGGCAAGCGTCTCCGCGTCAGCGCGCACGGTCTACGTGGCCGGCCAGGGAGGAGGGGCACCCAAGGGCCACTTCGCCGATCAATGCCGTGTGGCATTCGAGAACATCGACACCGCCCTGCGAGCGGCCGGCGGCGGCATTGCAGACGTCGTCAAGTTGACCGTCTACATCGTCGATCACGATGAGGACAAGCACAAAGCCCTGATCGCGGCTGTGCACGATGCCTTCGGCACCCGACTTGCTCCAACCTGCACCATCGTTCCACTCCACCAGTTGGGCACGTCGCTCGAGCAGCTCTTAGAAATCGAAGCTGTTGGCGTTCTGCAACCGCGTGCCAAATGACGAAGCGAAGTTCGCGCAGAGGATGGCCCTGCCGCATGCAGCGACACTGTCAGGCCGTGCGCTCCCTGGGCAGACGCGCAGTCAGCACACAGCCCTGGGCGTACTCTCAGACTGCGCGGTTCGCGTTTATTCGTTGGTGCGAAAGCGCACACGCACTCGTCGGGTCAGCCGTCAAGCTCGCGCAATGCCTGGGTCGCCGCCGTGATGGGCTGCGCCCTCGGCGGCTCGGTGTGGACGAAGGACGGGGCCCGAGGCCAGCGGGTCGCGAGCCAGGTCGACACCGGAATGATGTTCGTCAACAACATCGATTGGTCCGACGCCGACCTGCCGTTCGGCGGCATCAAAGGCTCGGGTTACGGACGCGAGCTGGGCGCCATGGGCATCCAGGAGTTCGTCAACAAGAAGCTGGTGCGCACGGGGCACTTCGCGGCCCCGGCCTCAGCTTGAGGGACATCCCATGACCGACTCTGCCCAGCAATTTCCCCGTCACCACACCGGCCTGGCTGATCACGGATTGCCTCGGTCAAAGACGAAGCAAGCCATTGGCTTGCTTGTCTGGCTTGCCATCAGTTTCGTGGCTTCTGGCATTGGTGCCATGGCGTCGATACGCGCCGCTCCTTTCTACGGGCAACTGATTCAGCCCGATTGGGCACCGCCGTCCTCGGTCTTTGGACCGGTCTGGACCATCCTGTACGCGTTGATGGGCATCGCCGCATGGTTGGTCTGGCGCGCGGACGGTTTGCGCGCCACCCGTGCAGCACTGTCCTTGTTTCTGGTGCAGCTGGCGGTGAACGCCCTGTGGACATGGCTCTTCTTTGCGTGGCAACGCGGCGCTTTGGCATTCGCCGACATCGTGCTGCTTTGGTTGCTTGTCATTGCAACTTTGGTATCTTTCTGGAGGGTACGCCCACTGGCTGGCGCGCTCCTCATTCCGTATCTGCTCTGGGTCAGCTTCGCTGCAGCACTCAATTTTTCTATGTGGCAACTCAATCCGCAAGTTCTGGGGTGAGGCGTCGCGCGAAGTCAAGGTGATGGAGAACTGATGGAACGGCTTGAATACGACCGATTCGGCGGGCCGGAACTGGTACACCTCGCAGCCTTCACGCTGCCGGAACCACAGGCCGACGAGGTGCTTGTGCGCGTGGCGGCGGCCTCCATCAACCCGTTGGACTGGAAGATACGCAGTGGCGACATGAAGATGTTCACCGGGTCGAAGTTTCCTCGAGCCATGGGCACGGACTTCGCGGGGACGGTGGAGGCGGTGGGCTCGAAGGTTGCGGATCTGAAGCCGGGCGATGCCGTGGTGGGTACGGTGCCCATGAAGAGTTCCGGGGCGTTTGCCCCGAAACTCATCACCGCACGAGATCTCTTGGTGAAGAAGCCGGACAAGCTGTCGTTCGCCGAAGCGGCCAGCCTGCCCGTTGCGGGTGTGACCGCGTGGCTCGTGCTGGTCAAGGACGCCGGCCTGGAGCGCGGGCAGAAGCTGTTCATTAATGGCGCCACCGGTGCCGTCGGTCACGCTGCGATTGCAATCGCCCGTGAGATCGGAGCAGAGGTGACCGGTCGCGTAGGGCCGCAATCCATCGCTCAGGCGCAATCGCTGGGGCTGAGCCTTGCCATCGACTACACGAAGCCGCTGCCGTCGGCGCTCGACGGCGTCTTCGATGTCGTGTTTGATGCCAATGGAAGCCTGTCACCCGGGGAAGGCGATCGGCTGATCAAACGGGGCGGAAAAGTCTTCGACATCGCACCGACAAAGTGGAAGTTTTTGAAGGCACTTGTATCCCGCTCCCGCAAGGTCGTCATCGCAAACATGAAGGCAGAAAACCTTCAGCCTGTGGTCGATCTCGCTGCTGCCAACAAACTCGCGATTCCTATCGTTCAAACCGTCTCCCTGGCTCAGGCCCCGGCGCTGCTGGCGTCGTTGGAGCAGGGCAAACGTCTCAACGGTAAGGCCGTCATCGCATTTCCTGACGGGCCATGAACCGCAGCGAGACTGACACCAAGTCCGAGCTGCGCCGGTCTGAGCCAACTCGCGACCCGCGGCTAAGAGCGGCCACTGAACCCGAATTGAACCCTTTGGCCGCTGTGTGGGTTGTCGCACCGACGCTTCGCGACGCAGAGCACACGATGCGGGAGCGCTGGTCTTCCAGCCGGCATCACGCCACGCTCAACAGCCCGTTGAGCAGCTCACCCACTAAAGGAAACTCCCTGTGCACGACATCATCGACACGGCTGTTGCGGCCGGCAACTTCAAGACTTTGGCCAGCGCTTTGACGGCTGCCGGCCTGGTGGACACGCTCAAGGGCACCGGACCTTTCACGGTGTTTGCGCCCACCGACGACGCATTCGCCAAACTACCAGACGGCACCGTGGACAAACTGCTCAAGGACGTGCCCAAGCTCAAGGCCATCCTCACCTACCACGTGGTCAGTGGCAAGGTCATGGCCGCTGATGTGATGAAGCTGGACGGCAAGTCCGCCAAGACGGTCAACGGCGCCGAGTTGAAGATCGCCACGCAAGGTGGCGTGAAGCTCAACGGCAACGTGAATGTCACGAAGACCGACATCGACTGCAGCAACGGCGTGATCCACGTGGTCGATGCCGTGCTGATGCCGCCGGCCTGACACCGCGACAGTTCTTTCAACCACTGCCGGTGCCGCTGAGCACCGGGGTGCTCCCCCTCACTCGAAAGCACATCATGAAGAAGCATTTCCTCGCTGCTGCCGCCATTGCCTTGGCCTCACTGTCGGCCCAGGCAGCGGACATCGTCGATACCGCCGTGGCGGCAGGCAATTTCAAGACCCTGGTGACGGCGCTCAAAGCGGCTGGCCTGGTAGATACGCTGAAGGGCAAGGGACCCTTTACCGTTTTTGCACCCACTGATGACGCATTTGCAAAGATCCCGAAAGCGGACCTGGATGCGCTGCTGGCGAACAAGGCCAAGCTGAAGTCGGTGCTGACGTACCACGTGGTGTCGGGCAAGGTCATGTCCGCCAACATCAAGTCTGGCAAGATCAAGTCGGTGCAGGGCGAGCAGTTGACCATCGGCACGACGGGCGGCGTGATGGTCGACACCGCCAAGGTGGTGGCTGCCGACGTGGCGGCCGACAACGGTGTCATCCATGCCATCGACACGGTCCTGATGCCCAAGTAACGCTGGTCCGGGCGTTCGAATCACGGGCGCTTCATACGCCACACGCCGATGGTTGCGTTGCTTGCCTTGCTGCCGATGGTCGCGCTGGCGTTCGGCGCATGGCTGGTGAGCCTGCGCCTGAATGACGTCAGCATCGTCGACAGCTTCTGGCCACTGTTGATCCTGACGGCCGCGGCGACCTATGCCCTGGCCGCGCCGCAGACCGGCCCGCGCTCGCTCGTCGTGGTCACCTTGGTCGCGCTGTGGGCTGCGCGACTGGCAGCCCACATCACCTGGCGCCACTGGGGCGAACCCGAGGACCATCGCTACCAAGCCATTCGCGCCCGCAACGGGCCTTACTTCCGGTGGAAGAGCCTGGTGCTGGTGTTCGCCTTGCAGGCCACTCTCGCGTGGGTCGTTTCCTGGTCTGTGCTTGGGGCCGTCGTGAACACGCGGCCGTGGAACTGGATTGACACCCTGGGTGTCTGTCTCATCGTGGCAGGCGCCTCGTTCGAGGCCGTGGCGGACTGGCAACTGGCCCGCTTCAAGGCCGACGCAGCCCACCAAGGGCAGGTCATGGACCGTGGCTTGTGGCGGAACTCCCGCCATCCCAATTACTTCGGTGAGTTTTGTGTCTGGTGGGGCTTCTATCTGGTTGCGCTGTCGGCGCAAGGTTGGTGGGCTATCGCGTCGCCCGTGCTGATGACGGTTCTGCTGCTCAAGGTTTCGGGTGTGGCGTTGCAGGAGAAAGACATCGCTGAACGACGCCCCGGCTACCGCGAGTACATCGCCCGCACGAATGCCTTCTTCCCGGGCAGGCGACGGCAGGCAAGCCCAGGAAACCTGAGCACATGATTGCCTTTCGAGTGAGCGACATGACCAGCGCCCGTTGCGCTGGCGAGATCACCAGGGCCCTGAAGGCTGTGGATCATGGAGCACCGGCGAGGCCTCTGAGAACCAATGTGCGGCAAGCGACAGACAGAACGCGTCGCAGTGGACATCGTCGTCGGATGAAATCCCTTCCCTTGCACAAGCCTCGCAGTCCTGCCGCAGTTCTCGGCGTTGCCGCCGTGTTGATACTCGTTTTGAGCACCTTCGCCATGTCCAGTCACGCCACTGAAGAGCCTGAGTACCAAGTCGTTCGCGAGCTTGCCGGGATCGAAGTGCGTCAGTACGCCGCCTACGCCGTCGCCGAGGTCGTCGTGCCCGGCCCAGAGCGCGAGGCGGGCAATCAGGCGTTCCCGATCCTGGCCGGCTACATCTTCGGCAAGAACAAGGGCGAGCGTAAGTTCGCGATGACGGCACCAGTGACGCAGACGGTCGCCCCAGTGAAGATGGAGATGACGGCGCCGGTCACGCAAAGTGCCGCTCCCGGCGGCTTCCTGGTGCAGTTCGTGCTGCCCAAGGGCGTCACCGTGGCCAGCGCACCCGAACCGCTGGACGCACGCGTTCAACTGCGCGAGGTGACGCCCGTGCAGGTGGCCGTCATCCGCTATTCGGGCTTCTGGTCACAGTCGAACGACGACGAACACCTGGCCAGCCTGCAGGCGGCCTTGCGCGCTGCCGACCTGGCGTGGACGGGCGAGCCCGTGACCGCACGCTACAACGGGCCGTTCACACCCTGGTTCATGCGCCGCAATGAGATCTGGCTGCATCTGGCGCAGGCCCGCTGATCGGGCCGGCCCGGCTGAAGTGCGTTCGCTCCGCATGCCAACGGAGAAACCGATCAGCGTTGCCCTGAGAGTGCGCCACGCGACCAGTAAGACCGAGGGCTTGCCGAGGAAGAAGCCGACAGGGCTTTCTTCGGATCGAGTCGATGCGAGAAGAGCACGATGTGCGCGACGCCGGGTTGCCGCGCCGGCGCGATCAAGTGCCCGAAGTCGCCGGTGCCTCGCTATCGACGCAGCAGACTTAGGGACTGTCGCATTCGGCCAGCACAGCGTCTTGGCGGGTGCGGTCGAGATGCACGCGACCCACTGGTGGCACTGTCGCATCGCCACCCTGCACATGTTGCATCGGGCGTGGTCATCGAGGCATCCAATCCAGATCAGCTCACGGCACGGTTGCAGGTTGCGGATCGCCGCTTCGGCGCCGGTATCGGCCCCGCGGGGGTTCAAGCCGTGGCCCTCTGCGTACCGAGTTCGGTTCGCTCGCGAACAGACCTGCGCGGCATCGACGGCTAATGTGCTCTTCATGGCCGGGCATGGGTTCGCCATGGCCACGGCAGACAGGAGTTCCCGATGTCATTCGTCAGCACGTTTCTGCACACACGCCCAGAGACAAGCGCCTGGTGGGAGTCCTTGCCGCGCGAACGACGCAAGCCTGCTGCCCAACCCCGCGTGGACTGCCGGTGCCTTTGCCACCGGGCCGACGATTTTGCCGACTACTCGGCCAGCGGCGGCGTGGCCACTGGAAACGAGGTGGCCGAGCGTCTGCGCCTCACAGTCAGGCAGCCCGTCTCCCTGCTCGCGCACTGGATCGTCGATCGGCATGTGATCGCCTTCTCGTGCGGTGCAGGACTGCTGCTGCCACTCTTTCAGTTCGACTTCGCCCAAGGGTGTGTGCGCTGTGGCGTCGTGGCGGGGCTGTCGGAACTGACAGGAGTGATGACCGACGACGAAGTCGCGCGCTGGTTCGCGCAACCGAACACGTGGTTGAACGGCGCCATTCCAGCCCAGACGCTGTTCATCGATTCCCCAGCCATGCTGGCCGCAGCGCGAGCGGACCGCTTCGTGGCCAAGGGTTGACCTCCGAGAACGAGCGGCGCCTGCGCCACAGAGCTCAGCCATGCGTCTGGCTTGCCGACCTCGACCTGGCAGCCAACGCCTCAGCATGGCGGGCCAGCGTGCCCGACGCCAACGTGCTGTGGTGTGTTTCGCACAGACCCGTCCCGCCGTCTCGGGCGAAATAGGTTTCCCCTTACGACCAGATCTCAAAGACCGCTTGGCGCCGACCTGCGTCAACCAGTTTCCTTCAACGCCGAATCGAAGCAGGATGAAACCAACATGCTGAAATACCTCGCCGCATACGGCGCCACTGCGGTGGTGATGCTGGCCCTGGATGTCGTCTGGCTCGGTGTCGTCGCCAAGTCCTTCTATCGCGACGGCATCGGGCATCTGATGGCAGACCCACCCAACCTGGTGGCGGGTGGTGTCTTCTACCTGCTGTACCCGCTTGGCGTCTTGCTCTTTGCCATTGCACCCACCGCCTGGTCCGGGGGACTTGCAGCGCCGACAGACGTGCCCTGGTCGCGCGCGGTGCTGGCCGGCGCGCTGTTCGGCTTCTTTGCCTACGCCACCTACGACCTCAGCAACCTGGCCACGCTGCGCGACTGGCCGTTGCGCCTGGCGCTGGTCGACATCGCCTGGGGCACAGCGCTCACCGCCGCAGCAGCCGCTGCGGGCCGCTGGGCGCTGGGACGCATGGCATGAGCAGCGACAAGGCCCCGGCCTGAGCCGTGCGCTGCGATGGCGGGCTCCAAGCTGGCGATTCACGGCGCCATCGGTGCCAACGTCGCGTTTGCCATTACCAAGTTCTCGGTTGCAGGCATCACCGGCGGTTTGGCCATGCTGTCCGAAGGCATGCACTCTGCAGTGGAGGCCCGTAATGGTGTGCTGCTGCGGGTGGGCATCCGGCTCAGCCAGCGGCCGGCCACGCCGAAGCATTCGTTCGGCCACAGCAAGGAGCTGTACTTCTGGAGCCTGATCGTCGCCGTGCTGATTTTCGGCCTCGGTGGTGTGGTGTCTTTCTTCGAAGGTGTGCACCACATTCGGCACCCCGAGCCGATGCGAGACAAGGCCTGGAACTAGGTGGTGTTGGCCACGGCCGCGCTGTTCGAGGGCATCAGCTTTGGCATTGCGCCGCGTCAGTTCCTGAAGTAGGCGGGTGCCACGCCCGCGAACTCGCATTGGCGCAGCCCGCCGTTCGCGACGTCTGGCACGTGCTTTCGATGCACATCGGGCCAGACGATGTGCTGGTGACAATGGATCCGGATCTCGACACGGACACGGATGCCGCAGCAGGCGCCGCTGCGCTCGGCAAGGTCGAGCAGCAGGTTCGAGAACGCTTCCCGATGATCAGGCGCCTGTTCATCGAAGCCGGCTCGGCGCCCGGGCAGCAGCGATGGTCTCGCCCGGATGCCGTCCGCCTGCCGGCCGAAGCACCAGACGCCTTGGGAAACGCACAGCCACTGGCGTCGCCATGACAAGCCCTGGCTTCGATGCAGCTCGGTGGTCCAGCGCACAGACCCCGACGGGTAAGGCGCGAATCATCTGTGATTGGGTGGCACACGCTTGGGGCGGCGAATGGGCGGCATTACGGCGCCGCCTACCGACTTATCCGACGCACCGCAGTTGCCGTTCTGGCTGATGCGCCGGCGCCCGGACTCCCACACTTCACAAACCACCAACGGAAAGCCAACTAACGCTTACAGACACCGTCGCCGAACAGCGGTGCAAGAGCTCATACAGCAGCCAGAGGTCAGGGCTATTGACCATGCTGTCCAAGCCCGCGGCACCAGGTGCGCAGCGGATGCCTGCCAGCTGCCGCGAACGGCCGTTGACCACAATCACAAGGACTCTCCATGAACATCCTGATGGTGCTGACCTCGCATGACCAGCTGGGCGATACCGGCAAGAAAACTGGTTTCTGGCTGGAGGAGTTTGCGGCGCCGTATTACGTGTTCAAAGACGCGGGCGCCAACGTGACGCTGGTGTCTCCCAAGGGCGGCCAGCCGCCGCTGGACCCGAAGAGCGACGAGCCAGACGCCCAAACCGAGGCCACCCGGCGCTTCAAGGCCGACGCTGATGCCCAGCGCGCGCTGGCCCACACCGGCAAGCTGGCTGACGTGGATGCGGCCGACTACGACGCTGTGTTCTACCCGGGTGGCCACGGCCCGCTGTGGGATCTGGCGCAAGACCCGCACTCGCTGCAGTTGATCGAGCAGATGCTCCAGGCCGACAAGACCGTGGCGGCCGTGTGCCACGCACCCGGTGTGCTGTGGCGTGCCAAGGGCTCCGACGGCACCTCGGTGGTCAAGGGCAAACGTGTCACCGGCTTCACCAACTCTGAAGAAGACGCCGCAGGCCTGACCCAGGTGGTGCCGTTCCTGGTGCAGGACATGCTGGTGGAAAGCGGCGGCGTGTACAGCAAGGGAGCCGACTGGCAGGCCTTTGTGGTGACCGACGGAGCGCTCATCACCGGCCAGAACCCGGCGTCGTCGGAGCCGGCCGCGCGTGCGCTGCTGGCCCGCCAGGCCGTGCGCTGACTTACCCCCACCGCACCGAGCCGAACCTGACTGAAAACGCAGAACACCGAACAAGGAGAGCCCGATGGCCTACCGCAGCACCAACCCCTACACCAACACCATCGAGAAGACTTTCGACGAACTCAGCGACCAGCAGCTCCAAGCCAAGCTGCAGGCCGCGCAGACTTGCTTTGAGAGCACCTGGCGTGACCAGAGCTTCGCTCAGCGAAAGGCCGTGCTCAAACGCGCAGCGACTCTGATGCGCGAGCGCCAGCACGCCCTGGCTGAGCTGGCTACGCTGGAGATGGGCAAGCTGATCGCCCAGAGCGCCGGCGAGGTGGCGCTCAGCGCTGCGATCATCGATTACTACGCCGATCACGCCGAGGCGTTCCTGGCGCCCGAGCCGCTGAAGACCGACAAAGGCCAGGCCGTGGTGGAGAGCAGTCCCATAGGCGTGCTGTTCGGTGTGGAGCCTTGGAACTATCCGTACTACCAGGTCGCCCGCTTCGCCGCGCCCAATCTGATGGCCGGCAACGTGGTGATGGTCAAGCATGCGTCCAACGTGCCGCAGTGCGCGCTGGCCTTCGAGCAGTTGATGCACGACGCTGGCCTGCCCGCTGGCGCCTACACCAACCTGTTCGTGTCGAAGGACCAGGTGGCCGCGCTGATCGACGACAAGCGAGTGCGTGGCGTGGCCTTGACCGGCAGTGAAGCGGCAGGCGCTGTGGTGGTTGCACGGGCCGGCCAGAACCTGAAGAAGTCAACCATGGAGCTGGGCGGCAGCGACGCCTTCATCGTGCTGGAAGATGCCGACATGGCGCGCGCTGTAAAACAGGCTGTCAGCGGCCGCATGGGCAATGCGGGTCAGGCCTGCACCGCGTCCAAGCGTTTCATCGTGCTGGACGCCGTGGCCGATGCCTTTCTTGAGCAGTTCAAGGCGGCGATGGCGCAGTTCAAGCCGGGTGACCCGATGGACGAGCGCAGCACGCTGGCGCCGCTCAGCTCGGCCGAGGCGCTGGACAAGCTCGAGCATCAGGTAAACACCGCCGTGCAGCACGGTGCCAAGCTGGTGCTGGGTGGCCAGCGGGTGACAGGCATGCAGGCGGGTACGCAGGGCAACTTCATGCAGCCCACGATCCTGACCGACATCGCCGAGAACAACCCCATGTTCAGCGAAGAGTTCTTCGGCCCCGTGGCACTGTTCTTCCGCGTGCCCGATGAAAACGCCGCCGTGGCGCTGGCCAACAACTCGCCCTTCGGCCTGGGAGGCTCGGTGTTCACCCAAGACGCCGAGCGCGGCCGCCGCGTGGCGCGCCGCATCGACACCGGCATGGTGTTCATCAACTCGGCCGCCGTGTCGCTGCCCGACCTGCCGTTTGGTGGCGTCAAGAACTCGGGGTACGGCCGTGAACTCTCGGCCGCGGGCATCCAGGAGTTCGTCAACAAGAAGTTGATCCGCGTGGCGTGATGTTGGGGTGTGCCGCGTGTCGGGCCCGCCGATGTCGCGTGCCGTGCCCGCCAGGGGTTTGTGCCGGCTGCGGGGGTGATGGTGATGCCCCGAGCCGTGGCGAAGAAGCGACCGGACCAGCCGATTGCGTCCTTTCGCGAACGGCCGGAACTGGCCGGGCCTGCTAGTACGCCGCTGCGCGCGAGAGTTACCGTTCGCTGTAGCGCCATCGAGACCGACCGCTCCCGCTCGGCGTAGGCGGCTCGACCCGACCCACACCTGTCATCAGGCTGGTGAATCTGAGAGCCGCAAACCTGTCATCGAAGGGCGGCCCTGCGTGGCGGTGTCAAGGCGCCAGCGCGCACTGAACGAACGTCGAAGCGCGGACCTCGGTGCCGCATGACCGGTGGCTGTCACCCGAAGGGTCTTCGTATGCCGGTACCGGGTCATGAATCTCGGACTCGGGCGTCGTAGAGCCAGTGCCACATCTGACCGCTACGAACGGACTGCGTCATGCGAATCCGCCAGATCGTCTTTGCCGCGCAGGACCTGCAATATGGCCGCGACGACGCGGCGGCTCTGTTTCGACTGGTACACCCGTTTCGCGACCCCGGTGTGGCCGAGCTCGGCATCGACAACGTCGTGTTCGCCTTTGGCGACCCATTCATCGAGGTGATCTCACGCAACTGGCCCGATACCGCCTGCGCTTGTCACCTGGCGCGCCATGGCGACAGCGCCTATGCAGGGAACGTACGGACCGGCGGCTTGGCGCGCGATCGGAAACGTCTGACCGCGCCGGGAGTGCCGAGCGCCGAGTTCGTCGACTTCAGCGCCATCCATTTGCACCCCAAGGATGTGGGCACAGCGACCGTGTCCGTCGATGAACGACGGCCTGCACCATCTTGGCGCGGGGGTGGGCCACGATGGCAGGTGCAGCCCGGTCGCCTCGGCTTGCAGCGGGCATGAGCGTTACCCTGCATCCGCGCTGCCACGGGTCATGGCCCAGCGCTGGGCTGAGGTGTTCGATCGCTCCGAACCAACAGATCGGGGAGACCGCTGGCGCGATCAGCGCGAAGGCGCTCGATGTCGCCAACCGGGCAGCCGTAGATGGCGTCGCGCGGGCGATCCAGGCCGAGCACGGCGCCGTCGACATCCTCGTCAACCGCCCAGGCGTGAACTTCCGCACGCGTTACTGGGCCGAGGCCGACGGCGAGACCTTCGACAAGGTCGTCGAGATAGACCTAGACGGCACGACCAATTGCATGCTCGCGGTGTTGGGCATGCAGGCGCGGCGCGAAGGCGCGGTGATCAACATCGCCTCGTTCGCCGGCTGGCACCTGACGCGCCGGCGTCAACGGCATGCGCGCGACGGCGCTTCGCCCAGGCGAGGTGGCAACGCCGATCCTCAAGCAGCGCCCGGTCGAGCCAAGCGATGAAGACAAGGCGCTGATGCTGCAGGAGGCCGAGCTGGGTCCCATGAACTATGTGCCGGCGCCGATGAAGTGAAGCCGGATTGAGTGATCGGGGCTCGTGCTCTGCTCGCGGTCTGTGCCACGCCAGCTAGGCGTTCGATTCCCGGAACGCGCCGATGGGCCTTGGTCCGTGTTCAGAAGTGCGCGTTGCAGATGGCTTGGCAATTAGGAGCGATACTTCGAGGGGCCAGAGGGCCTGCGCCGCGTCCCCGGGCTCGCCCCGCGTCACCCCTGAAAGCGCGCCATGTCAACGACAGGCCCACACGAAACCCCGCTCGTCGTCATCGACGAGCCGGCGCGCTCGCAAGAGGCTGAGCGTCAGTTGAACTTGTTCAACACCGCCGCCCTGCAGACGGCGATCTTCAACAGCGCCAACTTCTCCAGCATTGCGACCGACGCCGATGGCGTCATCCAGATTTTCAACGTCGGCGCCGAGCGCCTGCTGGGCTACACCGCTGCCGAGGTGGTGAACAAGCTCACACCGGTCGATCTTCACGATGCGCAGGAATTGATCGCGCGCGCCGCGGTGCTCAGCCTCGAATTCGGAACCGAAATTGCGCCGGGCTTCGAGGCGATTTCGTTCCGCGCCTTGCGTGGCATCGAAGACACCTACGAGCTCACCAAGGTCAGAAAGGATGGCAGCCGCTTCCCGGCGGTGGTGTCCGTCACGGCCCTGCGCAACCCCGACGGCGCGGTCATCGGCTATCTCTTGATCGGTACCGACAATACCGCGAGCACGCAGGCCTATCGGTACGCGCGAAGCCTGCTCGAGGCCAGCCTCGACCCGCTCGTCACCATCAGCCCCGAGGGCAAGATCACGGACGTGAACGAGGGCTCGGTCACGGTCACCGGGGTGGCGCGCGAGAAGCTGATCGGCACGGACTTCTCCAACTACTTCACCGAGCCCGAGAAGGCGCGCGAGGGCTACCAGCAGGTCTTCGCCAGGGGCTTCGTTACCGACTATCCGCTCACCATCCTGCACCAGGACGGTCGTCTCACCGACGTGCTCTACAACGCCACGGTCTACAAGGACGTGCGTGGCAAGGTCCTGGGCGTGTTTGCCGCCGCCCGCGACATCACTGACCGCAAGCAGGCCGAGGAAGCCCTGTTGAAAGCCGGCGCCCTGCAAAGCGCGATCTTCAACAGCGCCAACTTCTCGAGCATCGCGACCGACGCGAACGGCGTGATCCAGATCTTCAACGTCGGCGCTGAGCGCATGCTGGGCTACACCGCCGCCGAGGTGATGAACAAGATCACGCCGGCGGATATTTCCGATCCGCAGGAGGTTATCGCGCGCGCCACGGCGCTCAGCATTGAACTTGGGACTGCGATCGCGCCGGGCTTCGAGGCCCTTGTGTTCAAGGCCTCGCGCGGCATCGAGGACATCTACGAGCTGACCTACATCCGTAAGGACAGCAGCCGCTTCCCGGCCGTGGTGTCCGTCACTGCGCTGCGTGACGCGCACAACGCGATCATCGGCTATCTGCTGATCGGCACCGACAACACGGCGCGCAAGCAGGCCGAGGAGGCCCTGCTGAAAGCCGGCGCCCTGCAAAGCGCGATCTTTAACAGTGCCAACTTCTCCAGCATTGCGACCGACGCCAAGGGCGTGATCCAGATTTTCAACGTCGGCGCCGAGCGCATGCTGGGCTATACCGCTGGCGAGGTGATGAACAAGATCACGCCGGCCGAGATTTCCGATCCGCAAGAAGTGATCGCGCGCGCTAAGGCGCTGAGCATCGAGCTCGGCACGCCCATCACGCCCGGCTTCGAGGCCCTGGTGTTCAAAGCCTCGCGCGGCATCGAGGACATCTACGAGCTGACCTATATCCGCAGGGATGGAAGCCGCTTCCCGGCCGTGGTGTCCGTCACCGCGCTGCGCGACGCGCAGAACGCGATCATCGGCTATCTGCTGATCGGCACCGACAACACGGCGCGCAAGCAGGTCGAGGCCGAGCGGCAACGGCTGGATCAGGTCTTGCGTGAAACGAATCTCGAACTTCAAGGCGCCAAGGTCGAGGCCGAACGTGCCAACCGCGCGAAATCGGACTTCCTGTCCAGCATGAGCCACGAGCTCCGTTCGCCGCTCAACGCCATCCTCGGTTTCGCGCAGTTGATGGATTCCGGTTTGCCGCTGCCCACACCTGGCCAGAAGGACAGCATCGACCAGATCCTTCAGGCGGGCTGGTACCTGCTGGAGTTGATCAACGAGATTCTCGATCTCGCGCAGATCGAATCGGGCAAGCTGTCGTTGTCGCCCGAGCCCATCTCGCTCGACGAAGTCTTGAGCGATTGCCAGGCGATGATCGAACCCCAGGCGCGCAAGAGCGGCATTCGGGTCGGCTTCCCCAAGCCGGAACATCCCTTGTTCGTCAGCGCGGATCGCACACGCGTCAAGCAGATCTTCGTCAACCTGCTGTCGAATGCGATCAAGTACAACCGGGTCGGCGGGTCGGTCGAGGTGATTTGCCGCGCTTGCCCGGGCGAGCGCATTCGCGTGAGTTTTCAGGACACTGGCGAAGGCTTGGCGCCGGACAAGCTCGCACAGTTGTTCCAGCCCTTCAACCGCCTTGGCCAGGAAGACGGCTTGGAAGAAGGCACCGGTATCGGACTGGTCGTCAGCAAGCAACTGGCTGAGTTGATGGGGGGCTCGATTGGCGTGGAGAGCACGGTCGGTATCGGCAGCGTGTTCTGGGTCGAGTTGAACGCAGCCGACGCCATCGAGGCGCACTTGGGGACGAGTCCTGCGGTCCCGGCTCCGCCCGCCGGCGCCGCAGGCGCCGCGCCACAGCGCATCGTTCTTTGCGTCGAAGACAACCCGGCCAACCTGATGCTCATTACGCGCATCCTGGCGCGCCGGCCCGACATCCGTCTGATCAGTGCGAAGGACGGCCGGCAGGGTATCGAGATGGCGCATGCCGCCATGCCCGAGGTCATCCTAATGGACATCAACCTGCCCGGCATCAACGGCGTCGCGGCGCTCAAGATCCTCGCCGCTAACGCGTCCACTGCTCACATTCCCGTGATTGCGATCAGCGCCAACGCGGTGCCCAGAGACATCGAGAGGGGGCTGGAGGCAGGCTTCTTCCGCTACCTAACCAAACCGATCAAGGTCGACGAATTCATGGGCACGCTGGAGCTCGCTCTCGATTGCGCAAGAGCAAGGTCCGAGGTCGCCAGCCGCGAGCAGACCACTTGATGACACTCGAACTGGACATCCTCGCCGCCAACATCTTGATCGTCGACGATCAGCCCGCCAACGTGCGGCTCCTGAGCCGCCTGCTGACCGAGGCGGGCTACTCACAGGTCACGTCCACCATGAATCCATCGGAGGTGTGCGGTCTGCACCGCCGCAACGGCTACGACCTGATCTTGCTCGACCTGCAGATGCCCGTCATGGATGGCTTCGCCGTGATGGAGGGCCTGCGAACCAACGGTTACGAGAGCTACGTGCCCGTCATCGTGCTCACGGCCGAGCCGGGCCACAAGCTGCGCGCCTTGCAGGCGGGCGCCAAAGACTTCATCAGCAAGCCGTTCGACCTGGTCGAGGTCAAGACGCGCATCCGCAACATGCTGGAAGTGCGGATGCTGTACCGAAATCTGGAATGTCATAACCGGCTGCTGGTACAGGCTGTGCGCGACCGAACCGCCGAATTGAGCGAGCTTGCCGCCTATCTAATCATCGCCCGCGAGGACGAGAAGGCGCACCTTGCGCGCGAGTTGCACGATGAACTTGGCGCCTTGCTGACGGCCGCAAAGTTGAACCTCGCTCGTCTGCGCAGCAAGCTGTTCGAAGACCCGGCGATAGCCGCTCGCCTCGAAGAGGTGAACCAGCATCTGGACAAAGGCATTGCGTTGAAGCGCCGGATTGTCGAAGACCTGCGGCCCTCGTCGCTCGCAACACTCGGACTGACGATCAGTCTTGCGAACCTGTGCGCAGACGTGGGAACGCGCCTGGACATCGTGATCCAGATCGAGTTCGACGAGGTCCGGCTGACGGAGGATGGCCAGTTGGCGATCTACCGCCTGGTTCAGGAGGCACTGAACAATGTGTGCAAGTACGCCAAGGCAACGCGAGTCCGCGTTTCGGTAAAGAGCGAGCCGACGCTGGTTCGGGTGGAGATCGAAGACGACGGCATCGGGTTCGATCCGAGCGGGCCCAAATCGGCCGCGCACGGCATAGCCGGCATGCGATTCCGGATCGAGCAACTCAAGGGCAGCATGTCGGTCGCGTCGCGTCCGGGCGCGGGCGCGCTGCTCGAAGCCATCATACCGGTCGCCCTCGCTGCAGCCGCGGTGAGCTGACTTCTGCGGTCGACGGATGGCTTGTCCTGGCGTCGCCGTGCCGCCAGGCGACCGGACCGGGCGATTGGCGTCCTCTCCACATTGCGTCGCAATCGCGGTATCGGGCGCCTACCTGCTGGCAACTGCCTCCTTGTCCCCTCACGCGCGAGACCGGCCAGGTGAGATGCTGGTGACGGGGGTCAGTTCCTGATGTCGCTTGATAAGTGTAGGGGCTGGTCTGTTGCGTTGACCTCCTCGGATGCTGGTTTGATCGGGTGGGGGAACACGCGCAGGGCGTAGCCCGCCGCGGCTTCCCCCACGCGCGGCCGATCAGATGGCGTCCTGTTCTGGCGCGCTCTTTGCGCCTTTGCGCGCTCCAGCGCATTAACCAGATCCACCGTGGAATAAAAGCGCACTCGCTTGCCGTGCCGGGTGACGCCCGACACGGCGATGGCCGTGGCCCGGTGGGCCTTGCCCGTGCAGCCGAAGCCACCACCACCGCATCCAATCGCGCCGTCGGCACGATGGCCAGGCCCTGCGCCCCCACGCGGTCACCGCCAGGCCGACGCAGCAGATGCGCCGGCGGCTGTCCTCGCCGTCGTAGCCCTCGGCCTTGATCTGCGCATGCAGCGGGTTGGCCGTGCGCCGGTCGTGCCGCGGTCGCCGGGCGTCAGCCTTCAAGGCCTGCTTGATCGTGTCCACGAATGGCGTCAGCTTGCTCGGCTGCTCCAGCCGGCGGTACTTCCGCGGCCCATCGATCCCGCCGTGCAGGCACGTGGCCACCGGGTTGCGCGACAACCCCGTCACGCGTGCAATGGGGTGCGCGGTGTTGGTGGGCTTCCAGCGGGACTTGTACGAGGCGCGCGGTGAGCCGAGCTGACATGCTGCCGAGCCATGGCAGACGTCCGCGGCCTGCGCCCGAGCGTTCAGGGGACTGTCGCAAGCCCGGCGCGCCAAAGCGCCGTCGCGCTGGCGAAGATCGACGGGCCCGAAAGCGTACGGCCGTCGCGGGCCAGCATCACCCAGGCCAGTGTGTCGTGGTGGCTGCCCGGCACCCGGTCGGCCGAGCGCATGCCCACCAGCCAGGCATGCAAGCGCGCGTACAGCTGAGGATGCCGCCGTTGCGTCCAGGCCAGGCCGACGAGGTCGGCAAACGCCTCCTCCCGGCGCGTGGCCTGCATCGCGGCATAGTCGCCGTGCAGGCCACTGTCGAGGCCCTCGGGAATAGCCGGCGCGCTGAACCCGGCGGGCAGCCGCGCCCACGCCCCGTCCAGGTGTCGCCGACAGTGCGCGAGTTCGTGCGCAGCCATCAGTTCGAGCGCCGGGTTGACCAGCTCGGGCTCGAGCCCCTCCAGCGCCCGCGCCGCGGCTGGGTTCTCGCGCAGCGACAGCACCAGCTTGCAGCGGCCATCGACGAAGCCCAGCGCCAGCGGCACGACGTCGGGGTTCGGCTGCGGCTGCACGACCACGTCCAGCGGCAGCTGTTCGGCACGGGCGTGGCTGATCACCGGCCAGGCGCCCCGCAGCCAGCGGGTCTCGGTCTCGGTCACCCCGCTGGCGAGGCAAGCCCCGGCACCGAGCAGCGCAACGCCGGCCGCTGCGGCGCGTCGGCGGGTTGACACAGGGCACCTCATGCGACCACGGCCTCGCGCGTCGCTGGTTGCTGCGCCGCGGCGCCGCACAGCCAGCGCGCCAGCGGCTCGCCGCTCAGCACCTCGTGGTCGAGCAGGCTCGCGGCCAGGCCATCGAGCTGCGCGCGGCGCTCGCCCAGCAGCCGGCGGCAGCGGGCCTGAGCGTCGTCGAGCAGCGCGCGTGCCTCGTTCAGCACGGCGGCCTGCACGTCGGGCCCGAGCAGTTCCTTGGGCACGCCGGCCACACTCAGCAGGCCGAAGCGGTCCGAGAACCCCAGCGAGCCGACCATGTTCACGGCCAGCTCCGAGGCCCGCTTGAGATCGTCGGACGCGCCGCTGGAAACACTGTCCAGCACCATCAGCTCGGCCTCGCGGCCGCCCAGCAGCATGGCCAGGCGGGCGGACAGCTCGGCCTTCTGGTACAGCGGCTCTTCGCTCTCGCGGTGGATGTGGGTGACGCCCAGTGCCTGCCCACGCGGCTCGATGCTGACGCGCTCGACCGCGCCGACCTGCAGCACGTGCGCCACGAGTGCATGCCCGGCCTCGTGGTAGGCCAGGCGCCGGCGCGTGGCCTCGCTGAGCAGGGACTTGACGGGCGACACGTCACCGCCGAGCTGCTGCGTCTCGATGGCGCGCAGCAGGTGCTCGGCGCCGACGCGCTCGGCGCCCTGCTCGGCCGCCGTCGCGGCCGCCTTGTTGACGGTGTTGGCGATGTCCGCCGGCGACATGCCCGC
>ENA-ORBV01006831-ORBV01006831.1-microbial-mat-metagenome-genome-assembly--contig:-NODE-6831-length-19907-cov-4.727937_pt1 | contig 19907 bp, 21 predicted proteins | sample MGYA00237777_ERZ505514 | MGnify/ENA primary metagenome ERZ505514 (study PRJEB26160, sample SAMN06269048) | microbial mat metagenome | isolation source: Oligotrophic lake microbial mat | place... | reverse complement strand
CCTCGTAGGTCTCGGGCTTTTCGAGTTCGGCGGTGATTTGCTGCTGGCGGGTTTCGAGCGCGGCGATCTGCATTTCCAGCGAAGCGACGCGGGCGTCGTGCTCCTTTTTTACGCGACTCCGCGCCTGACGTTCGTCGGCTTCCGCGCGCTTCTGTTCCTTGGATTTGCGCGGCGTCGGCGCGTTTCCGCCCGCTCCGCCACGCGCCGCTTCCGGGGAGGACGCGGGCTGCGCGTTGGTCAGCTTTTCCCCGGCCGTAAGCGCCGCGCGCTCGGAAGTGGCCTTGGATTTATCGAGGTAATACTGGTAGTCGCCAGCGTAGGGCGTGAGCCGGCCGGCACTGATGTGCAGGACGGTGCCGGCCATGGCGCGGATGAAATGCACGTCGTGGCTGATGAAGATGAGCGTGCCTTCGTACTGCTGGAGCGCGCCGATGAGCGCGTCGATCGAGCCGATGTCGAGGTGCGTCGTCGGCTCGTCCATGAGCAGGAGATTCGGCGGATCGAGCAGGATTTTCACGAGCGCGAGGCGGGTCTTTTCACCGCCACTGAGCACGCCGACGGGCTTGAAGACATCGTCGCCGCGGAAGAGGAACGAACCAAGCACGGTGCGCGCCTGCTGTTCGCCAACGGGGTTCGGCATGTCCTGCACGGCTTCGAGCACGGTGTGTTTGGCGTTCAAGCTCTCCATGCGGTGCTGCGAGAAATAACCGACCTTCACGTTGTGGCCGACTTCGCGAGTGCCGCTGGCGGGCGTGAGATTGCCGGAGAGTAATTTGAGGAGCGTCGATTTGCCCGCGCCGTTGGGCCCGACGAGCACGGTGCGCTGGCCGCGCTCGGCCTCGAATTCCATCCCGTCATAGACCACGAGGTCACCATAGGCGAAGTCGATGTCCTTCAGCGTGATCGAGCGGATGCCCGAGCGCGGGGGCTGGGGGAAGCGCATGTGGACCGTCTTTTCCTGGCTGAGCGGCGCCTCGATCTTCTCCATGCGATCGATCTGCTTCAGCTTGCTCTGGGCCTGCGAAGCTTTGCTGGCCTTGGCGCGGAAGCGGTCGGCGAATTCCTGGAGCGAAGCGATTTCCTTCTGCTGGTTTTTGTAAGCGGCGAGCTGCACCTCTTCGCGCTGCACTTTCTCGACCACGTATTTGTCCCAGTTGCCGCGGTAGCGGTTGAGCTTTTGGTGGGAGATTTCGACAATGGAATCGACGAGGGCGTTGAGGAATTCGCGATCGTGCGAGATCATCAAAATCGCACCCGGATACGACTGGAGATATTCCTGAAACCAGTAGAGCGATTCGAGGTCGAGGTGGTTGGTCGGTTCGTCGAGCAGGAGCAGATCGGGCTCCATGACGAGCAACCGCGCGAGGTGGGCGCGCATGATCCAGCCGCCGCTCATCGTCCGCGCTTCGCGGTTGAAGTCGGATTCGCGGAAGGCGAGGCCGTGGAGGATTTGTTTGGCCCTGGGCTCGAGTTGGTAGCCACCGAGTTCGGCGAAGGTGCCGAGCGCCTCGTGATATTCCTCGTCGTCGTGCGTGCCCGCGGCTTCGTGCCGAGTAATGGCGCGCTGGGCTTTCGCGATCTCGGGCGAAATCGCGCAGGCCAGCTCCAGCACCGTCTCATCACCGGCGGGCGCGCTTTCCTGCGGGAGGAAGCCGAGCGTGGCGTTTTTCTCGATGATCACGCGGCCGTCGTCGGGCGAAGCGTCGCGCAGGATGAGCGAGAAGAGCGTGGATTTGCCGGCGCCATTGGGACCGACGAGACCGACGCGGTCGCCGCGATTGACTTGCAGCGAGGCGTCGCTGAAGAGCGTGCGACCGGCGAAGGCTTTACTGACTTGGGAAAGAGTGAGCATCGAAAAGGCGGGGAAGATGGACGCCCTCGCCCCGGCGCGCAAGCACCGCCGCAGCCGTCACTGCCGCAAGTTCACGTCGAGGCCGAAGAGCTTCCACGTCGGCAACTCGTAGAGAAGCTTCAGCGCGAAATGCACGCGATACGGTTTCGTCGGGTAGTGGCCGGAGACGAGGAGCAGCCCGTCGGTGCCGACGGTGGGCGGATTGTCGAAGACCGGCTCGATGCTGCGAATGCCGTCGAGCGTGACCTTCTTGTCGATGAAGGGCTGGAAGGCGCGCTGGAGCTGGCCCTTGGTGAGCTGGTCCTGCCACTTCGCGGAGACCGAATCGTAGAAGGCATCGAAGGATTGCGCGACGATCGCGTCGTTGAAGCGCAGCAGGTTGTCCTGCACGATCTGGCGCACTTCGGCTTCGGGCGGGACTGGCTGGGTCACGGCGTCGGTGAAGGCGGGGATTTTGCCGATCAGCGTGAAGCGGTTCTCGGAGACCCCGGTTTTTTCGTTGGGCGGCTGGCGGATGGAATAGACGCGCCAGGCGCCGGCTTCTTGATTGAGCGTGATGATGAGCGGCAGCTCCAGGCCGGTACGGGTTTTGACCGTCACGCGCACCTTGGCGGTTTTGCCGTCGATCTCCGGCGCCTGCCAATCGCCGCCCGCATATTCGGTCAGCCCCATCTCCTTGGCCGTCGCTTCGAAGACGACCGCGCTGCGTTGCGCCTGGAGACCAAACGCGGCGCTCTGCCACGCGGTCTGAGTCCGACCGGAGGCGATCAGCTCGAAGAACTGGCGCGCGCTCGCCGCCGGATCAGGCGCCTTTTGGCAGCCGGACCATGCGAGGACGAGGAGAGCGAAGAGGGGACGCAGCCAGCGCATCGCAGATCAGGCGCTCCACTCCAGCATGCGGCGGATCGGGAGTTCGGCACGGGCGCGGATCGGCTCGGGCAGGATGATCTCGGGCTCGAGGTTGAGCAGGGCCGAGTGCAGCTTCTCGAGCGTGTTCATCTTCATGAAGCGGCAGTCCGCGCAGGCGCACTGGTCGGTCGGGCCGGGAATGAAGGTCTTGCCGGGAAGCTCGCGGCGCAGACGGTGGAGCATGCCGCTTTCGGTGACGATGACGAACGCCTCCGCCGGGTTGTCGCGGCAGTACGTGATCATTTTTTCCGTCGAGCAGACCTCATCGGCGAGCAGGCGCACGGCGTAGGTGCATTCGGGATGCGCGACCACGGGCGCGTCGGGATATTCCGCGCGAATGCGCTCAATGGAGTTGCGGGTGAACTCGACGTGGACGTAACAGTTGCCCTTCCACAGCTCCATCGGGCGGCCGGTTTTTTCCATGACCCACGAGCCGAGGTTCTGGTCGGGGACGAAGAGGATATTCCGATCCGCGGGCACGCGCTGGACGATCTTCACGGCATTGCCGCTGGTGCAGATCACGTCGCTCAGGGCTTTCACGCCGGCGCTGCAGTTGATGTAAGCGACGACGTAATAGTTCTTGTCGCGATGCGCTTCGAGGTAGGCGGCGAGCTTGTCCGCGGGGCACGAATCGCTCAGCGAGCAGCCCGCTTCGAGATCGGGCAGGATGACTTTCTTCGTCGGGTTCACGATCTTCGCCGTCTCGGCCATGAAGTGGACGCCGCAGAAGGCGATGACGTCGGCATCGGTCTTCGCGGCTTGATAGCTCAACCCGAGAGAATCGCCCACGAAATCCGCAAGATCTTGGATCTCTTTGACCTGATAATTGTGCGCGAGGATGACGGCGTTGCGCGTCCGCTTGAGTTCGAGGATTTCTTCGACGAGGTCGAGGCCGAGGGTGGGCATGCCTCACGTTGCCATCGGACGACCCTACTTCACAAAGATTTTCGGGCGTTCGCTATTCGATGATGTGCAGGTAGAGGCGGCTGTTGAGCCGCCGGAAGGCGCCGTTGGTGAGGATGCCATTGTCTGTGCGGCGGTCGATATCGATCATGCGGAGATCGTCTCCGACCGCCGGGCTGATGTAGCGCACGCCGAGTCGAGCCGGGTTGCTCGCGGATGGTTCCCAGTCCCAGCGTCCGCCGATCGGAGTCGCGCGCGGCCAATCCATGCCGTTGAGATACACGGCCATCCCGGTCGGGATCACCCCTTGTGTGGCGTTGGCAGGGTAGCGATTGGTCTCCGCCGCATACATTTCAAAGGCCGAGGTCGCGGCCCGTAGATCGTTAATGAACTTGGTGTTCTGGACCAGGTTCCGCGAGCGCAGGAAACTCGGGACCGCGATCACGGCGATATCGGCGATGAGAGCGACGATGATCATCAACTCGAGCAGGGAAAAGCCGGCGGATCTGGAATTCATGACGCTATCTCAAGCAAATCCCGAGCCGGAGATGCGTGATTCTACCCAATCATTCGTGTCGCGGAAACCGCTACAAGAACCGGGAATCCGGCCTCTCAAGCTGCCGCTGTGCCCAGCCGAAGCGCGCCCGCAGCCGGACGATGAGCAGGCGCAGGAGCAGGCCGTAGAGCACGGTGGCGCCGACGGTTTTCGCCGGGATGCGGACATACCACGGCGTCTCGGGCTTGGAGAGCTGTTGCACGGCGTAATCCACGGGAATCTGCAACCCGTTCGCGAGCTTGATCGGGAGCTGCACCGGCACCTGCTTCACCCATTCCTTGAAGGGCATGCTGGTGATGTAGTGCCAGTGCCAGTCGGGATCGATCTTCGTCTCCGCGTAGCCGGTGAGGCCGAAAAAGGTGAGGACGGCGGCGAAGAGCCTGGCCTGCAGCGAACGGAACACGGCTTACGATTCGCGCCGGATGCGGATCTGGATTTGCCGCGAGAGCAGCCACTTCACCGCGAACATGTCGCAGGTCGCTTTCCACGCGCGATTGCCGAAGCCGTATTTGCTCACGCCGGCAACGCGCGGGCGGTGATTCGTCGGCACTTCGGCCAGCTTGTAGCCGAGGCCTTTGATCAGCGCGGGGATGAAACGGTGCATCCCGTAGAATGGCACGAGCGCCTCGCGGCATTCGCGGCGCATGGCCTTGAGCGTGCAGCCGGTGTCGCGCACGCCGTCGCCGGTGAAGCGGCTGCGGACGAAATTCGCGATGCGGCTCTGGACGCGTTTGAAGTTCGTGTCCTTGCGATTGGCGCGGTAGCCGCAAGCGAGGTCGGCGCCTTGCTCGATCGCGGCGAGGAGCTTGGGAATGTCGGCGGGGTCGTTCTGCCGGTCGCCGTCGAGCAGGACGATCACGTCGCCGGTCGCGGCGTGGATGCCGGCATACATCGCGGCGCTCTGGCCGGTGTTTTTGGCAAACTCGATGACCCGCACGCCGGGGCCGCGGGTGATGCGCGCGAGCGTGGCGTCGGACGAAAAGTCATCGACGAGGATGAGTTCGTGATCGACCCCCGCGAGAGCGGCGGCGAGTTCGCGTTGGAGTTCGGCGATGTTGTCTTCCTCGTTGTAGAGCGGGATGACGACGGAGACGGCGGGCATGGGAGGCGGAGAATGCCGGAGAACTGCGCGGGGACGGAAGCGAAATGCTTGGCCGGTTTTACCGCAGAGGACGCGGAGAGTTTGGAAAGGGCCGCTGAGGGTTTTGCTTCTTCCCGCTGCCGTCTCTCACTCCGCTTTGCGCCCTCTGCGGTTAAATCCGTCACAGCTCCTGCATGCGGTAGTCGGAGCAGGCGAAGATGCGGAAATGGCGCAGCGGCAGGCCGCGCCGGACGACGGCGAAGCAGGCCACGACTTCGCGTTTGGCAAAGGTGCGCTCGAAGACCGAGGGCGGCTGCGATTCCTCGCGATCGGTGATGTAGAGCGCGGTGCGGCCGAGGAAGGGGTTATAACCGAGCGTCTCGGTGTAGTAGTCGTCGATGCCGAGCTCGGGGGCGACGGCTTTCAGCGCGAGGAGAAAACGGCGGATCGTCTCGGGATCGGGATCGGGCTGCTCGAAGGGCGGAAGCTGCGCGAGGCTGTCCTCGAGTTCGGCGTGGAGCGCGGGGTCGAGCTTGCTGCTGGGCAGGAGCTTTTCCCGCGCGACTTCCGCGAAATCCACCATGCCGTCGTAGCGCGGCCAGAAGTAGAACTGGTTCCCGGGGTAGGCGGATTCCGGGACGTAGAGCGGCGGATGGCCGAGGCCTTCGGTGCGCGGGTCGGGCAGGTAGTAGCCGAGGGCGGCGGCGGTCGCGTATTTGTCGGCGATGAGGAAAACCGGCGCGCCCCGCTCGGCCTCGAACTTCTCGCGGACCTTCTGCACCTGCTCGGCGGCGGTCTGCCAGCCGCGCAGCCGGGTGCTGGGATCGGCGGTGTAGGGCAGGGGGAAACCGAGACGCCGCACGACATCGAGATCGATCGTCACCACGCTCATCAGCCCGCCGAGCGCGAGCGCCGCGGCGACGAAACGCCGCGCCCACCGCTGCTCCCGCGCGCGCTCGATCCAGAACGGCACCGCCAGCACCACCAGGCTCAGGCTCGCGGGCGCCGTCCAGTTCGGCTCGCCGGTCTGCTTGAAGGACAGCGCGAAATACAGGACGAACAGCGGGAGCGTGAAGGAGAGGAGGAAGCGCGGCTTGAAATGCGCGCCCGCCTTTTTCCACGCCCAGCCGAGACAGCCGATGAGGCCGATGAAAATGAGCGGCGAATACACGCCGAGATGCAGTCCGAGGAAGGTGAGGAATTCCGTGGGGTGAAACTGCGGCCCGGTGCTCAGCCCGCCGCGGTCGCGCAGATGGGCGAAGGTGATCCACGCGTGGTTGGCGTTCCAGACGAGCACGGGAATCGTGAAGAGCGAGAAGACGCCGAGCAGCGAGTAGAAGCCGGGGCGGAGCAGCTCGCGGCGATGTTTCGGCGTGACCGCGAGGAGCAGCAGGATGGAAAGGAGCTGCATCGCGTTGGTGTATTTCGCGAGGAAACCGCAGCCGATGATCGCCCCGGTGGCCGGCCACCATGCGGAGAATACGGGCGCCTTTTCCAGCGCCAGCCAAAAGGTGTAGAGCGCCGCCATCCAGAGGAAGATCGAGAGCGGATCGATCGTCATGACCAGCGAGCCGACGTGGAAGATCGGCACGAGATTGATCGTGATTACTGCCCAGATCGCCGCGGATTCGCCGTAGAGCCGGCGCGCGAAATGGAACAGGAGCAGGCTCGTGCCGAGGCCGAGCAGCGGGCTGAAGAAGCGGATGCCGAAGACGTTGTCGCCCGCGAGCAGCGTGCTCAGCCACATGTTCAGCGCGATGCCGGGGCCTTTGCTGTAGTAGCTCCAGTCGAGATGCTGCGCCCACTGGTAGTAGTAGGTCTCGTCCGGCGAGAGCTCGACCTGCGTGAGATAGACGAGGCGGAAAACCGTGAGCGCGCCGAGGAAGATGAAAAGCAGGCGGCGTGGACTCATGGCGTGAAAAGGCTCGGATGCCGGTCATGCAACTGCGGCAGAAAACGCATGCCGTATTTCCGCCAGAGCCACTCCAGCCCGGCGAGCAGGAAGAGCGTGGTGCCGAGGCCGAGGAAGATAGAAGTGAGGACATCGCTCGGGAAATGCGAGCCCGTGTAGATCCGCGAGTAGCCCACGAGCAGCGCCGGGATGACCGCCAGCCAGCCCCAGCGTCGGTAAAAGCACGCGCAGACCAGCGCCACGGTGATCGTGTTCATGGTGTGCGACGATGGGAACGAGCGGCCATCCACGTCTTTGCCCGAGGGATTCGAGAGCTTCGTCTTCGGCTCCTTGAAGATACCGAGCAGCTTCGGCGTGGCCTTGCCCAGCTCGACCATGCGCACGTCGTGGAGGATCTGGTGCGGGCGCGGGCGATCCGTCTGGTACTTGAGCGTGCGCGCCACGAGACCGTCATTGATTCCCACGAGCAGCGCCGCCGTGAGGATGAAAGTGCGGGCGCGAAATCCCCCGCGCCACAGCACCACCGCGAGGAGCACGATGAGCGGCGGCGTCCAGGCCCCGAAACTGGACATGAGCGCCATGAATCGATCCAGCACGGGACCTGTCCATTGCCGGTTGATGAGAAAAAGGAGCTTTTGGTCCATGCATGAATCACTGAGCCACGCGAAGGTATGAGCATGATCTCACGCATCGCAATTCTTTTGGCGGCCACCGCCCTGCTCAGCGCGCCGCTGCGGGCGGAAGACGAGCTCGACCCGCAGGAGATCCTCCGCCTCGTCCGGCGCAACCAGGCCGCCCAGCACCAGACCCTCAGCGGCGCCATCCGCAACGCCGGCAAGAGCCTCCCTTTCCGCCTCGTCTCTGCCGGCGACACCGTGCGCTACGAGTTCACCGCGCCCGCGCAAGTCATCCAGCTCCGGCTCGGCGCGAAAGACGTGCGCCTCGAGGAAATCGCCAACGGCCAGACCCAGAAGGTCACGCCCCGGCGCTTCGACGCCCGCGTGCGCGACACCGACATCAGCTACGAAGACCTCTCCCTCGGCTTCCTCTACTGGCCCGACGCCAAGCTCCAGGGCGAGCAGACCATGCTCCTGCAAAAGTGCTGGATCATCCGAGTCGCCCCCGGCGGCAAAGGCGACTCGCAATACAGCCGGGTCGATCTCTGGATCAGCAAAAAGACCGCCGCACTCATGCAAGCCGAGGCCTTCGACGCCAACAACAAGCTCGCCCGCAAGTTCAAGGTGATCAGCGGCCAACCGGTCGGCGACGGGCTGTGGATCTTGAAGGAGATGCGCATCGAATCCTTCGGCGGCCGGTCGAAGGACTCCACGCCGACTTATCTGGAGATCGAGAAGCCGGGGTCGTAGGGCGCGCCACTTCAGCGCCGGCTTCCGGCGTGTTGAGTGCCCCTCTCAATGTCATCCTGAGCGGAGTTCCGTCGCGGGCCAGCGGGGGGACGGAACGGAGTCGAAGGACCTCCAATATCCTTCTTCCTCTGCCGCGTCGTTGCCGAGGCGATCATCGCACTTCCTGCCATGCCAGTGAGGAAAGGCGGATATTGGAGGTCCTTCGACTCCGCTGCGCCCGCCTTTCCGCCTCCGCTCCGCTCAGGATGACAGGCATTTTTCAAACTGAGCCACGCGTGTCATTGCCGCGCATAGACGGCGTTTCCGGGTTTGTTGCCTGGGGCATACCCCGGTTCATAGCGGCCTCGTGCCATCCGCCGGCACCACGATCGTCGCCCCGTCAAACTTGATCAGGCGCCGAAATCCCCGGACGAGCGTGAGCACCGCCCCGATCACGTAGAACACCGCAGGCAGTGTGGCCAGCCCTCCGGCGATCACGCTGAACTTCCAGTTGGCGACGACGAAGAGCTTCATCTTCACCGCCTGCGGGTCCTTCAGAAAGGCCTCCGCTTTCTCCCGCACCTCCTGGAGGTTGAACGGCGTCACTGGCACCTCGGCGGTCTGGTCCGGCCCATTGATCACGAGGCTGAGGATTCCGTTCCGCGGCTGGTGGTCCGGCCCTGCTCCCGGATCTCGGAACCGCTCTTGGTGCGGTCCCCGAAACCGACGACCGGGTCCACGGTGATTTTCTTGAAAGGGATGACGAAGAACAGGCAGGTCGCCGCCCGCGCTCTGACCCTCTCCTCGCTGCGTTGCAACGTGACCCAGGAAACCGGAGTGAACGCAGAGAGGAGGGCGGGAAGACGACGCAGGCCCCCAGCGCGATGGCGTGGCCGATGATCTTGCCCAAAAAGCCGGACTTTCCGGGCCTGTTTGGAGGTAAGTTCATGGGCCGCATCCTGCGTCACCGCGCCGCGGGGTGGCAACCGAAAGGAGGGATGCCCAGATGAGGCGCGGGTTGCGTCTGAGACCGCTACACGCTGGCCGGGGCGGGCGTGTCGAATTGCGCCAGCCACTCGCGATGGACGCGCGGGGAGATCTCGCTCGGCTTGATCTCGCTGCGGCCACCCCAGAAGACATTCGTGTAGCTCACGGGGATGCCGCAGGTGACGAGGTGCGCGTCGATCGCCGCCTTGTGCTGGAGCACCCGGTCCTTTTCGGTGCCGTGGACGACGCCCATGATGTTCACGTTCTTGAACTCCTCGCCGCCCTCGCGCCAGTAGGCGTGGGTCATGATCTCGTGGCGGCCTACTTCGCCGCCGGCTTCGAGTTCGCGCCCCTGCGGCACGGCCCAGTGAAAGAGCGCATTGAAGCGGGTGACGCGCTCGCCGGTGGCGCTGGGTTTCACATGCTCGAGGAAGGTGGAGAAGCGGCCGATGACGCCGCGTTTGTTCAGGTCTTCGGCGATGGTGCAGAAGGTCTCGAGGTCCACGCCAGCCTCAGCGGCGCGGGCTTCCCACAGGCCCACGCGCACTTCCTCGGGGGCGAGTTCGCGTTTCAGCGTGAGCAGGATTTCCCACTCCTGGTCGGAAAGGGCGACGTTCTGCACTTTCTGCATGACGGCGGGCGCGGGCGTGCGGTCGCCGGGCTCGATGGTCTTGCGGCGGACGTGGCCGACGCCGAGGGCGAAGATGCCTTTGGCCGGCATGAGCTTGTAGCGGGTGCAGCCGGTGTGGCGCATGAGAACGGCGCAGTGCTCATCCATGGAGCGGCCGACCGGGACCTTGAGCGTGGTCCAGAGGCGATACTGCGAGCCGGCGGTCTGCTGGTCGGTGGAGCGGATGACGACGTGCCCGCTGAACGGGTCCTGCTTGAACATGAAGTCGAAGGCGGAGTTGAGCTTTTCCTCCGGCACGACCCAGGCGACGAGCGCGCCCTCGGCGAGCTGGGTGGACATGAGGGTCTGCCGCACGCGGCGGATGGTGCCGGCCTGAAGCATGGTCTTGATCCGATCGAGCACGGTGGCGAGAGGGACGCCGGATTTTTCCGCGATGGCCAGGAAGGGCTCGCGGACGAAGCCTTTGATCTGGTCTTCGGAGACGGCGAGGATCTGGGCGTTGAGGGGATCGGAGTGTTCGATGGCGGACATGGGAAGGCGGTCATTTAAGCGCGGAACCAGCGCGATGCCACCCGGGAATTGGCGAAAGGTGGCTGCCGGTTGGCGGGGTGGGGAGGGGTAGGTTTAGCCACGGATGTTCACGGATGAAACACGGATGGGATTGGACGGAGCGAGAGCGGAGGTGCTCGTCGGCTGCTCCTGCAAATCGCGTGCTGCCTTGATCCGTGTTTCATCCGTGAGCATCCGTGGCTCAATTCCGCCCGTCGCTACGTCGATGCGGGTGGCCACTCCGCTTTCACCCAAGCCAGCGCTTCCTCGCGGTTGGCGAGGGTGCCTTCGAGCTGGCGGTTCTCCACGGCTTCGAGGATTTCGGCAAAGCGCGGGCTGGGCGGGAGGCCGAGCTGGATGAGATCGCGGCCCGTGATGAGCGGCGGCGGGATGAGCGGGGCGCTGGCAAACTCGGTGCGCTTGGCGTGGAGGAAGTGGAAGTTGTCGAGCATCCCGTGGCTGCTCGTGCAATCGACCCGGTGGAGCTCGAGTTCGTCGTCGATGTGCGGGCGCGCGAGGAAGCGCTTGAGCTTGGCCACGCGCATCTGCTGCACGTCCTTGAAGGCCATGTGATTGGAGACCTGCGCGACCGTGGCGTCGATCTCGGCGCGCGAAAAGCGCAGGCGCGTCATGATCACCTCGGTCATCTCGGCGCTGATCTTTTCGTGGCCGTTGAAGCGGATGCGGCCGTCGGCATCGACGGCGAAGGTGGGCGGTTTGCCGAGGTCGTGGAAGAGCACGGCGAGCACCAGCGGCCCGGAGACTTCGGCGGGAAGAAGCTGCAGCATGAGCCGCGTATGCACGAAGACGTCGCCCTCGGGATGAAACTGCGGCGGCTGTTCGCAGCCCTTGAGCGTCTCGATCTCGGGCAGGATCTCGCGGAGCAGTCCGCTTTCATCGAGCAGATCGAAGCCGCGCACGCGCCGCGGTGAGAGCAGGATTTTCATGAGCTCCTCGCGGATGCGCTCGGCGCTGACCTCGTGGATGTGCGGCGCGTTTTCACACACCGCCCGCCACGTCTGCGGATCGAGATCGAAGCCGAGCGTGGTGGCGAAACGCGCGGCGCGCATCATGCGCAGCCGGTCTTCGCGGAAGCGGTCGTAGGGATTGCCGATGGCGCGGAGGAGCTTGGCCGCGAGGTCGCGCTGGCCGCCGACGTGATCGATGAGCCGCTCGGCGATGGGATCGTAGAAGAGGCCATTCACCGTGAAGTCGCGCCGCGCGGCGTCCTCCTCCGGCGAGGCAAAGCTGACCGTCTCCGGGTGGCGCCCGTCGATGTACTGGCCGTCGTTGCGGAAGGTGGCGACCTGGAATTCGAAGCCATCCCACAGGACGACGATGACGCCGAAGTGTGCGCCGACGGCGACGGTGCGCGGAAAGAGTTTCTGCACCTGCTCGGGTCGGGCGCCGGTGGCGATGTCGTAGTCGTGCGGCTCCACGCCCATGAGCCGGTCGCGCACGCAGCCACCGGCAAAGAGCGCGGTGTGCCCGGCGTCCTGCAAGCGCTGGACGATGTGGCGGGCGGACTCTGGAAGCGTGGACGGCACGAGCGGAGTGTAGCCTTTCGCCGTCGCGGAAAAAAGAAAAGCCCGGCCTCGCGGCCGGGCTTTTGATTCATCCGCTGGGACGAAAGGTGGTTGTTAAATCAAGGCGCAGGAGCCGGGGCCGGAACCTCGCCGCCCGCAGGGGGCAGGTTCTGCTGGATGTTGTATTTGCCGATGATGGCCTTGGCCTCTTCGTCGGTCTTGGCCAGCAGGAGGAGATCGAGAACGAGATCCTGGAGCTTCTTCTGCAAATCGGCGGATTGCTTTACCAGCGGTTCACGATTCTTGAAAGCGTCGATAAGCTGGGCCTTGCCTTCGCGGAGCGCGGTGCGCTGCTTGAAGGTGTTGACGGTCTGGTTGACCAGCACCACGGCCAGCGCCGCAGAGAGGAGCGCGAAGGGGAGGTGCAAGGAGAATCCGGAAGCCGCGGGTGCGGCGGTCTCGTCGAAATTGTAATCGGGTTGTGAGCTCATGGGGTTGATTTAGCGAAGGCCGGGAGCGTCAGCGGATGGAGCGGCAGGAACGCCGGGAGCGGGAGCCGGGGCGGCGGCGCCACCGGGAACAGTCGGGCCCCCTGGGGCGGGCGTGGCCTGCTGGACGTTGTAGCCATGTTTGCCGAGCAGGGCCTTCATCTTGTCGTTCTTCAAGGAAACGACGGCCATGTCGCGCAGGAGGTTCGGGCCGACCTGCTGACTGATCTGGTTGCCCGTGCTGATCTGCTCCTGCTGCTTCTGCAGTTCGAGCTGCTGCTTTTGAATCTCGGCCTGGAGACTTTGATTGGAGTTACCGACCGCGAAGATGATGATGCTCAGCAGAAGGCTGAGCCCGGCTGCGGCCACAGAGATATAAAAACTAATTTTCATGAGGGGGCGAATTTCTCGGTGATCTGCCCCCATAGCGTCAAGGGGCAAATCCGGTCTGATTAAACTTTTTGCACAAGGCAGGCGCCGGTCGAATCCCGCCGGACGAGATGGACGGGCAGCGAGGTTTTCCGTGGGGCATCCGCCGCACCTTCCCGCACGAGGCGATCGATCTCCTTGATGCCCGCCTGGGCCATTTCCTCCGCCGGAAGATGCACGGTGGTGAGGCGCGGGTAGCTGGAGGACGCGCCGGCGTCGTCCGAGCAGCCGACGATGCTCAATTCGCCGGGAACCTTGATGCCACGGGCCTGGGCGCGGTTCAGGGCGCCGATGGCGGCGCTGTCGCTCATGGCGAAAATGGCCGTCGGTGCGGGTTGGTGGGAGAAGATTTCGTCGAGCGCCGTCTGCCCGGCGGATTCGGACAAATCGCCATACGCGATGTGCTGGGCTTCGATGGGCAGGTGAAACCTTTCGCACGCCTGACTGACCCCGTGATTCAGCTCGAGAACCTTCGGGTGGGTGGAGCCAAAGGAGCCCGAAATAATCCCGAAATGCTGGTGCCCCAGTTCCACCAGATGCTCGATCGCGGCGAGCGAAGCGGAGGCGTAATCGGCGAGGAAACTGGTCACACCGGGATGGGCCGCATCGTAACCGAGGCTGACCAAGGGAAGCCCCCGGCGGGCCAGGATGTCGATCAGCGAAGGGTTCGGATGGCCGTGGAAAAGGAACTTCGAAAAGGTGCCGGCGCTGATCGGGTGGGGGAGTTCCTGTTGCGCGGAGTAGTCGCGGCTTTCGTCGTAAAGCGCGAGACTCAGTGGGTGTGACGGATCGGGGATCGCCTCCATGGCCGCGACCGCGAGTCGGTGGGCAAAGGGATCGCGCAATCCGCCAGTCGCGCCGTTGCCGAGCAGGAGGCAAAAATCGCCCAGCTCCGGATACATGCGGACGACGGCGCGCAAATCGTTGGGGATGTAACCCATCTCGCGGCAGACCTTGAAGACCCGCTCGCGCGTCCGCTCACTCACGCGGATGCCGTAGTCGCGGTCATTGAGCAGCGAAGAGATGGCACCCTGTGATACACCCGCGGCTTTGGCGATCTGCGCCATGGTGATGGTTTTCTGCAGATCGGAAAGCTGCTTGGGGACTCGGCTGGCACTGCTGCTGGTTCCATCCCGAAGCGGCGACTCTCCCTCGGTGGGCGCATTCATTGGCAGGAAGAAGTAATGACCGGGTCGGATTTCACAAGAGCAAATACCCGCCCGCGCGATTCTGCGTAGGGACGAACCGCCGCCGCCGATAAAATTCCTAGCTGTCCGGCAGGATCTTTTTCACCAAACGATCCACGCCATCACCGGCAAACTCGCTGCCGGGATAAAGTTTCCGAGCCTTCAGATACCACGCGAGGCTGGAGCCGACCTGCTCCTTCTTCTCGAGATCCTGCGCGCTGCGCAAGGTGCGCACGAAATCCGCCGCTTGCGTTGTCAGGTTGGCGCGGGTCTGGCTCAGCTTGTTGTCGTCCGGATATTGCGCCGAAATCTTTTCCACGCTCTCCCACGCTCCCGCGAAATTACTCTGCTGGGCCATCGCATTGGCCTGCATGATCGCGATCTCGATCGCCTGGATGCTGTCAAGCACGCCGTTGAGCTGCTTTTGCCGGTCGGGATATTGCGCCGTGGCGGCGATGAAGCGCGCCTTGTCGTCGAAAATCTGCCGGTGGTTTTTCTGGCTCAGGAGCTGGTCGAAATCGAGGAGCGCCTTTTGCAGGACATCGCCTTGCGAGAAAATCATGCCGGAGATTTCCTTGAGCGCGGGATTGCGCGGCCAGAGTTCGGTGGCGGCGGTGAGTTCGGTTTCGAGCGTCGCCTTGTCCCCGCTCAGCGCGGCGTTGCGGGCCTTGGCGAGGTGCATCTGGGCCACCGTCTTCGAGGTCTCGATCATGGCCATCGGCTTCGAGTTGTCGAAATCCTTGGCGATCTTGCCGAGGTCGCCGACGACCTGCTCGGCGAGCGCGAAGTCCTTCACCTCGATCGCGGAGATGAGCTGGTTGGTCTTCTGCGTGAACTCCAGGGCCTGCCGCTTTTTGTCGCGCGGCAGCGTGCGGATTTCCGGCACGTATTCGCCGACGGTGAAGGCCTCGGCGAGCCGCTTCGTGGCGCTCTCGAGTTCGTTTTTCTGGAGCAGAAAAGTGTAAGCCTGCACGCCTTCGCGCACGTCGCGCAGCGCTTCATTGGCCATGGAATCGAGCGTGCCGACGGTCGGCGGCATGCCGGCGGTTTTTTCAAAGAGATCCTTGGTGTCCTTGCCGACGTTCAGCTTGGTGTCGCCATCGGTGAAGACCGAGCGATAGAAGCGCGTGGCCATGAGCACGTGCTGGAAGCGGCGCTGCATGAAGAGCTGCAGGATGAGCGCCTGGAACTCAACCTTGGCCTGGATCGACGAGAGCTCGCGCTTCACCTGGTTGGCTTTGATCTGGGCTTCGATCTCGGCGATGCGCTTGGTGTGCTTCGCCTGCTTCATGTTGTCCTCGAAGCTTTGATTGGCCGTGGGCTGTGAGCCGCTGTTTTGACCACCACGCCCCTGCGTCGGAGCGGGTGCCGCGGCGCGGGCCATGTCGCCGGCGGAGGCGTGCTCGGCGTTCCAGTATTGCTGGTTGCGCTCGGTATCGAGCGCGGTATTGGCGGCCACGAGACGATCCTGCGAACGCTGCGCCTTCCACGCGCTGTAGACGGCGTCGGCCAGCGAGTCGCAGAGCCGCGCATCGATTTCGTAACTCGACCCGCGTGGGAGCAGGCGGAACGCGGCGTCGATGTTCTGCCCGGAGGCGTTGGCCGGCGCGAGCAGGTTGAGAATCTGCGCGATGACCGCCTGATATTGCCGGTCTGTCGTCGCCGTCTCCTCGGGCGCGTTGAGATACTTCTCAAACCGAGCTTGAAAAATCCGGTTGTTGTTCACGTTCCAGCTCTTGCCGTCCCACGTCAGCGTCTCCGAACCGGGATCGAACGCGGGCACGTCCTTGCCGAGGAAGCCGCCTTTCTGCCCGCCGCTCGCCGGCTTGGCCTGGGGCGCCGTGGTCGTCGTCGCCGCGGGTGCCGGGCTCGGCGCGTCGGGGACTTGGGCGAGGCTGAAGGTTCCGCCGCAGAGAATTCCGCAGGCCGTGAAAAGCAGGGGGGACGTTTTCATAGGAAACTAGGACTTCTTTACATCCAAAGCCTTGAGAATGCCACGATCACCCACCTCGATCTTGAAACTAAATCGCTGGCCGCGCTCGATGTTCACGGCATTGAAATCCGGCGGCACCAGCACTGGCAGCACCTCACTGCCGACCTCCACCGAGAAGAGCCGCCCGCCCGTCGCCGACCACTGCAGCGATTGCGAGACCGTGCCCTCGATGTTGTCGACGTTGCCGCGGAGGCTGTTCGAGTTTTGCAAATAGTCCGGCACCGGCAGCGGCGAGAGCGTGCGGTAGGGATCGCTCGCCTTCCCGAAAAGCAAATAGCCACCGGCGATCGCCGCGACCACGAGCGCCGCGGTCAGGAGCATCCACATGGGATGCGCGGAAGAGCTGGCGCGACGAGCCATGGTTAGGAGCAGCGAAAGGACACGCGAACAGTAGTAGGAGCGGTGCTGGGCACTGTCATGTCTCTTTACAAGGGCGTTACAAAATTTTCCCCGCGCCAGCTCCCAAGCCTAGCGAATGACACCCCAGTGCCCGCCGAAGGGCCAGTAGACGAACACGCCGCGGCCCATCAAATTCTGCTGCGGCACCGGACCCCAGTCGCGGCTGTCCGAGCTGTGATAGCTATTGTCGCCCAGCGCGAAGTAATACTTCGGCGGCACCGTGTAGGCATCGTCCGGCGCGCGCAGGATCGGCATGAGGAAGTTCGGGAACCCAAACGCGTAACCGCGATAACCATCCTGCGACGACATCACCCGCTGGATGCTCTTCTCCTGCGCGAGCTGGCCGTTCACGAAGATGTTCGGGCGATCGATTCGCAGCTCATCGTTGGGCAGGCCGACCAGTCGCTTGATGTAAAATTGCGACGGCCCTTCCGGACGCACGCGGTTCTCGCCGGTCGGCACTTTCTGCGTGTTGAAGACGAAGACCTCGCCGCGGATCGGCTTGCGAAAATGGAAGCTGAACTTGTCCACGAAGACGTGATCGCCGGTGTCCACGTAGCCCCGCGCGATCGGCTGCCCCTTTTCAAATCGCGCCCCGCGGAAGACGAAAAAGAAATCCTCCAGCGTCCGCTGCGGCGCGTGGATCAGGTAGCTGTTCTTGTCCGTCGTCACCAGCGTGTATTCGAAAAGCACCCAGCGTTTCACCGTCTGGACCGTCTGCACTTCCTCGGCCTCGCGCGCCACCGTATTCACCCAGGTGCGCCCGAGCAGCCCCGTGTGGGCGAGGCGGATCAGCGGATTCGGCGGCTCCTCTTTCGTCGGGAAACCGAGGATGCCATTCAGCGTCGGCTGCATCGAGCCCGTGGGGATCGTGAAGGGCTGGAGAAAGTAGGTGCGCACCCCGAGCGCGATGACGATAGCCACGAGGAAGACCTCCACGTTTTCCCGCCAGCCCGCGTCCTGCACCTTCGGCAGATATTGATGACAAATCTGATCGAGCGCCCGCGCCGCCACCTCGATCTGCCCCGCGTCGCGGGAGCCGTTCGCCTTTTCCAATTCCGCGATCCCGCCCTCGAATTCCGCCAGCGTCGCCGCGTCCCACAGGTCACGCTTGTAAGCCACCATCTTCCGCGCGTCCTGCGCAAATTGGCGGCCTTGCTTTACGGCTTTGGGCAGGAGGAATGAGAACATCGTTCGTGGCTGGGAAGCGGGCGGGGGCTCGCGAGGGCGGAATCCAATCCGAAAGCCGCGCCAAGGGAAGCGAAATCTTGGGAACCGCGGTCCGGGACGACGACCGTGAAAACCCTCACCCGTTTTAGCGGACATACGCGCACCGCCTCGTCGCCTTCACGGAAGTTCTCTAAGGGAGGCGCAAAACTGCGGTTGAGTCAGCGGCGCAGCTTCTGACAGGCTGCGCCTTCCACCCCCTACACCCCATGAAACTACTCCCCTACGTCCTCACCCTCCTCGTCGCCTCCTCCTCCGTGCTCCGCGCGCAAGCTCCCGCCGCCCCGGCGAAGCCCGCCCCGGCGGTCGCCCCGGCCACGCCCGTCGCCACCCCATTCCCGCTCCCGATCCAGCCGCCCGATGTCGCCGCGCCCAAGATGGATGCCAAGACCGGGAAAGAGGAGGCCGGCTTCATGGCCTCGCATGAAAAATTCGTCGCCACCGCCAAGGAAGGCAAAGCGCAGGTCGTCTTCCTCGGCGACTCCATCACCGCCGGATGGGGCGGCGCCGGCAAGGAAGTCTGGGCCAAAGCCTTCGGCCAATACGCGCCCGCCAACTTCGGCATCGGTGGCGACCGCACCCAGCACGTCCTCTGGCGCATCCAGAACGGCGAACTCGACGGCCTCAAGCCCAAGGCCGCCGTCATCATGATCGGCACGAACAACGCCGGCAACGACACCGCCGCAGGCATCGCCAAAGGCGTGACCAAGATCGTCGAAACCGTCCGCACCAAACTGCCGAACACCAAGATCCTGCTCCTCGCCGTCTTCCCGCGCGGCAGCAAGCCCGACGGCAAGATTGCCAATCCGGGCTACGAGAAGATCAAACAGGTCAACGCCATCATCGCGAAACTCGACGACAAGAAGAACGTCCACTACCTCGACATCGCCGATAAATTCCTCCAGGGCAAAGACGCGCTCGACCCCGCGATCATGCCCGACTTCCTGCATCTTTCGCCCGCTGGCTACCAGATCTGGGCCGACGCCATCACGCCCAAGCTCACCGAGCTGACGAAGTAGGGTGGTCGGGTGTTCGCGGGCGAAGATAGCCGCCTTGCCTCCCCGACGGCGTGGAAGGTACTGTGTCGTTATGCCGACGCCCGAGAAACATATCCCTAAACCTCCCTCGGATAACTTTGGCTCCAATTCCGAAAGACGTGACGTTCCTTGGTCGGTGCGGCTTCAGCTTTCGCCGAACGAGATCTATGCCCTGAATGCCGAGATGCGGGCGACGCAGGTGTTCGACGATGCCTACTGGGCGTGGAGCCTCGCAGGGAAGAACCCCGAGCCGTTCGTGATGTAGGGGGCGTCGGGCGGACTTCTGCGCCCACCCCGGGGAAAACCTGTCTCGGGCTACGAAGCCCGCTTGGACGCGCGAGGCGCGTTGACGGGCGAAGCCACTTTGCGCACGTCCTCGCGGGTCGCCTTTCCGCGGGTATCGCGGGCCAGCGGATCTTCGCGGGGACTGAGCGGTTTCTTGTCACCGTCGTTGTTGAGCGTCTTCGTCGCTTCTGGGTTGGGGTTTTTGCGTTGTTTCATAATGGAGACCTTTAGTGTGCTTGCGTAGTTTAACACCTATGGTGCGCGGCCCGCCGGGCCACTGGTCGTGTCGGATGTGATCTTCCTTGGCCTTCTTCGCGCTCAAAGTGAGCTTGGGGACGAGGAAAATCATGCGGTAACGCTCTCTGCGAAGGCTTCTTACGGGGGCACTCGGCCCATGCTGCGGTCGGAAGCGGGCTTGCGAGGGCGCAGCGTCGCTCCTACTCTCCCGCCATGAGCATTGAGCAACTCAAGGCTGAACTGCGCGCCGCTTCGCCCGAGACGCAGACGGAGCTTTTCCTCCTGTTGGGGATGCTGCGTCGATCGAACGATCCCGAGCGGCGGCGGCGGCTGGCGGAGAAGTTGGATGATCCCATGCGCTGGGTGGTGGAGG
>ENA-ORBV01006830-ORBV01006830.1-microbial-mat-metagenome-genome-assembly--contig:-NODE-6830-length-19907-cov-7.849218_pt1 | contig 19907 bp, 17 predicted proteins | sample MGYA00237777_ERZ505514 | MGnify/ENA primary metagenome ERZ505514 (study PRJEB26160, sample SAMN06269048) | microbial mat metagenome | isolation source: Oligotrophic lake microbial mat | place... | reverse complement strand
TTAATGATACGGCGACCACCGAGATCTACACCTCTCTATTCGTCGGCAGCGTCAGATGTGTATAAGAGACAGTACAATTAGCGGGCGGTGTAAGCGAGCATGACGATAGTCTCAGTGGCGTGTGCTACAAAATCTCTCTCTTACAATCAACAGGCTCCACACGTATTACATCTCCTAGTCTCAGTGGCGTGTGCTACAAAATCTCTCTCTTACTCGCAAAGGGCGGATCTCTCTTTTTGTGGATGAGTCTCAGTGGCGTGTGCTACAAAATCTCTCTCTTACAGATGCCGGATGCTGATTTTATCGGGCTTTGCCGTCTCAGTGGCGTGTGCTACAAAATCTCTCTCTTACTACGAGACTGAATGTATCGGTGAGCGGATGCTGGTCTCAGTGGCGTGTGCTACAAAATCTCTCTCTTACTGAACAGAAGGGAGGGAGTGAGTGGTTACGACAGTCTCAGTGGCGTGTGCTACAAAATCTCTCTCTTACAATGAACGAACAAACATCAAAGCTAATTGAGCGTCTCAGTGGCGTGTGCTACAAAATCTCTCTCTTACCTACCAAAAATACAATTATTTCGCTTTCAGGCAATTACAGCGGGTTTCATTGGAGCCAAAAAGGGGTATTTAACAAATTTTCACAGAAAATCACCTGCTTCTTAAATGAGCAGGGCATTGATTTTTCCGGCTATATATGCCGTATCCAACTGTTGCCCAAGACAAGTCATTTTGCAAAAAGCCTGCTCGCTGATTTCAAGATAATAGGTCTTGTCGCCCGGCTGCATTTTGTCTTTCAGCAAATGCTCCACGCTGTGCCAGCAGTTTTTCCATCTGCGTTCATCTAATTTGCCGGCAAACACGCTGTATTGAATGCGCTCCATTCCTCTGGCATCAAGCAGTTTTGCCAGCTTGGTGCGCAGCTTGTTATCTTCAAGGTCATAGCATATCAGGCGTATCATGGGTTAGCTCTATTTAGAGGTAAGACATGAGATGTGAACTGCTTTCGACTTTTAACCATCGGCTAAGGATAATCAACTTTTTCACTATGTACCATTGACTTTTCATTGCTCTATGGCTTAAACTCTTTTAAAAGAAACTGCGCCAGCATGGTTGCTTTATATTGAATGAGGTCTTGTTTTTTTATCAGTTTATGCTGCTGCCTGACGCGCTGGCTGAGAAAATCGAAAAATGCGGGGATAAATATTTTTTTGCCTTCGCGGTTGAGCAATACGTGCCCCCGTTTGTCGGTATCGAAAAACTTTTCATTTTCCGGAAGCTGCATGAATTGTGTCATGCAGAATTTGTCAGCCCAGGGGCGGAAAGGCTCAATAAGGTCGAAGCTGAGGGAGGGTGTGTTATAATCGTCAGCATGTAGCAGTCCGTGATGAGGGTCAAGCCCAGCGGCAAACAGCGCGCTTTCTGTAAGTCCATAGAGAATGCCATACGTGTAGTTGAGCAGGGCGTTGAACCGGTCGCGGGCGGGGCGTTTGTTTCTGCCCGTGAAGCCGGTGAGGTTTGCCATGGCTGCCGCCACTGCTGCCCAATAATATTTTGCCGCGCGCGCTTCGGTAAGCAGCAGCAGCGGTTTGATGTGTTCCTCTTCGGGCAACAGCAGGTGGAGGCGTTCCTGATAGCCTTTCAGCTTGTGGATGGAGGCATGAAGGCGGTCTTTTTCCGAAGGTTTTCTGTCCGCCAGCCATTGGAGGTTGGCTGCCTGCGCATCGAATTTTTCGGAGAGCCAGATTACAATCTGAGCCATTGCCAGCGGATGTTCGCAAAATTTGATTTGCTGTTTCCTGATTTGGCTCAGCGAGCCGAAGCGGGGGCTCCACACCGCAGCCTGCACGCGTCCGCGCAGGTCATACATCAGCACGGGGATGTGCTGTGCAGCCAGCAGCATGAGGGCAGGCGTTGAAATGGTAACGGGTTTCAGCAAGTGCAGCGCGCTCACGCGGTGAGGCGGTATGGAACGAACGGCTTCCCCGCTGCTGATGCGCAGGCGATGGTTGTGCACGTCAATGCTTACTTCGTATTGTGTGATGAGGAGGTGCATCTTGAGTTTAGGGATTAAAAAATTGAGTTTAAAGCAGAATGTCTAATACCGGAGCAAACCACAAGGCGTAAATCGTAAACCAGTGTCAGAAAATATAGGGGATGTCAAGCCAGTTGGCACTCTCGAAATTTTCGGCTGCCTGCAACGCGTCATCATAGCGTTGCGAGGCTTCCTTTGTTTTTTCATGTTCGTTGCCCAGCGCCATGCCCGCAAAATTGATTTTGCCCTGCAATTCCTGCTTGAAGAGTTTCAGCTTTCGGTAGCTCATGCCGGTGCGATAGCGCCCTTCCACCTGCAGCGTGGTTTTCAGCCTTTCGATTTCGGTGTGCAGCAGAGGCAGATAATTTTCCGGCAAATCAACATGGCTGCTCATCACCCTCAGCCCGGTAACTATTTTAGTATCAGCGGGCAGAAATCTTTTGCGTTTGTTTTCCTGAACGGCAAAACCCTGGTTGATAATCGCATGGTCAATGAATTTTTCATCAGTGCGGGAAACAGGCTTCGGGGAAGAAAAGGTCAGGTCATCGGCATAGCGGGTGTAGGTGATGCCCGCTACTTTCGCCCACTGTTCCAGTTCATGGTCGAAAGCGAGCATGGCGAAATTGGAAAGTGCGGGCGAAGTGGGGGCGCCCATCGGCAACCGCTGGCGATAAGTGGTGAGCCGGGTTAAAACGTCAATGGCGTGTTTTTCAGCGCGGGGAACAATTTTTTTGAAAAGCTGTGATACCTTTTTATCAGTTATGGAATGGAAAAAATCTTTCAAATCCAAATTGAGCATATAGGCATTGCCGCAATGCCTGCGGGCATTGTTCACCACGTTGCGTTCCTCTTCATGCGGCAGGCTGTAGCAAAATCCGTAAACGGCTGCCGGACGCAGGGTGTAATAAAGCGCCTGAAGGCGCGCATTGATATGCCGCTGAATTTTTTTTAGCGCGGTGTGCGGGTCTTCAATCAGGCGGAAGGAGCCGCTTGCCTTTGGAATTTCATAACTGTGGTAAGCGGGCTTGAGGGCATGAAGCGACAGCATTTTTTCATCGGTGTGAAACAGGGCAGCCATTTGCGCCACCGAGCCGATGGCGGTGAAAGCACTGGCTTGTTTTTGCAAGGGTCCGGGCATGGCGTTTTTTTTGAGATGAATATAGTGAATAGTCCGCAATCAATACACTATGGTTAATAGTGCATACGAATAGCGGTTGCATTAATTTTTGAGCGCAGCATCGGGGTGAAACAATCCCCTCATGAACTATCAAAGGGGATTGCTTCAACCTGACTCTGTCCGCATTGCTTACCCGGTGATGCTTCGCAATGACGGATGCCGCCACCCGCTTACCTGAAAGCGCAACCCTGTTTTTAGAATCGTATTATAAAAACAATATGTCAAAGAACGTGTTCGCTCAACACGCCATAGCCGTGGCTTTTGAGGCTTCCCAAGCCAATGCCTGCGGGCAGGGCGATGTTGGCAGAAAAAATTATGTTGAAGGCGGTGATGCCGGTATCATGGTGGCGCACTACGAATGAACCGGATTTTTCGATGATGACGGGTTTTATTTTTTCATAGCGTTCTTTTTTCCATCCGGCAATCTCCGTGGTGAAATTGGCAAGATGCCCGAAGAGGATGGTTTCTATTTTTTTTGTTTTTTCAATATCACTGCCGAAGCGGTTATTCTTCCACCATTGATAGTTTTCTTCTTTCATGAAAGGTATCCAGTGATGCAGTTTATAGAAATGCTGCTGTTTGCCACGCAGCAGTTGCACGGTTTCGTTTTTGTTGTTGTCGCGCTGCCACACCTGAAGGTGATGATCATGGTCGAAAAATTGAAAAGGGTGGTTGGGCTTTTTCATCCATTTGTCCATTGCGGCAATACCCGCATCTGCTGCCCACAGTGCCGCCCTGCCTTCGCTACACCTGTATTGAATAAGGGGATAGCGGTTGAGATGCCTCACATTGCCACCGGGCTGTTTTTCTTCGTTACTGAAAAGCGCGTGTGGGTCGCCCGAACTGACGATGCACGCCTGGCGAAAGTGTTCTATCTGCTGTGGTTTAATGTGGAGGTTGAAAAGGAGGAGGGCGGTTTTCATGGCAGGCGAAAGATATTAAAGTAATGCGGAAGATAAAAACCGGTGGATTTGTTCATCGGCTTCAGTGGCAAAGAGCACCGTCATGCCTGATTGTTTCTGCAGGTTGGAAACCACTTTCACATTAGGTTCGGGAATCATCAGGAAACTATGCTGGCTGTCTAACTGAAGCAGTTGGCGATGGTGCGCAAAAAGGTGCATGTAGTCGCCCCCGATTTGTCCGCTTTTGCATTCAAACCAAAACACGTTCCCGTTGAGCATCAGCATAAGGTCGAGTTCGCTCACGGTGCCATCGGGCTTGGCGATTTCCATTTGCGAGAGGATATCGAATTGTGCAATGGCAGCGATATTTTTTTTTAAGAATGCCGCTACTTTGCTGCGTAATAAAACCTCAAGCCAGTATCCTAAAATAAAAAGCGCTGCTTGATGCACCTCGCTGACATCTACAAACACAGTATTAGCAGATGCCATGCGGTAATGGTCAATTATCTTGTTGCTGTGCAGCAGCTTGCACCAGTTGTTGATGAATTGCAATGCCTGCGCGTTAGTTTTGAACGTGAAGTTTTGCCTTAAATATTGTCGCTTTTTCAACTGCTTGTAAAACTCTTTGAGATGCTCATAATGCTGCATCATATAGTGTGCGGCATCGTTCAGGTAGGCATCGGCTTTCAGGTTTTCAAGATATTTGGCTGATTGAATGTTGCGCTGTTGCAGGTATTGTTTCAAAAAACCTTTTTTGTATTTGGCGGTGATGTCCAGTTCTGTCGGTTGGCTCAGCACTGCTGTTTTTTCGCTGAAGCGCTTCACGATGACCGAGAGTTGTTTTACATGGGTTTCATTGTCCACCGTTTTTTGCTTCTCGATTACATCAGCGAGCTGGTCGAGCGCGTCAGCAAGCTGGCGGAGGGAGGAAGAGAGGGTGGTGGAATTCAACTTGTTAATCACTTTTGTTTCCAAACAGAAGCCTGATTATAAATCAATCATTGCCGCTCCGTAGTCTTCATTCATCAGCGTGGCTATCCAGAAATTCTTGATTCGAAAAAAACGATCGCAATCATTACGTTTTGCTCCGGCAATATACGCCTTCACGTTAGTGAGGTCGGGAACATTCCTTGCTTTTTGGCTTTCCATATCTATAATCTGTTTAATTCTTTCCTTGTTAAGATTCTCTGCCGGGAAATTGTATTCAGAGGAATATTGCCCATATCGGGCATTATGAGGATTTATTTCATGGAGTCGTTTCAATAATTGTAAAATTGACATCATCCCCGGTTAAATACGGAGCAGTTATTTTTATTTTCACTTTCATCTTCAGCTGAGGATTATCAATTTTTGTTTTACCTATTTTCTTTTTAAACTCAAAGTCCTTATCCCAATCAAATCGAAAGTAACAATAATTCTTATCTAACTTGGAGATTATACATTCGTGTTCACTGTCTTTTTTCAATTTTTGCTGGCGCTGATACTCCGGATCTTTTTCACGTTCTTTCTGCTTCAGTTGTTCTTCCCTTACCTTTTCAGCCATTGCTTTTTGTCTTTCCAAATCAGCTTGTTTTTGTTTGTCCTTTTCAGTTAGCTCAAACTGCCCGTAACCCACGTTGGTTTTGGCACCAATGCCGGAGAATAGAATAAGCATTTCAAACAATTCCCGTTTTTTATCGGCAGTCATTTCAACAATTGCACAACTTTTATGCAGGCAAAACCTGAATTCATATTTCACCAAAGGCATCACTTTTAAAAATTGGAGCGGTGTGGGATTTGAAAAGGGATCTAATTCAGGATGGCCGTCTTTATTTTTATGAGGGGTGATGTAATCATTGCCAAATAAGCGCTGCTCTGTTTTCTTGTAATTCTTTTCTATGGCAACTGGCACCGCATCAAAAAAAATATCGCGGCTGTAAATCGTTTTGGATTTGCCTTGATATACTCCATCAAAAATTTCTTTCTCGAAAGCATCAATTTTTGCCCTGTCATTACGATCCGTATGATTCAGAGACAGGCCGGTTCTTTGATTGATGAAATCAGCGATCAGTTCATACCGGGGATTCCGGAAATTATCATCCACTGCTCTTTTTTTATACTGGCTCGGAAATAGGCTGCGCAGAACTCCTTTTACCGAACTCCCGGGTATTACCGGCATGCCCGTGCTGTGGTCAAAGTAAAAACCGAGTTTGAATGCAGAATCTTCTGACTTATCGCCTTTCACATCATGGGAGTAGCCACTTCCGACAAGCAAGCCGGGGTAGGTAGTTATCAACTCTATAGATTGTTGGTTGATTACTGTTTGGGCGGATACAAGATAACTTATTGGGGCAATTGGCTCAACGCTGCTGATGGCGGTGATTTTTGCATTCATGGTTGTATCTAAAGCACCCGGTTGATCCTTAAAATATTTCTGGTAAAAAAGAAAGCCGGTATTGGGGTTTGCCATAATTGTGGGAGAGTTTATGAGTTATCGCTTTCGTCAAATTCAAAGGTGCGCATAGCAAGTTTAAATGAAACAGCCACGGCTGCCATCCGATTTCGGAATTGTTTTCTTTCAGCATGTTGCCATTGCGGCCAATAGTTGTTGAGATAATCTATTAATTCGGGATTACCGGCAATAGAGAATTTGTCTTTGTAAATGGCAAAGAGAATCGTAACAATTTTTTTTTTATCGGGGTTGGCAATAAATACCATGCAGGCAGGCATTACACCCAGTTGCACAATACTGCCGCCAAATGATGAAATGTAGCCCTTGTATTTGTTTGGAATTTTGTCGCCAACAAAAAAATTGGGTTTCGGAGTGGCTTGCAGTTTATTAAGCGCCCTGCTTATTAAGTCGGGGTTTGGTTTCATTGTGGAGTTTTTGGAGTGAGAAGAATTTCATAAAGCGAGCAAAAGCCATAGCCGATGCTGGCATTAGCACCTATTTGAACAGGATTTGCCAGTATAGCTTTTTTGAAAGCCGGAAAGTGATTATCTCCTTTGGGATACAATACAAGAAATGCGAGGCGGGTATCCGAAGGCAGCACTTGTTCATACCAAAGGTTGGCACTGCGTCCGTCATTTAAATTGTTGCGCGCGATAACGGGCAATTTGAAATCACTTACAAGCTCCACAAAATGCTCGTCCTTCAGCACCATCATATCAGAGCCAAGCATGGCATCAGGAGAATTGGTATAAGTAGTTGCGGTTGCCACTGTGTTTACTCCATCAATGTCCACATTCGCGCTGCCGGTTCCAAAATGCACCGCATCGTTAGCAGCGAGGTGATTTTGCAAAGCTTGAATGGTTCCCTCTAACTGTTTGTGATAAAGTCCTATGATGTGCGTGATATTTTTCAGCAGCCAGGGACAAGTTGCATTAAAGTATGGCTTCTCCATTGCGCGGATCGGAATGCTCAGTAAATCCGCCTGCATAAAACGGTATTTGCCGGCAATGAAATTTCCATCAGGCGCAGGGGTATCTTCAGCAGTATCGTTCGTATCCTTTTTGTCTTTTCCGAAAATATGCGTGAGCATATCATTAAGGTTGCCTCCATTCAAATAATTGCGGCAGTATTCGCGCAAAGCGCCTTTGATGCTGCTGGAGTAAATGCAGGGAAAATTAGTTGCCTGATCGCGTTGGATGAGGTTGTCAATAATGCCGTAATTCTCCGAGCCGCTTCCCACATGCAAGTTGGTAAGCGACCGAATGCCAAACAGGGCAATCTCGTATTTGTATTCAGGGTTTGGTGTAGGGGGAGCAGTGGTGTCCGCTGCGTTTGCTGTTGTTGCCATTTTAATTGATAGGTTTTATGGTAAAATAATTATTGCCTATGGTGCGCCAGTTGGTTTGCTCTTCAAGATGCTTTGCGATTGCTCCGGCACTTTCCGTAAAAATTACAGTTCCGCGTTTAAGCAGATGATAGCTCTCCGATTTATCCTCGTGCTTCAGGTTATTGTGAAGAAAAGAGTGGCTGAGATTTTTCGAGAACGACCGGAACCTTACTGTTGCACCATTGATTAGCTTGCTGTTTGGGAGCAAAAATTTCTCCTCCGCAAAAGCATCGCTGATAAGCACCATTTTTTGTAAACCGTCAGCCGGAACCGGGATAACAGGATTCATCCAGTTTGTTTCAATGTTATCGGGCTCATCAGATATTTTTATGAGAAAAGCGCTTTGCTCTTTTCCCATAATCGCTACACGGCTTTCGCCTGCGGTGAGCGTAATGTCATCGCTCATCTCAACATAAAATGCAAAAGTCCAAGCACTATCAAGTTGCTTTCGGCAAAATTCCTCGCCAGATTTTGAATCAGGGAGTTTTTCTGTGGCACCTGCATTCTTATATACCCGCTTAAAGTAAGCCGCGTCCTTTTCATTTGCTTCGCCATCGCGCTTTTGGTAATTATATACTCCAACCTGGGCGGCATCTTGAATAACCTCATCCAACTTCACATGATCAGTGTCTCCAATTTCCCATAACTCCTCGGTAAATAAATCTTTGTTTGAGTAATCCTTAACCACAGGTGGAGTAGCCGCGTTTTTGCATTTAAGCGCAAGCGTGGATTTTGCCTTAACAGACAGTAAATCGTAAGAAATTTCTTCACCGGGAATCAGCTTGAATTTTTGTTCATCATCTCCAACAAACTCCCGGTCATTCAAAAAGTAATGCCCCTGATTATTTTTCTGAAAAAAAACAGGACTGAGTTTTTCAATCTTGCCGTATTTAGAAACTGAAGAGGTCTTGCCGGGAACAAAACCTTCATCGGCAATTAAACCGCTTGCATTTACAGCAGGAGATAAATTCATTGCGGGTTTTGCCAAGCCATGCTGCAACAATATCTGATGGCGAAGCAAGCCGAGTAAAGTGCTCTGCTGCGGGAAAACAGCGCTACGCTGAAAATAGCTTTGCTTATTGCCCAACTCAGCAGATAACTCCTGACCGAAAAAGTAAGGTCCGAGAGGCAGCAAGTTGATCTTATACCATTTGCTCATGGGGTTCAGGATTTAATGTTGGTTGAGCTTCTTTGTTGTGAATGAAATGAATAAATCGCAATGCGCCATAAAGCAGTTTGAACTGTTCAGCTTCAAGAGTTCCATAATGAGTGTGCAGCGCCTTAATAAATGCGATGAGATCGGTATAGAAACCTATGTTGCCTGCATAATTTTCGTTGAAGCTGTTTTTGAAAAGATGTTGCAGCCGTTGCGGATTTCCTGCAACCTTCGTCAGCAGCGGTTTCAACGATTCCGTTTTATAAGTAAAACTATTCAGAAAACTTTCGCTTGAATTGGTTTCCTTAACCAAATTCAGAAAAGCATTCCAAAGCGCTTTGTTTTTTTGTTTCGGAATAAGAAAAGGCACCATTTGCCCGCTGTGCTTCATCAAACTCACGTTCACGGCATTCTTATCTTTTACTTCATGCTTCACGTGTTCCATATTTTTAAAGGAAAGGTCTTTTGCTTCGTAAAGCGGGTACTTGTAGTAGGTGATAGAAATGCCAAAAGTGAGGGAAGGATATTTCTTTTGGTCTTGCGGAATGTTTGCTGCGCTATAATATTTGTCAATTTCATCTCGAAATTCTTTTTGAATGGCGGTGTCAAATTTCGCATCGAGCGTTTCGATCAGTTCAAAAATATTTTGGCGCGATCGCGCAGCATTATTACGATTGCAAACCGGAGCGAAGAACAGCATATCATCGCCTCCCATATAAACAGGCGCACCACCATAGCGCACCACTTCTTCCGTAGCCCACGCAGCATAATCCACCAGCGCTTTTGAAAACTTTTTAATCTGAGGGGTGCTTTTGCCCACTGCTTTTACAATTTTACCAATGTTATCGCCATCGGCATGCACAATGGCAACATACTTATGATAGTCCTTGAATTTTGGCTTAAAAGTTTGGTCGAAGTCCTTAATGATTGCCTCTTCATCCGCATCTTCCGCCAATTGCTTTTTCTTCCTTTTATCATTCGAAGGCGCATCCGTAATGTGTTTCCTGATTATTTTTTCGTATTCCCCTTGTGGCAGAAAAAACGATAATTCACGGCTGCCAATTTCTACGAGTGAATCGAAGCCGCGCTTGGGTTTTTCGGACACCAGTTTTTGCCATCTTTCGGAATTATTTTCTATTTCCGTTTTTGCGTTGGTCGTGTAGTTTCTGGGTTCATTGGCTTTCACAAAAGTTTTTTCAACTCCAAATCCATCTTCAAACAAAAAACTCCAGTTGGCAAGATAGAACAGCCGCTGCATGGGGTTGCGATTGTCGCCATCCACAGGGAAGGTATTAGTTGTGCGTGCCTCGTTCTCGTTCGTTTTTACTTTTTCTGGGTGTAAAATGCGTGGCTGTGTATCCAGCGTATCGCAAACGGAAGACAGCTTTTCAATGATGTTATCATTTGCCTCCAACTTCACTTCTGCTGAATATAGTTTGAGATATTCCGCGAGGGAGTGTTTGCAATCATCAAGCGAAAAGGGATTGATGTAGGTTTCTTCTTTGCCTATTCGGCTGCCATGCAGCCGTGTCAAATCTTCGTGCATTTTTGTTGCGGTGTCGGAAATTACTCCTGTAAAAGCTATGTGAACTGCATTTCTCGCCTCGGTTTCCTTACCTGTTATTGCCTTCACGTAAATCCTATCGGGATACAAACCTGCACCGAGCAGATTCACATCATCTAATTTGCTGCCATCAGGCAATAACACCTCGACAAAATCTGTCTGCTTGTGCAACTTTCGGATTGTTTCGCGCATGATATATGACAGCAAATAGCTGGCAGCCCATAGTTCACGGGTTTTGCGGGCTGCAAGCAGAGTTTCTAAAATGGGACCGAGGGTGAGGGCGAGGTAAGTGTTAGGCATTGCAAAATGTTTTATAGTTGCTCGATTTCAACCTCTCAAAACCTTGACAAGGGAAAAATTCATCAAGAAAATTTTCTAATGAAAACTCTGTGGAATTTATTGGTGTTTTTAAAATCTTGGGGTTGCCAGTCGTATCCATTACCTCCATAGGAGGACCCTCATTTAAAAGTGGGGGTGGTGGGTTTAAGTTTTGTTTTTTCGCTTGCACCTCAAACTGAAATTCTTTATCCAACATTGCCTTTGGATCATGCACAATCGCAAATAACTTGTTTTCAAATACCTTAAAAGTAACCGGAGCTTTGAATCTCTCAATGCCATTCAATCCTTTAATTCGGAATTGGAATGTAAATCCATTATTTGCCCGAAACTCTAAATGTTCAGCTAAACCCAACATGGCTCTGCCAAAACGATAGGGTGCAGCCAAAGTAGAAATATCTAACTCGGAATTTGTTCCAAAATGCGAATCATTGCAATGGTCAGGAGATGGATGATTTATTGTCGCATCGTTAGGGTGATTTGTTTTCTTCAATCGAACTCCAGTCAAATTTGGAATGGAAACCCGAGTCGAATGTGAACTAATAACTTCATTCAACCTTTGCTTCATCCACCGCTTGTCCCACCGCAAATTATTTTTAGTCATGTATTTAAAAATTGCGGCTTTTATATAAACAGCCGGTCTTCCATTATATGCTGGAAAATTATTTCCGCTCTTAAGAACCCGCCAAAACTTGAGAATACTTTGATAGAATCCATCAACAGAGTTGCTGTTGTATTGGAAATTTTTCAAAATGTAAACTGGAAGATTTGATTTAAAAAGCGCTTCCACCACACCTTCGCACTTCATAGATTCTTCTGTATAGCACCCCCATCCCTTGCTTTGGCGTGTCCCAAAATTTTCAATTAGAAAAAACAGTTGATAATGCTTCTCAATCTCCTCCTTTAATTCTATAGAAAACAGATGAAGTTCAACCTTGACACCTGTTTGAGATAGAATAGGTTTTTTGCTATTTGGCCCTTGGTCTATTTTTTCGGTAATCAATTTGAAATCTCCGTTTTTCACCACGGGTTTTGCATCGGTAATCCTCATCTTATAATCCAGCGCCACATGCTCGCTTTTACCTTTTCCTACCAGCCAGTTTTTCCATTCGGGTTTTGCATCTTCTCCTTCTCGTAATAATGCTCTTCGTTTAAACTCTGCGGCTGCCTCATGCGCTATCTTCCCGGTTAGTTTCTCCATAATAAACCTATCCAGCTTCGGCTTCACCTCCGTGGCTCTTAATGTTGCTCCCTCCTGCTCATGCTGGAAGTGGATGATGGGCGTATGTTGTTTGAGGGTAAAGTTGAGTTGAAATGGATTACTCATGACGAGCGGGTTTTCGTATGTCAAAAAGGTTTAAGGGCTGCCAAAATATAAATAATATCTAAAGAAACAAACCGCAGCGTATTATTTTTCTATACCACGGTCTGAAAAACAAATGGTTTACAGAGTACTCCGTTATTGAGCAGATGCCCTATACAATGGTAATTGGGCAGGCTCACGATTTCATTTTTTGAAAAGGTGTCACTCAGCATAGGCGCAAGCTGCTCGGCATCTCTTGGGCTGAGGCGAAAGTTTATTCTACTGCCCACATTGCCCAGCACCCCGGCAGCCACCTGCTCGTTCAACTGTGAAATGGTTTGGTTTGCCAGCGCCATTTGCAGCTTGTATTTACGCACCTCGCTGAGCGCCATTCCCAATGTAGGCGAGGTGAAATTTTGAAATTCATCAACAATAAGCGTAAATCTTTTGCGCTTTTCATAAGGCAAACCGCCCTGGCTCATGGCGGTCATCACTATGCGATTAAGAATAAAGAAACCCATTAAGCCGACATTGGTGCTACCCACTTTTCCTTTATCTAATTTCACAATAAGTATTTTGCTTTCATCAATCAGAGAAGGAAAGTTGATTGCGGAGGGCTTCCTCGCGGAAATGATAGGACGTAATACTTCATTGCCTACCAGCTTGTTTATTTTACCGGCAACATAAGTACCCCAGTTCTGGAAAGCCTGATCTCCGGTGGCTTGCAGGGCATTCTGCCAAAAGTTTTTTAGTTCATGGTTTTTCAGTTCGCGTAATATCTTATCCCGAAAATCTTTTTCATAAAAAAACCGGGGTATGTCGCTAAGCACGGGTATTCCAAGCCAAGTCCGGGTGCCCTCGTCATCAAGGGCTTCTATGCAATTTCTAAAATACGTTTCGAAAGACGACCCTCCTACCACCCGCATGTCGTAATTCTGCTGCATAAAGAAAAATAACTCTTCTATCAGCACTTCCTTTTGTTCCGGATAACGGGTGTCGTATTCCATGAGATTCATGGCAGGGCAATCCTTAGAACCGATGTCAAACAACACCACATCCTTTTTTCTGTTGTTTGATACAAGTTGAACCGCTGCATCGGCTAAATCTCCGTGCGGGTCAATCAGGCAGATGCCTTCACCCTTTTCTGCTAACTGGCTGAACAGCGTTTTCAGCATGGTTGATTTTCCGGTGCCGGTTTGCCCGATGATATAAAGGTGCAAAGACAAGTCGCTTTCTGAAATACGCACCGGCACATGGCGGTAGAGGGTTCGTTTGTTGCCAAGTAAAATCCCTTGCTTTGGCAGTGATACCGGGTAATAGGTAAAATTGAACGGGAGTCGCTGCATGCCTTTTACAATCTGGAATGCAGGCAGGGGCCACCAAAAAACCATTGAAAGCTGAGAACGTGAATACACGAAAGGCAAAACAGTATCTGCCTCCTCGCTTATTCTAAACCTGTTCAGATGCGCAGGTTCACGCAAAATGAAATGACAGGGGCGCTCATTGAACAATGCATACTTAATTGCTGCCTTCATAGAAGCAAGGGGAAGGTTTCTCTCGCTGCTTAATACCATGCTTACGCAACGGGCATGCTTTCCTTCCTGAAGCAATTCGGTAGAGAGTGAGCGTAAATATTTTTCCGTATCCGTTTTGGCATCGGCAGTGGCATATTCACTTAAGGCGTTCAGTTCATCAGGAAGCAAGTTGAAGTGCTGCAGGCAAATATCAATGCTCAAAAAATGACTGCTCTCCGACAATATTTTGAAAATCATGTCGGGATCGTGCCAGACATTTTTTACTATCGGAAGAGAAGCCGTTTGAGTATTCTGCATTGAAAAATTTTCTGGCATTGCCAGCCAGTGAAAGTGTTCCTGTTTAAAACCGGTGAATTCCCGGAGGTCAGTCAGGTCGTCAATGCCGTCAAACGAGAATACATCCGGCATTTCATCGCTGCCGTTTGTAAAGCAGTGTTTTAAATCATTCGCAAGGCTGTTGGCAACTTTGAGCAGATAGTCGCTGTTCGGATACTCTGCGGTGAAATAAACTGCCACGCTCACGGGGCTGTTCAGTGCAGTCGCCCCGGTTTTATTTTGCAACCGGAGATGCATCGAAAAAAGCCGGTAGGGTGCATAATTGAGTACATCAATTATATTATGGTAATATTCGCGGCTGCGTTTGGAGCAAAACTCTCTTTCTTCCGGAGTGCGGGGTAACGCCAGCGCAGAGAGCATGAATCCGAAAACAGCAGTGAAACTTTTATCACTCTTCTTTCCGATGCTGCTAATCAAAATATTGAATTGCTCAGGCTGCTCCTGCTCATCGGAGCCAAGCTGCGGGGAGGATAATTCCTGCTTGTTGCTTTGAACAGTTTGATGAACCAGTTTTACGATTTCCTCAGGGTTAATTTGAGTGCGGTCAATCAGCAATGAAGCTCCATGACGCAGTAACTCATTCCTGAAATTCTTTTGGTAATGAAATCCTTTTGCGCTTATTACAATAACTGGCACAAAAGGAAAAGACGCCTTGATGCGCACCAGATGTTTCAGGTTCGGCTCTTGCTCATCCGGAAAATCCAAATCAAGCAAAACCGCCACTGAGTCTTTAAGGAGATTCTTTGTCCCCTTCAGGGTTTCGTCAACATTGGCAAATTGAAGGAGTTCGATTTTATAGTCTTCGCAGAAATATTTCAGCGCCTGATATAATTCGCGGGTTTCGTCAATGTAGATGAGTTTAGAGGGCATTGAGGTTGTTGCATTTTAGTTGAGAGGGGTTATTTAACTCTTTTCGTACAGTCAATTTATCATTGACTAATCAGAGGTCCAACTTTTTGCGGTTGATTTATTTCATTGATTTATTCTACTGTTACAAGCCTGTCACTTTTAAAACAATTTGCGTATATCTTTTCGCATAGATAAAGCGTTAATAAATAAAATAATAATTGTTATGATAAGTGGCAAAACAAAATGCCAATCCACATTTCCTCCCAATAATGTAATCTCTCTGTCAAAAGTTGAAATGCCGAAAATTGCTGCAACAAAGGATGCAGGCAAAAAAACAGTAGCTATAATATTAAGCAGATTAGCTTTTTGAGTCTGGCTTGCTTGCTCTCGCATCGCTTCAAAATCGTGCAACTCACGAAATTCTTTATCTAAATCTTCAATATTCTTTGGTATCTGCATTACTTTGTGCATTAGCTGATATAGTTCTATGCCCTGTTCCTGGGCAGTAATTTCGCGGAAGTAAATCTTATTGATGAATTCAATATATGCTTTGTATAAGTCCTTTATCTGCTCACTTATTTCGTTTTCGTTAAGATGTCCTGAGATAGCAGATATTTCGTCTGAAAATTTTAGTAAGGAAGCACGTTGAACAAAAGCCAGCTCTGTCATTTTATAATAAATTGTCATTACATGAACCGGTAGGAAAGCAGCATTTACTTCAGGTTTTCTAAGATGTACCAACGGCTCGGTGAGCGACATAAAGGAATAGCGTGTTATGCCATAAAGCGTTGCATAATCAGACCAGCGCAAGTAAGTGTGTTCCAATAATAATCTTTTACGCATTTCGGGATTTTGACAAGTCGCTGATTCTTCATCAAGAAATAGATACTTATACCAGTAGTCGCTGTCAATATATTGTTCCGCTTTATCTTCATAAACACGTGCGATTAAATTTCCCGTTGAATTTTTAATATCACCAGCTATTTTCGGATTATAAGCAGTTTTTATTTCATCGCTGATACCCGCACAGCCAAACCAGCATAAGACAAACATCCTATCATCTAAAACTGGCTCGAACTTTACAATATTATTATCATGGTTGTAGCTAAAGAATTCTTTTGCAAATAATCCTGAAATAGTTTTCGATACGTAAAAAGGTTGTTTGTTTAGTTCTTTTTCATTTTCATAAAACGCAAAGTTCTCAAACAATTTTTCTTGTGGTGATGATTTGGAATTGAAGCCTCCTTGAGAGGTAATCCATAGAAATTCAGGAAGTTCGGCTTCTTTGGTTTTGCTGATACCCTTCTGATAATCCAAAAATGGCGCATTTACCCTGCGCCCGTACTTGTTAATGTTCAGTATGCTTCTTTTTCCGGGATTTTCATAATTGTATAAATGAAAGGTTATTATGCCTACTCCTGTTTCATAGAAATTGATAAAAATATCTTCTACTTCAAGCCTGTAATCAATGTAAGTATTGCAAATAGAGTCTTCCGGAACTCCACATTCATGAGGTTTATTTTGCTCGTTCCATGTTTTATTCTTTCTGATGTAATAGTAAAGCGGCTTTTTTATAGCAGGTTGATAACGGAAGTGTTTAACGAGTGTGTCTTTATTAGACTTTAAAGATTCGTTATTTCCAAAATCATATAATGCATTTCGGGTAAAGTCATAAAAATAATTATACTCATTAAAGCGCTTCCTGCTGAAATTCGCAATAATATCAGCATCCAAAAAAGAAAATGTCTCGTTTTTCCATTCTGATTTGTGGCTTTGGCTAAACAGTTCACACACCCTATTCAAGTCTGTTTTTTCACTAAACACGCCAATCTTACATTTATTCAATTCCCATTTGAATGGATAAATGAAAATATGGTAGCTATGATAATCTGTTTGTTCACTCATAAGTTTGTTAATTTTTCATAACAAATCTTTTCCACCCTTGCATCTTCCAGCGCATGATGTTGTTTTGACGCATCTTCACCTGAAAACGCAAAGCGTTTTACATCCCGTTCATATTTACTTACAGGTTCTATCAAGCCTTTCATTCTGAAAACAGTCGCCAAATCAAAAGGCGCGTAAAAAATATTCTCAGGAATACCGAAAGCGCCTCCGAACAGTTCGCAAAAAAGCACCCAGTCATAAGCCAGCACGTCAGCCCAGATTTCAATCACAGAAAATTGTGAGAGCCATTTGCTTAATGCGTCTTTAATAAATTTTCTGTTCCCTTTTACTTTTAAGGTTTTGCTTTCGTGAAATATTCCTTCCGACACTTCATTCATTTCTAAATGGGAAATAACGTTTTCCAACAACCAGGGACTGAGTTGGGCAGCATCATAATCGTTGAACTCCGCATAAAATTCCTCACCGTTGTTAGCTACCATTGCTAAAGAGATGAGCGTGGTTTTTTGATGCAGTCCTGTAAATTCAGTATCAAGGAATATTCGTGTCAAGTGCAAGAGTAGTTTGAACGTGAAAATAGATAATCTATTGATAAATAAAAACGAATGAACTTACTACTTCCTTTTTTTTAAATGGATTCTTATTGGTTTATCCCCCAACTTAAGGAGTTGTCCGATAGCAATATGTGAAACTGCTATTAATTTCGATACTGGAAGTGAAATTTATTGAACAGATATGACAATCCGCTTTTGTCTTCTTCTATATTATTTTATTTCGCTCATATCCTGCGATTTATCAAACCAAACTTCCACCAGTGAGTGTGTTGCATGGCACAAGGTTACCAAAGTGGTTGATGGTGATACGTTTCATGCGGAGGACAATTCCGGCATTGATGTCAAAGTGAGACTAATAGGTATTGACGCACCTGAAACCAGAAAAACAGCCAAAAAAGATGCAGGCTATTATGGACAGGAGTCCAAAGCATTTCTAACCAATTTGATTTCCGGAAAAAACGTGAGACTTGAATTTGATTTCGGAAAAAAAGATCGGTACGGGAGGACACTCGCATACGTATACATGGAGGACGGAACATTTGTCAATGCACAACTGGTGAAACAAGGATATGCTGCGATAATGACAGTGCCTCCCAATGTGAAATATGCCGACTTGTTTCTACAGTTACAACAGGAAGCGAGAGAGATAAAAAGAGGGCTTTGGGGAGAGTAATAAATTCTCATTTTCTACTACGTAAATACGCTGCGTTCTGATTCATTTACTTTGTAATTGTCAAAAACACATGAACCATGGTTACCAAAGAACACACGCTGTCGAAATCCACCTTCATAAAAGGATGTCAGTGCCTCAAGTCCCTCTATTTGCTGAAGCACTTTCCTGAGTTGAAGGAAGATGCGTCAGAGGAGCAGCAAGCGACTTTTCAGATAGGACATTCTGTGGGAGACCTCGCAAGGCAATTATTCCCCGAAGGAAAAGATGCATCAGCCAGAAGGGATGAAAAGTTCTCCAACTGGCTTTCGGACACTCAGGCATTTATCAATCAAAGTGACACCAATATCTATGAAGCGGCTTTCATGGTCAATAAAGTCTTTTCAGCGATTGACATTCTCGTTAAGAGAAAGGGAAAGTGGTATGCCTATGAGGTGAAGGCATCAACGGAGGTGAAGGACTACCCTATCCTGGACGCATCGCTGCAGTATTACGTGATTACGAACAGCGGAATAGACCTTGCTGATATTTTTATCGTGCATATCAATAATGAGTACGTTAGGAAGGGTGACCTTGATGTGAGCAAACTGTTCACCGAGGTTTCAGTAAAGAAGCAGGCAATAGAAAATCAGGATATGGTTAAAAAGAACATAGCTGATTTCAAAAGGGCGCTCAGCCTTGATAGTGTTCCCAAGATTGATATCGGACCGCACTGCAGCGACCCATTTGAATGTGACTTCACTAATCACTGCTGGTCGCATATCAAGAAGAATTCAGTTTTTGAAATTGGAGGATTGAGGTCAGACAAGAAGTTTAAATTGTATAATGACGGTATTATCTACTTCAAGGATCTTCAAGAAGATGCCCCTTTGAGCGAAAGGCAATGGCTTCAGGTGAACAGCAAATTGAAAGGGACCACCAACATTGACAAAAAAAACATTCGTGAATTTCTCGAAACGCTTAGCTACCCCTTGTATTTTCTTGACTTTGAAACCATCAATCCCTCCGTTCCGCTTTATGAGAACACACGCCCCTACCAGAAGATCCCTTTTCAGTTTTCGCTTCATGGCAAAAAGAATAAGAACTCAAAAGCATATCATGCGGAATTTCTTGCTGACGAGAAGATTGACCCGAGAATTCCGTTTATAGAAAAATTACTGGAGTTTACCGCGATGCCCGGTGATATCCTCGTATATAATCAATCTTTTGAAATCGGCATCATGCAAAGCCTTGCGGAAGCATTCCCGAAATACCGCAAAGAACTGAATGAGCGTATCGGTAGAGTAAAAGATTTGATGATACCCTTCCGCGAAATGAGCTATTACACTCCTGCAATGAATGGCTCCTACTCTATCAAAGCGGTATTGCCCGCGCTGGTTCCTGAATTAACCTATAGTGACCTGGCAATTTCTGATGGCGGTCAGGCAAGCAACGATTATCTGAGCATGGTGCTGGCTCAGTTTACCGGTGACCGCGAGGAAAAAAGGAAAGAACTCAGGGAATACTGCAAACTGGATACTTATGCGATGGTAAGGATATTGGAGAAGCTGGAAGAGGTTTGAAAAAAATAAGCCCAATAAGGCATCAGGGACTCCCAATCATTAATTAGTCGTCCCTCAAAAACATTAACAAGTATTGATTTCATTGTGCTTTATAGCAAAAGCAGTGGATAAAAATCTGCCAGATTCGGAGGTTAAAAGCAAAAAAGTCGGCAGATTTGTTGCATGATAACAAAGCCAAAAAACACCGCTCAGTTGGGATTCTATTCCACCTT
>ENA-ORBV01006829-ORBV01006829.1-microbial-mat-metagenome-genome-assembly--contig:-NODE-6829-length-19909-cov-9.413070_pt1 | contig 19909 bp, 20 predicted proteins | sample MGYA00237777_ERZ505514 | MGnify/ENA primary metagenome ERZ505514 (study PRJEB26160, sample SAMN06269048) | microbial mat metagenome | isolation source: Oligotrophic lake microbial mat | place... | reverse complement strand
TTCAAGCAGAAGACGGCATACGAGATTCGCCTTAGTCTCGTGGGCTCGGAGATGTGTATAAGAGACAGTGATCGTACGGATGATGGCCAGTGAGACCGGCTTTACCGGCCCCGTGAACATCGGCAACCCTGGTGAGTACACGATGCTGGAGCTGGCCGAGACGGTACTGCGCATGACCGGCAGCCGGTCGCGGCTTGTGTTCCAGGCGTTACCGAGCGACGACCCCAAGCAGCGCTGCCCCGACATCTCACTCGCTACGGCGAAGCTGGGCTGGGTGCCGAAGGTGTCGCTGGAGGACGGCCTGGCTCCGACGATCGCCTACTTTCGCGGTCAACTGGATCGATGACTTCGATGACCCGCCCTTCTGCAGCGCTGTCGCGAACACCATACGGTGGACCACATACTCTCGCCCGCCAGCACCGCCAGCGAGTTGCCAAGCCATGAAACGAGTTCAGCATCAGGCGGAGTGGCCGGCATCCTGGAAGCTGTCTTACCAGTTTGATCTCGAAGAGGTCTACGGCGAGCCTTCGAATCTCGGCTATTCCTATTCGTACGCCAACCGCCGAAAGGTGACACTGGCACTTTTACGTGAGGAGTTGCCGAGCGGCTCCACGATCCTGGACATTGCCGGCGCGCAGGGAAACTTCTCTTTGACGCTGGCCGAGATGGGCTATCGGGTAACCTGGAACGATCTGCGGGACGATCTTGGTGATTACGTGCGCCTCAAGCACGAGTTCGGCGAGATCGACTACGCGCCTGGCAACGCCTTCGATCTTGGGTTCACGTCGCCGTTCGACGCGGTACTCATTGCGGAGGTGATCGAGCATGTCGCGCACCCTGACGAGTTCCTTCTGAAAACGGCCGAGTTGGTGAAGCCAGGCGGCATCGTGGTGATGACCACCCCCAACGGCGCTTACTTCAAAAACTCGCTGCCCAGGTTCTCGGAGTGCCCCGATCCGTCCGTGTACGAGACCGGCCAGTTCAAGCCGGATGCCGACGGTCACATCTTTCTTCTCTACCCAGACGAGATCGAACGACTTGCGAACGCCTCGGGGCTGGTCATCGAGCGTCGATTGTTCTTCACGAACCCGCTCACCAACGGCCACCTCAAGACATCGCACCTGCTGCGGATCATGCCGCGGGCGTGGGTCGAAGCCCTGGAACATTGGGCTCAACGATTGCCGAGCAGCGCGGCCGAAAAACTGTTGCTGCAGGTCGGCGTGCGCTTCAGAAAGCCACTCGCGTCGAAAAACGCGCCCGCGCAGGCAGGCGGGTCGACAGGCGGCGCATCGGCTGTGAATCGCCACTGAATCGAGGCTGCTGCCCACCATGAACCCCATGCCGAATGTTCTGGTCGCGAAACAGCTGCCCAGCGCGCCGATCAACGACGGCGCAGACGTGCGCACGTCCGTGCCGGCGCCGAGGCAGGCTGCACTGGGTGTCATCGTGCTCACCTTCAACTCGGCGAACGTGATCGAGCGCACCCTGCGGGCCGCGCTCGAGGTCAGCCCGATCATCCACGTGGTCGACTCGGGTTCGACCGACGGCACGGTGGCCGTCGCCAGCTCACTGGGATGCGAGGTGGTGGACCGGGCATTCAAGCACTACGCCGACCAGCGCAATTGGGCGATCGACGCGTTCGGCCACTTGAGCCAATGGCAGTTGCATCTGGACGCGGACGAGGTGCTGGATGCGACGGCCATCGGCGAGATCCGTCGCGTGCTGGCCGACCCCGGGGACGCACGTGCGTTCATCTTCAAGCGCCGCACCTACTTCATGGGCCGCGCGTTGCGCTTCGGCGGCACGGCCAACTACCACCTGCGATTGTTCCGGTCGGGCACGGCGCGTTGCGAGGACCGGCTCTACGACCAACACTTCGTTTCCGAGCATTCCGGTGTGCGGCTGAAGGGTTTGCTGCACGACATGAACGTCGGCGATCTGAGCGAATGGACCGCACGTCACAACCGCTGGAGCGACCTGGAGGCGGCCGAGGTGGCGCGGCCTGCTCAAGTCCATGCTGGGCAGATCAAGGCCCGGTTGTCGCACGACCCGCGCGAGCGGCGGCGCTTCTACAAGGGCAGGTACTACAGCGCTCCGCCGATCCTGCGAGTCGTCCTGCTGTTCGTCTACCGGTACGGCGTGCAGGGCGGTTTTCTGGACGGACGGGCTGGCTTCTACTACGCTTTCTTCCAGGTGCTGTGGTTCCGCATGCTGGTGGACGCCAAGCTCGACGGGCAGCGCTCGTGAGCCTCTCGGCGCTGATCACGCAACGCCGCTTGGCCCGGGTGGGCGGGTTCGCTTCGGTGCAGGTGGCAGTGCAGGTGGTTGCGTTCGCAGCGGGCATCGCCCTGGTGCGTTACTTGGATCAGGCCGAGTACGGCTACTACACCCTGGCCATCAGCATGGTCGGTCTGGCCAACGTCTTGCTCGACCTCGGCTTGTCCACCGCGGTCCTGGCCACCGGCGGGTCGCTGCACAAGGATCCGCAACGACTAGGTGCCGTTGCCGCCGATGCTTTCGGCCTGTTGCGCAGGCTGCTGATCTTCGGATCGCTGATCCTGCTGCCGGTCTTTGCCGTCATGTTCTACAAGCAGGGGCTCGACCCGCTGCACGTGGCCGCACTGTCGGTACTGGTGCTCGCCTGCACGGCGTTCAACGTGCACAGCGCCATCATGTTGTCGGTGGTGCGGCTGCGGGGCGATCTCTCCGTCCAGCAGCGGCTGGACGTGGGCATCAACCTCGGCAAGCTGCTGCTGGTGCTGGCCGCAGGTGCGCTGTTCCTCGATGCCACGGTTGCGGTGCTGGTGAACCTGTTGGCCGCTGCGGCGACCTTCGCTTTGCTGCAGCGCCACCTGACCAACCGCATCGGCGGCGTGCCGTGCCGAACGCAGGAGCACGACCCGGCGCTGTTGGCATTCGTTCGCCGCCAGGCACCGAACTCCATCTACTACTGCCTCATGGGCCAGATCGCCATCTGGCTGGTCGGCATCCTCGGGACTGCAGAACGGGTGGCCGAGGTCGGCGCCCTCGGACGGCTGGCGGCCGTGTTCACCGTGCTCAGCGCCGTGATGGCTGCCCTCGTTCAGCCCTACTTCGCCCGCGCAACGACACGGCGCGAGATCGGCAGCGGCTTCATCGCGCTGAACCTGGGCTTTGCGGCATTGAGCGGCGCGCTGATCGGTCTGGCGATCGTGACGCCGGGGGCGTTGCTGTGGATCCTCGGGCAGCGCTATGCGGGCCTCACCGCCGAATTGCCGTGGATGGTGCTCGCAACCTGCCTCGCCGCCTGGGCAGGGGCGCTGTACGCGGCCGGGTCGGCGCGCGGGTGGTTGGTCCCGTTCTGGTTGGTCATTCCGCTTGGAGTCTCAACCATGATGTTGTCTGCATGGGCAGTCGATGTCTCAACCGTGAAGGGCTGCTTCATGATGAATAGCGCGGTAGCGCTTTCTGGTCTTCTAGCGACATTCGGGATGCTGATGAAGCAACTGATGACCGGTGTGGCTCGAATTGAGGGTGGCACATGAGTCACGAACTTTGCAAGGCGTCGCTGCCGCTCGTTGCCGAGAACGCTAGATGCACGCCATGCCTCGCTTGCGGCGACGACGCGAGCGATTTAATCGAGATGCTGTCGCTACGCCAACAGCATCTCAAATACGCTAATGGTGACGGGTCAGTTGCCGACAATCTCGACACCGCATTCGGCTCGCAACTCGACCGCTATCAGATATGGAGGTGCAGTCAGTGTCGGCTTGAGTTTACCGAGCCCGCTCTTTCGCCACCAGAACGCTGGTACGGAGAGTTGTATCGGCATCTTCAACTCTATCCCCAGGCACGCTGGGAGTTTGCCGAGGTTTTAGCGGCACTGAACCCAGGCGACGTCGTCTTTGACTACGGCTGCGGAAGCGGAGAGTTTCTGCATTCAGCCCGCGATCGCGTCAAAAGAAGCGCAGGTTTCGACTTCTCCAAGGCAGCGGTTCAGGCTGCATCTGCCCGAGGTTTAAAAGCTCATGTCCTCGACCTGGGAGGCTCGTCGTCTGTTGCCCAATTCCGCGGTCAGGCAAATCACATCGTCGCATTTCACGTCCTTGAGCACCTGTCGAGACCAAAGGCCACGTTCGAGTTCGCCGCCGCCGTGGCAGCGCCTGATGCGGCGTTGTGGATTGCGGTTCCAAGCGACCGTCGACCCTCGAGGCTTTACGGTGAAGAGGATTCGCTGGACGCGCCGCCGCATCACCTGACAAGGTGGACGGTGGCCGCCCTCGAACAGATCGGGACGCGATCAGGCTGGTCGCTGCAACGACACAGCTACGAGCCCATTCCGGAGCGGACTGCCGTTTGGGAAGCTACGCGCCGCTTACCGGCATTTAAGTTTACGAATTCAATGTGGCGACCCATGTCTTGGATTGCGCGCCGAGCCTCGGCATCCGGAGCTTGGATGACCGGACTGCACCGACGAATGAATATCAGCGGCTTCTCAATGCTGGCCTGCTATAGACAGTCGAAGCCGCGATGAACAGTGCGATCTGCACCTTGTTTGAAGGTGATTATCACTACGGAGTGGCTGCGCTAACTAACTCGCTGCAGCGCTCCGGGTTCCGCGGGTCGATGTTTGCAGGCCACCGCGGTGACCTGCCGAAGTGGGCGTTGGCAGGCAAGGCGATCAACCTCGAACCCTGGCCCGGCGCTCGCAGCCTCCAAATCGAAGACGGACTCGACATCACGTTTCTGCCCTTGAGCACCGTGCATCACCTCACAAACTACAAGCCGCAGTTCATGCTCGACCTGCTCGATGGCCCTGGCAGTGGCTGCGACGCCCTTTTCTACCTGGACCCCGACATTTGCGTCACCGCGCCCTGGCGCTACTTCGAGCAGTGGATCGATTGCGGCGTGGCGCTGTGCGAAGACGTCAACTCTCCGCTCCCGGAGCACCACCCTCGGCGTATAGGATGGCGTCGCTACTACGCCGGGTTCGGCGTCCAGCTCGGCTTCAAGACGACGGCTTACGTGAATGGCGGCTTCGTCGGCGTGCGAGCTGTCGACAGACCTTTCCTCGAGACCTGGCATCTGACCATGAACCTGATGGCAAAGGAAATCGGTTCCCTCGCCGTCGCGAAGATCGCCGCGGGCGCAGCCTACGCATCGACTGGATTTGCCAACTGCTTCGATTGCAGCGATCAGGACGCACTCAACGCCACCGTGGAGGCTTCCAGCGTTCCCGTGAGCATCATCGGTCAGGAAGCCATGGCGTTCAAGAGCGGCGCTGCCCTGTTGCCCCACGCCTTGGGACCGGGCAAACCTTGGCAACGCAACTACCTCGGCGCTGCACTTCAGGGCGTGCAGCCGCGAGTGGCCGACCGAGCCTACTGGACCTATGCGACTGCCCCACTCGCGTTGTACAGCCCACTGCAGCTCGCACTGAAGCGGCTGGACATGCATGTCGCGGCGGCGCTCGGGCGCTTCATGCGCAAGGGCTGATGCCTGGCTTTCGCTTAGGGTCGGCTGGAGATGCTCATTCGTCCCAACGACTGAACTCGGTTGATGAGGAACCCGATCGTCGCGGTTCGGTTGGACTTGGCCCGCTGATCGTGCTGGGCCGCCATCTCGCAGGCTCCAAAGGCGTTGACTTGCTGGCTGCAATCCCGCGTTTCCCCGCGATCGAATCGCGTGCCATCACTTCGCAAACGGACACCACGCGAAGACTTGACGATGTGGAACTTGGAAGATATTCATGACTGAAGACACCTACGGTTGGCGCGATGGAGCGCCTCCGCACACCTGCGGCTATCTCGCGCCAGCAATCATCAGAGTTCTTCGACGTCTTGATGGCGTTGACAGAGTGCTCGATCTCGGGGCCGGTAACGGGTCCCTCTGTGCCGAAGTTGGCAGGGCCGGCTTCCGCGCTGTCGGGATGGAGTCTGATGCGCAGGGGGTCGCCATCGCACGAGCTCAACATCCAGGAATCCGTTTCCACTGCCTGGGTGTCGACGAGGATCCTCTAGCATTGCTGGCTCAAGAGTCCCGCTTCGATGCAGTGATATCCACCGAGGTGATCGAGCATCTGTTTGCACCTCACCGGTTGCCACGCTTCGCTGCTGCTGTTCTCAAGCCTGGTGGTGCGCTCATCATCTCTACGCCATACCACGGCTACCTGAAGAACCTGGCTCTGTCTATCTTCGACAAGTGGGATGACCATCACACGCCGCTGTGGCACGGTGGGCATATCAAGTTCTGGAGTCGAGCCACGCTCGGACAGTTGCTGGAGGAGAACGGTTTCGAGTTGACCGGGTTCGAAGGTGTCGGCCGGGTACCGCACCTCTGTAAAAGCATGATCATGGGTGCACGCAAGCGAGATGTGGTGGCCCCGGAACCGGCAGAGATTCGGTCGTCATGAACCTCGTCCTGTTCACCCACCCCCAGTTCCTTGGTTCCCAAAGCCACCAGCACTTCGCCCGCATGCTGGTCCAGGCCTACCAGCGGCGTGGCCATACGGTGGTGCTGAGGCAACCGCAGGCCATGGTGCGCAGGCTGGTGGAAGGCCGTGGGGCCAAGTGGGCGGGTTACATTGATCAGTACCTTCTTTTCCCGATCGAAGCACGTCGCCAGATCGCCCGCGATCCGGCCAACACACTTTACGTGTTGTGCGACCAGGCCCTCGGACCCTGGGTCCCGCTGGTCGCCCATCGGCCGCACGTGGTGCACTGCCACGATCTGCTGGCACTCCGGTCGGCTTTGGGTCAGGTGCCGGAGAACCCGACCGCTTGGACAGGCCGCATCTACCAGCGCTACATCAGGGCCGGGTTCAGGAAGGCAAGGCACTTCATCTCCGTCTCCGCGAAGTCGCGCTCGGATCTGCATGACTTCGGTAGTGTTCGGCCGGTCACTTCCGAAGTGATCTACAACGGGCTCAATCACCCGTACCGGCGGCAGCCGCGCGAAGAGGCGAAGGCCACGCTCATGCAGGCGGGCCTGTCGGCGCCCGACGGCGGCTTCCTGCTGCACGTGGGCGGCGGCCAGTGGTACAAGAACACGGCCGGCGTGCTGCGGCTCTATGCCGCTCATGTGCAGCGGAGCCTCGCAACGGGTGGGGTCGTGCTGCCGCTCTGGCTGGTGAGCCCGGCTCCTGGCCGTGAGTTGCAAGTCATCATCGACTCGATGCCCGATGCAGCGCAGGTCCGCTTCTTCCAGAAGCTGGGGACAGATGCGATCGAGGCCCTTTACTCCGTGGCCTCGGCACTCCTTTTCCCCAGTCTGGCCGAGGGGTTCGGTTGGCCGATCGCGGAGGCGTTGGCGTGTGGCTGCCCGGTGATCACCACCGACCAGGATCCGATGCGGGAAGTCGGTGGGCCTCACGCCCACTACCTGCCCAGACTAAACCCGGGCGAGAGCGGCCGCCAATGGGCCGACAGCGGCGCCGAATTGCTCGCGAACCTGTTGGCCCGACCCGCCGAAGAGCGCGAAGCGGCAGCCCGGGTCGGCATCGAGTGGACGCGTCGCTACGACGCCGATCGGGCAATCGAACGCTACCTTGAGATCTATGCGGCCGTCCTTGCCCGAGAAGCCAGCCCGTCGAGGCGGCTTGTTACTTGACGCCCGTCGGTGAGCCAGAATCGCCAGCGAGCATGGAGAGAGGTCGATGACCGCGCCGCGCTGGCGTTCTGTGCTCGCGGGCGCTGTGGCACTGCTTGTGCTTACAGAGATCGGCGTTCGCCAGGCCGGCCTGGTCGACTTCCCAACCTACATTCACAGCAGCGAGTTCGGCTATGTTCCGAAGAGCGATCAGTCGGGCGCCTTCATGGGGACGAACCGCTGGGTTTTCAATGATCGAAGCCTTGGCACTGAGCGGCCGTGGCGCCCCAGCGAACGGTTCGACATCCTGCTCATCGGCAACAGCATCATCATGGGCGGCAACCCCTACGATCAGAAGGACAAGGTTGCGTCGGGTCTGCAGGCACGCCTGGGTGACCGTTGCCCCGTTTGGCCGATCGCAGCGGGCGGCTGGAGCACCGTCAATGAGGTTCGGTTCCTGCAGGCCAACCTCGACATCGTCGATGGCGCCGACTTCTTCGTCTGGGAGATCATGGCCGGCCAGATGGCCGGTGTTGCGCCCTGGACCAAGGACACCACGCATCCGCTGGAACGACCCGTCTGGGCGACGGGCTACCTGCTCAAGAAGGCGCTGACCGAACGGCTAGGGCTTGACCTAGGCGGGCCGCCGCCAGCGCCGCCCCGGGCGAATCAGACCGCAGAGAACTTCCGGTCGTTCGACCAGACCGTGGCCCGACTCGCGCGATCGGCGCGGAACCGACCGACTGGGGTGATCTTCCTCTACCCTGATCGGCAACAGCTCGCGCTGGCGCGCGCCGGAAAGGAATGGATGGACGACCGTGAGCAGGTGGCGCAGATCGCCCGGGCCCATGGCGCCATGCTGATCGACATTGCAGCGCACCGCCAGTGGACTGAAGCGCAGTACAAGGACGGCGTGCACCCCACGATCGAGGGCAACCGGGTACTCGCGTCGATCCTGGCCGACGCGGTAACTCAGGCCGGTGGACGCTTGGCGTGTCTGCCAACTGGCTGAGCGACGCTGTTCGCGGATCGGGCAATCGACCCCCATCCGACAATCAACGCACGTGCCCGATCGCAGGCGACTGCATGACCGGGGCAGCCCCACGCACGGATTCCGGGTAAGTGGCCGCCAGACCATCCGTGTAGACGACGATCCAGGCCAAGAGTCCGACGACTGCCAGCGTCACCACTGACGCCCTGGGCACTTCATCTTTTGGCTGTATCGACTTGAGCGGCTTTTCGACCAGCTCGTACGTCAGTGCCGCCAGCACCACGCTGGCGATGAGGATGATGACCCGCACGTCGTTTGTCAGCGGCACACCCAACACGGCCGGAAAGCTCAGCAGGGGCCAATGCCAAAGGACCAACGGGAAGCTGATCAGCCCGTAAAAGCGCAGCACGGGATGCGAGAGCACTTGGTGGTTGACCCATCCCTGCGGCCCGGCGGCGAGAAGCGCCAAGGTCCCCAGGGTGGGCAGCAGCGCCCATCCGGCAGAAGCCTGGGTGGCGTGCCCCGCCAGCAGCACGGCCAGCATCAGAAAAAGCAAGCCGGCCCAGGAGAGCAGATGGCTTGCAGAGCCCTGGTCGCGAAGAGGGTCCGCGTCGTTTGCCTGCAGCCAGCTGAACGGCCGGTCACTGCGGTTCTGCGCCCAGAGCGCGAGCATGGCACCGGCCATCAATTGCCACAGGCACCCAAAGGGCAGGAAGTAGGAAGCAGCCGGCGCGTCAGCCACCCAGCCCGCGTTGAAGGCAAGAGACACCGCGAGCAGGCCGCCGGCAAGCGGCAGCGGGTTCCACTGACGCCGCAAGACGAAGGCCAGAACCCCGGGCCAGATCAGGTAGAACTGGACGATGGTGGCCAGCGCCCACAGGTGCAGCAAAGGGTTGCTGGATCCCGCGAGTTCGAACGGGCTTGCGGCCTTCCAGGCGACCACGTTCGACACGAACATGGCAGCCCAGCCCACTTGACGGCCAATCTCCCGCGCCTGACCCGGCGAGGTGAACAAGACGCCGAAAACGAGACACGCGGCCAGCACCAGGCACAGCGCGGGCAGGATCCGGCGTGCGCGCCGTACATAGAAATCACGAAAACTGAAACCGCCCTCGCGCTGGGCGCGCAGCAGCCCATCGGTAATGAGGTAGCCCGACAGCACGAAGAAAATGTCAACGCCAATGGAGCCGCCCTGAGCCCAAGACGGAAAACAGTGAATCGCCAACAGAGACAGCACCGCGACGCCGCGCAAGCCGTCAATGTCTTGCCGCTGGGCGACGGGATCTGCGGCCCGCGAGCGTTGCGAGAACACCGGCGCGTTCGGATCCGTTCTCTGGGGAGCCAGGGGAAACACAGTCAGCATGGTTGGGGAAGCACTTGGGTGGATCCAGGGGCACATCGGCAGGCGTGACGGCGTTCAGGCGATCTGCAGGCAATGCCCGAGGCCCACCACATCGTCGCAACAGAGAATATGCCGTATGCGCAACGTTGCATGAATCTACGCTGTGATCGACGCCACCCGTGTGACAGCCGAAGAGGGTGGCATGGTCCATTGGAACCAAGCGAGCCCAGTTTGTGGGAACCCGCCTGAACCAGGGAAAGTCGAGTACTCGTCTGCCGCCGGCCGTCACAGCCGTGACCCAGTGACGGTTCGACAATGCTGACCATGAACCCGAAAGCCAAGATCATCATCGCCGGGCACTGCGACATGGTGGGCAGCATCCTGGCAGCCGAAGGCATTCGCAGTGCCCATGAGAACGCCCCTTTCCAACTGAACGAGACTCCAGGAACCGTTCCATGACCCGCTTACCGCGCAACAAGATCGCCCTCGTCACCGGCGTGACCGGCCAGGACGGCGCCTACCTCAGCGAGCTGCTGCTGGCCAAGGGCTACGAGGTCCACGGCATCAAGCGACGTGCGTCGCTCTTCAACACCCAGCGCATCGACCACCTGTACCAAGACCCGCATGAGTCCGACCGGCGTTTCGTGCTACACCACGGCGACCTCACGGATTCGAGCAACCTGATCCGCATCGTGCAGCAGGTGCAGCCCGACGAGATCTACAACCTGGCTGCGCAGAGCCACGTGGCGGTGAGCTTCGAGGAACCGGAGTACACAGCCAACGCCGACGGCCTGGGCGCGCTTCGCTTGCTGGAGGCCATCCGCATCCTGGGGCTGGAGCGCAAGACCCGCTTCTACCAAGCCTCGACCTCCGAGCTGTACGGCCTGGTGCAAGAGGTGCCGCAGAAAGAGAGCACGCCCTTCTACCCCCGCAGCCCTTACGCCGTCGCCAAGCTCTACGCCTACTGGATCACGGTCAACTACCGTGAGGCGTACGGGCTGTATGCCTGCAACGGCATCCTGTTCAATCATGAGAGTCCGGTGCGCGGCGAGACCTTCGTCACGCGCAAGATCACGCGAGCGATTGCGCGTATCGCTTTGGGCATTCAAGACTGTCTTCACCTGGGCAACCTGTCGGCGCTGCGCGACTGGGGGCACGCCAAGGACTATGTCGAGATGCAGTGGCTGATGCTGCAGCAGCAGGTGGCGGCGGACTTCGTCATTGCCACAGGCGTGCAATACAGCGTCAGGCAGTTCGTCGATTTCGCAGCCCGGGAGCTGGGCGTCACCGTGAGCTTCAGCGGCACGGGGGTCGACGAGGTCGGCACCGTGGCGCGAGTCGAAGGAGAACGCGCCATCTGCAAGCCAGGCGACATCGTCGTGCGGGTGGACCCGCGCTATTCCCGCCCTACCGAAGTCGAGACGCTGCTGGGCGACGCGAGCAAGGCGCGAGACAAGCTGGGCTGGACGCCGAAGATCACGCTGCAGGAACTGGTGAGCGAAATGGTGCTGGCGGACTATGCATCGGCGCAGCGCGACCATCTGGTCAGGCAAGCGGGATTCCAGGCTTATGACCAGCATGAGTGAGACGGCGTCCTCTTTCCAACCGCGGGCATTGATCTGCGGCGTGGGCGGGCAGGACGGCGCCTACCTGGCGGCGCTGTTGCTCGAGAAGGGCTACGCTGTCGTCGGCACCTCGCGCGACGCGTCAGCGATGCAGCGGCGTGGGCTTCAGGCGCTGGGAATCGAGCACAAGGTTGACGTGGTCTCGATGGCCCTCAACGACTTCCGCAGCGTGCTGCAGACGATCACCCGTTGCCGGCCCGACGAGGTCTACAACCTGGCGGGGCAAACGTCCGTAGGACTGTCCTTCGAGCAGCCTGTGGAGACGATCGAAAGCATCGCCATTGGCGTGCTCAACTTGCTGGAGGCGATTCGATTTGCCAACCAGCCGATGCGCCTCTACAACGCGGGCTCAAGCGAGTGTTTTGGAGATACGGGTGCGCAGCCGGCCAACGAAGACACGGCCTTCAGGCCGTGCAGTCCGTACGCGGTGGCCAAGGCCTGTGCCCACAATTTGGTGTCGAACTACCGCGAGTCCTACCGGATGCATGCGTGCACCGGCATCCTGTTCAACCATGAGTCACCCTTGCGACCCGAGCGCTTCGTCACGCAGAAGATCGTGCGAGCGGCCAGCCGCATAGCGCGCGGCAGCGGCGAGAAGCTGAGCCTGGGCAATCTGGACATCGAGCGTGACTGGGGATGGGCACCAGAGTACGTGGAGGCGATGTGGAAAATGCTGCAACTGACCCAGCCCGAGGATCTGGTGATTGGCACCGGGCGGACGGTCTCGCTGGAGTACTTCGTCGAGCGAGCGTTTTCCCACTTCGGGCTCGACTGGCGCCAACACGTGCGCCAGGACAAGGCGTTGCTCAGGCCCTCGGACATCCGCCGTGGTGCAGCCAACACCGCGCGGGCGCGTGAACGACTGGGCTGGCAACCACGACGCGAAATCGAAGACGTGGTCGCAGGCATGTGCGAGGACGCCGCTAACAGGAAATGAACCTGGCGCTATTCAGCGGTTCTCGCGCAGGTCCGCGGCCTCTACTGCGCCGCCGCTGACTGCAAACCGATGTGCCTGGATGCCTAATGGGTGGTCGGCGTACCACCGTCTGCCCGCGTCGGAGATATGCTGCCGCGCGTGCACGTCGACAGCCGACCACTCGGTCGTCTCCAGAGCGAGGTAGTGCTTGGTGGCTTGAAGTCCGTCAAAGGCGCCCGCAGGCACCGCCGTATTCAGCGCCACGCACCCATGCACGGCGTAGGCCGCGAACACCGTTGACTTGCCAAGGTGCGTCGGTGGATAGTCGATCAGTCCGAAGGCCGACTGTTCAAGCAGGCGACTCAGCGCCAAGCTGTCAAGACGGCCGATGAATCGATGCGTCAAAGTGGTGTCGGTCCACCGGTAGGCTCTGCCAGATCCCACCTCGACCACCTCGGTGATCCCGGCTGCGCGCAGCAGGTGCGCTTGCCGTGGCATACGATCAAGCGCACGGTGTCGTGTGGATTCGGACCCGAACACCACGAGATGCATCTCACGTTCACCCGCAGCGCGGACGGACGCCGGTTCGCCGATCGTCGAGAAGACCGGACACAGATCGATCAACACCGCAGCCGGCACCTGCGAGCGCAACCAATTGGCGTAGAGACCCGCATTGGTGAAGATGCTGTCGCTGTCGCGTGCGATGCGTCTGGCAATCGATGCCTGCAATCCGCTAAGCCAGAAAGCCGAGCACCAAGGTGGGCCGGACGCGAAGAGCTCGTGGAACATCGTCACCACCTGCAGATCGTCGCCCAGCTCGCGGCGGGCCCGGTCGATCTCCCTGGACAACCAGAACGCCAGCCCGCGCTTGTGGAAACCATAACCAGAGAAGTGCAACAGCAGCGATACCGGGCGGCGCTCCGTCTGCAGGAGATCCTTCAGGCGCGCGACCAACGGCTGCTCGCGCGCGCCCTGCTCTGACAGGCTGATGACATGATTGGACAATCCCATCTCGCACCATTGGCCCTGGAGGCACTCGACGTAGTCCCTCACGCCGCCAGTGCCTTGGGGCAACAGTTGGACCAAGACACGCTGACGGGGGGCCCATGAGGCACCAGGCTTTGCGATGTTCATGGCGCCGTTTCATTGGCTTGTTTGGCTAGGCACCAAGCCGTCATCGCGTCACCGAAAAACGCAGAGTGGGCCTTCTGGCAGGCTTCGTTCAAGTGGTGGAGAGTGACGAAAAAACCGAACAGCGCGACCGCCAGGATCGCAAAGAGTGACTCGCCGCTGTTGAAAAGCATGGCGGCCGCTGCCGGTCGTGCGTCAACAAAGCAAAGTGACTATTGCTGCGAGTCGGTGAACTGCAAGCTACCCGCCGTGTCGGCATTGAACGAGAACACACGCGTACCAGCGGCCTGCACCTCGCCACCCACCGAGCGGCTGGCGGCGCCGGCCGCCACCAACGACGGCCCGGTCACGACGTTGGCGTAGGCGATGTCGCTGCCAAAGGCGGCATTGCCCGGCAGGGTACCGATCGCAGTCGAAGACCTGCTCAGAGCGTCGTACCCCACCAAGGCGGCTCCGCTGAAGGCCCGATTGTCGTAGCCCGTGGCAAAGAGAAAGCGCGAGCGGCTCTCGCTGGCATTGAAGTCAATCGTGGACGCTTCGATCACGGCCAGCGGAAAGCCACCGGCTGGGGACGTGTAGAGCTTGTTGAATGCCTCATCGATGAATTCGACGCCATAGCCGATGGAGCCAGTGCCGATGCCCGTGACCCGCCACAACTGGTGTACGCCAGCGTTGCTGGTGGTCACCGAGGCCAGGCCTGTCGTACCCAGCGACTCGAGCACCAGTGGCGACCCTGCCGCCGCCTTGTTCAGCGACAGCAACTGGTTGTTCGAAGTGCCGAAGACGGTGAGGTACAACACGGTGCCACCCATGCTGGCGAGCGTGACTTCGCCTGCCCCGCTTGCGAGCACGTTCGCTGCCGCTGAAAGGCGGCCGACCCGGAGCACTTGCCAGGTGCCCGACACCCCAGCGCCAGAATTTCGGTAGGCGTAAAAGGCGCCGGCGTCGAAGCCGATTTTCTGCCAGCCGGTTGTCGTCACCGTGCCCGACTGAACCTCGGTGAAGGCTTGGCCACCGGGGAAGTCGATGACCGAGAGTCCGGTCGACGACTCGGCCAGGACCGAGCGAACCGAATGGCCGAGCACCGCGGTCAGCGGCTGACCTGCACTGCGAATCGTGAAGGTCGAAGCGGGCGCCCAGAGCGACACGGCCGTGGGCAGTATCCAGCCGCGCGGCGCAAGCGTGGCGGGGTCGCGCAGGAAGCCCAGTGGTGCGCCGCCCGAAAGCGGCGTGAAGACAACGCCAAGCGTAGAGTCCATCCTGACCTCGGCCCGCGCGTCGTCGGCCGTGCCGCACTGCCCGTCGGCGCCAGCGGTGGACACGACGAAGCGCGACCGCTCGGGATTGGCATGGTCGATGGCGTCGAGCACGAACTGGCAGGCCGAGGTGGATTGCGCGCGAGTCACCTGCGGCTTGGGCGCCTGCCCGTTGGCCCGCAGGGGTACCCGCCGCACATCGCCGCCGACGATATAAATCAAAGCGAACGGCTCGACAGCCGTGACCCGTTGGCCGGCCGTGTCGACGGTGCCGCTGGCCACGACCTTGGCGTCGGTCACCACCTCGCTGGCGGGTTCAATGACCCACTCGACCCGCGAAGCGGCCGGGTGCACGAGTGACAGGCCGAACCTGAGCGCCGAGGTCGAACCTTGGGCCTTCAGAACCCAGGCATAAACGCCCGAGGGCGGCGGTGCAGCGGGCGCCCCCGAAGAATTCGAGCTGCCACCGCCGCATGCGGTCAGACCGCCGGTGCCGGCCGCAATCAAGATGAGACTAACGATCCGGTGGGAAAAAAACATTGTCAGCAGCTTTCGGTGCGTTGCACCATGGACCTGGAGATCAGCATAGTGACGCTGTGTGACAGCAGGATCACAGAACGTCCGGGGTGTCGCACCCGGGTTGTCGAGGCCGGCACGTGACAGCGCAACTGCTGGCAGCATCGTTCGAGGTCACTTGGGCGTCACACTGCGCTCGTAGCCTTGCATCTGTCGTTGGTACCAGGATCTCAGATCGCATGGCGTTCCCAGTCGTATGCCACCCGTCAGACGGTTCCCCACATTCTTGCGAATTTGACTTGCCGGGGTTCTCGATGCTCAGACTGGCGTGCGAAGCGATCGATCGCGGTCCGAACGATGGCGTCCGAATCAAGAATTGGCTGGAATGCAGGGCCATCAGGTGAAGGAAGTTCTCGAGCTCACACCTCGTGAGGGCGAAGCGCTCGTGCGGCTGCTGGAGGAGGCACCGCGGGTGCAGAAACGGCACCAGTTCTTCGCCTGGACCCAGAGCCAACTGCAGACCCTGCTGCCACACAAAGTGCTGGTGTGCGGTACCTACCAGCGCCAAAGCCGTCTCGTGGTCTTCGATCTCTTCGACAGCATCGTGCTGACACCTGGAACGCAAGCCGCACTGACGGAGGGCGAAGGCGCCTTGCTGCGCGGCGTTGTCGGTGAATGGATCGAGCGCGGCGGACGCGCGCTGATGTTGCCGCCCTCGGCACTGTCAGGGATTGCACAACGCGAGGCGGCCCTTCTGTGCGAGACCTGCCTCGGCGACAGTCTCCTCGTCCACGCCGTGGCGCGGCCCTATAGGCTGACCGAACTCGAAACCCTGTTCCTCTTTGTCGTCGCCTCGGGCCAGCGCGAGGCACAGCATGTGCAGAATCTGGAGATGGTGGTTCCGCACTTGCACAGCACCTGGCAACGAGTGCAGTCGATAGAGCGAGAACCGCAGACTGTTTCGTCCGGTGTCCCGAAGCCTGCCGCCAGTGCGGGCCTGGCACACCAGCTCATCACGGATCGAGAGCGCCAAATCTTGGTCTACATGCGCGAGGGCAAGAGCAACCCGCAGATCGGAGAGATCCTGGCGATCAGCCCACTCACCGTCAAGAACCATGTGCAGAAGATCCTCCGCAAGCTTGGCGCTGCGAACCGCGCCCAAGCCGTGGCCCATGCGATGTCAATGAACCTGCTTGTGCGCATCAGCAAGCCGTCCGGCTCCGTTCTGTCTTGAGAGGCCCGGTCGCACCGTACTCGAATCAGATCGGAAACATGCGGCCGCGTCAGACAGCGCACGCTGCCGCAGCGGACGTCACCGGATCAGCAACACAGTTCAGTCGCGCGAATGGCGCGCGGACCGCACGGTTTGGACTGCACGGCGGCGCGAGCCAGACGTTCGAAGGTCGTTAGCAGTTAACGTGCGCCTGCACGAAGTCGACGAACGCGCGCTGTTTGTCGGTGCACTGTCCGGCCGGTGCCGCACGCGCGGCATCCGCGCGCTTTTCCCGCATCACTGGCGCCGACGCGAAGGCGATGCAGACCCGCCGATCGAAAATGGGGCGCAGTCAGCGGCATCCAAGGCCTGATTTCTTCCAGCGGCTCACTGCCGAAACCCTTGTCGGCCAGGCTGGCGAACGACGCGTTCCGCCTGGCCGGGTCGCTTCAAAGGCCCCCTCAGCGCATTGACTCATCAGTTTTGTTACCGCGCAACTTCCGAAGGCTGACCTTGTCCCCGAAAAACGTACTCCATAGCTGAGGCAGAAAATGCATTCATGGAGCACGAAAGATGATCAAGAAAAGTCAAGACCAGCACCGCGCGCGGTACACGCTGGAGTTCAAGCTGGAGGCCGTTAGGCTGGTCAAGGGAGGGCAAGAGGCGTCGGTGACGGCGCGCGTTTTGGGCATGCCCAAGCAGACCTTGAGCAACTGGGTTCGGTTGGCCGAGAAGGGTGAGCTGCAAGGCGCCGGCGAGCGGCCGGTGAGTGCCGAGCAGATGGAGTTGGCGCGGCTACGCGCTGAGCTGGCGCGGGTCAAGATGGAGCGCGACATCTTAAAAAAAGCGACGGCGTACTTCGCAAAGGATTTGCTGTGAAGTACGCCTGGATCGCCAAGCACATCGTGATGTGGCCGATCACGCTGATGTGCGACATGCTGGGGGTGAGCGTCAGCGGGTTCTTCGAGCATCGAAGCCGGGTCGCCAGCCACCAGTCCGGCAAGCCCAGCTGTGGGCGCGTGAGCAACGAGTCGCTGCTGGCGCACATCCGCGCGATTCACGCCCAGACCAAGCAGGAATACGGCTGGCCCAGGGCGTGGAAAGAGCTGCTCGCCCGCGGCATCCGCGTGGGCAAGGACCGTGTACAGCGCATGATGAAGGCGCACGGCATCAAGGCACGCGGCAAGAAGAAGTTTGTCGTCACGACTGACAGCCGACATGACTTGCCGGTAGCCGAAAACCTGCTGGCCAGAAACTTCACTCCCGCAGCACCTGACAAGGTCTGGAGCAGCGACATCACCTACATCGCCACCGACGAGGGTTGGCTGTATCTGGTCGCCGTGATCGACCTGTTCAGCCGCCAGGTGGTGGGCTGGAGCATGCAGCCGCACATGCAGACCAGCCTGGTAACGGATGCGCTGCGCATGGCCTGGTTCAGGCGTCAACCGGCGCCGGGGCTGATCTTCCATTCGGACCGAGGCAGCCAGTATTGCAGCCACGCATTCCAGGCTGCGCTGCAAAGCTACGGCATGCGTTCGTCGATGAGCCGCAAGGGCAACTGCTGGGACAATGCGCCCACCGAGAGCCTGTGGGGGCGCCTGAAAGTGGGCAGGCTGTACGGCAAGCGATTTGCCACGCAACGCCAGGCGATGGACGAGGTGATCGACTGGTTGACGTTCTACAACCATCGCAGACTTCACTCCACGTTGGGCTACGTCAGCCCGATGAGCTTCGAGGAAACCTGGCACGCGGGCCAGTCAAAACAAGCCGCGTAATCGAGTGGCTATGGACTACGTCGATCAGGGGCAAGGTCAAACAGAGCCTTGGCTTTTGATGTAATTGAAGGCCCCGCCAGGCCGTCGGAGGCCGTCGGTTGTGGAAGGTACTCATTGCATTACCAGATGAACTCGTTGTCATCGTCGGGCTTTGGCTGGCAGCGCATGAGCCGCCCTTGAGCGTCCTCGATCCTCATCTGCCGCTCGTGCAGCCGGCCGATCTTCTTGACGCCGAAGTCCAGGTCCCACACAACGTCGTCGATCTCCTCCAGGCCCACGTACTCGCCCAGCAGCGCGCTGCTGACGTTGATCCACTGCCGGTGCCACCGGATGCCGCCGTAGGCGCTGACGTAGCGCACCTCGAATCGATCCGGGTACGCCATCTCGGGCAGCTTCGCAGGCATCCGCCTGGGGGACAAGGCGTACAACTGCGACGGTGTGTTCATGTGCAGCGCCTCGTGCGGCCGCTCTTCGTTGAACTCCTCCATGAAGGCGTCGAACTTCCTTTGCTGCGCGACCATATTGGCCGCCGGCGGCTTGGCCGTCTCGTTCTTGAGCGTCTTGTGCATCCTCTCGTGGCGGCCGTTTTGCCGCGGCTTGCCCGGCTGGGTCAACTCGGGCAGGATTCCCAGCTTGAGCCACCCCAACCGCCAGCTGACTTAGCCTCGCCAGGCCCGCTCCTGCTAAGTGCACCCCGTTGTCGCCCCTGATCCGGTTGGGCAGCCCGTACTCCTTAAATGGCTTGGTGAAGCCGGCCTTGCTCGGCTCCAGCAACGTGCCGCTCATGCCCCGGCAGCCCAGGATGTAGCGGCTGTAGTTGTCCGTCGTCGTCAGCGGGTAGTAGTACACCCCTTCGCCGGTCTTGAACTGACCCTTGAAATCCGCGCTCCAGCAGTCGTTGGGGCACACCACCGCCACGCTCGGCCGCCCGGGGTGGCCTATCGCCCGGCGCCTGGGCTTGCACACGATCAGCCCGCTCCTCTTGAGCATGTTGCACACGGTGGACTCGTGTGGCAGTTCCAGCTCTGGATGCGTCTCACCAACCTTGTGCAGCAGCTTGCGCGCTCCCCACGTCTTGTGCAACGCCCTCATCTGCATCAACGCTCGCTCGACCTCGGCCGTCGTCTTGTTGTGCAGCTTGTGCGCTTGGAGGCTGCGCTCCAGCGCCCAGTCCGGTCCTCCGGTCATGTACCGACCGATCCATTTGTACGCGCTCTTGCGGTTGATCCCGTACAGTGCACTCAGGTCCACGACGCTGTGCGTGCGCTTGAGCCAGTCTTTAATGAATTGAACTCGCAGTTCCATGGCGTCAGTCTCTTTCCAGGACATAAAGCACCTTCTGTTTGGCGCTCCATCTTCCCTTTGTCTGTCACCCATCCGCCACGAGAAATCTGTCACCTATCCGCTTCGGTCGCACCGCTTGCTGTCCAGCGCGCCACGGCGTCGTCGCCCGCTTAGCTCGAACTACAAGGGCTTCCCCCTTTGTCAAGCAAAATGCGTCCCATCGAGCCGCATAGCGGCTCGTTTCTGATCTTCATCTCTTCTTCTGCATCACCGCAGGGATGCGATTTGCGTCGA
>ENA-ORBV01006826-ORBV01006826.1-microbial-mat-metagenome-genome-assembly--contig:-NODE-6826-length-19912-cov-5.190623_pt1 | contig 19912 bp, 18 predicted proteins | sample MGYA00237777_ERZ505514 | MGnify/ENA primary metagenome ERZ505514 (study PRJEB26160, sample SAMN06269048) | microbial mat metagenome | isolation source: Oligotrophic lake microbial mat | place... | reverse complement strand
TTCAAGCAGAAGACGGCATACGAGATTCGCCTTAGTCTCGTGGGCTCGGAGATGTGTATAAGAGACAGCCTTTTTCACCGCGCGTTACGACATCATGCAAATGCCTGCCTACCATCGGTTCTTTTCAAGGAGGAATCACCGATGACATTGCAGTCCCCATTCTTCGGCAAACGCGATACCGAAACCACCGGCTTGCGGCGGCCCACCACGATGGCGCAGCCCAACGTCCACCAGGGTGGACAACAGCCTGCCGCCGCGTCGAGTGTGTCGCACGCGCCGGTTGCAGTGGCGGCTGCGCCGACCGCAGCGCCGACGGCAGCCTCCCAGGCGATGCCGGAGACCTCGCCTGCCGGTGGCAGCAAACTCACGGTGGGACCCAACATCAAGCTCAAGGGTGTGGAGATCACCGATTGCGACACGCTGTTTGTCGAGGGGACTGTCGAGGCCACGATGGATTCACGCCTGATGCAGATCGCCGAGTGCGGCGCGTTCAAGGGCTCGGCCTGCATCGATATCGCCGAGATCCACGGGCGTTTCGATGGCGACCTGACGGTACGCGACAGGCTGATGGTCTATGCGACCGGCAAGGTCACCGGCAAGGTGCGGTACGGCAAGCTGGTGGTCGAAGAGGGTGGCCAGTTGTCGGGCGAGATCGCTTACGGCAAGCCTGAGCCGGCAAAGGCGGCCACCACCACGCGAGAGCGCACGGGCCTGGCACAGGCGGCCTGACCCCCAACCCTGGCTTCGCCAGGCCCTCCGAGCAAGAGGCAAAGCGCTAACTTAGCACGGGATGGGTCCCACTTGTCCGGTCATTTCGCGCCTTGCCCCCGCAGCGGTGGGCCTCGTGGATGAAGCGGAACCAAACGGCTTTGCGCCCGTTGCTCAATCGTGGGCGCGGAAACGCTGCTCCAGGTACACCAGCAGCGTGCGGATGGTCTGTGCCTCGCCACCGACCGGCCGGCCCGCCCGCGCGCTGTCGTTCCATGCGAACAGGTCGATGTGCAGCCAGTCTTGCTGCTCGGGGACGAAGGCTTCGAGGAACAGGGCGGCGTTGATGGCGCCGGCCATGGCGTTGCGGCCGGTGTTGACGATGTCGCCGACCGCGCTTTCGATTCCGCGCTTGTAGGGTGCCCACAAGGGAAGATGCCACAATGGATCCTCCAGTTGCAGGCCGAGATCGACCAGTTGACGCGCCGTTCCCATCGAGCGGCAGAACAGGGCCGGAAGCTGGGGGCCGAGGGCCACCCGCGCCGCGCCGGTCAAGGTTGCCATGTCGATGATCAGATCGGGCTTCGATTCGGCCGCATAAGCCAGCGCGTCGCACAGGATCACTCGTCCCTCGGCGTCGGTGTTGCCGATCTCGATCTGTACGCCCGCGCGGGTCTTGATCACGTCGCCGGGCCGGTAGGCATTGCCGGCGATCGCGTTCTCCACCGCCGGAATCAGCAGTTGCAGGCGCACCGGCAACTGCAGCGCCATCACCATGGCGGCCAGGCCCAGCGCATTGGCAGCGCCACCCATGTCCTTCTTCATCAGCCGCATGCCGTCCGGCGTCTTGATGTCCAGCCCGCCGCTATCGAAACACACGCCCTTGCCGACGATGCTCAGCAGGGGATGCCGGGTTTTGCCCCAATGGAGCTCGATCAGGCGCGGAGCCCGGCTGCTGGCCCGGCCGACCGCGTGGATGGCCGGGAAGTTTTTTTTCAGCAAGGCGTCACCTTGCACCTCGTGATAACGCGCGCCATGGCACTTGGCCAGCTCTTGGGCGGCCTGCGCCAGGTCCCGCGGGCCCATGTGTTCGGCCGGTGTGTTGACCAGGTTGCGCGCCATTGCGATGGCATCGGCCTGGACCAGGCCGCGCTGGGCCGACGCGCTGCTGAGCAGCGTGAGCTGGGCAGCTGCCCGTTTGCGCGGCTTGTAGCGGTCGAACGTATAAGCACCCAGCGACCATGACAGTGCGGCCATTTCAGGAGACAGCCGCAGGCCCTGCGAGTCCAGCCGGTATCGGCCCTCGGGCAGCACCGACGGCAACGCCGCAAGGGCAAACGGATCGCCAGCGTGGGCTACGCCGGCAAACACCTGCGCCAGTTCACCGTCGGCAGCGGGCACCAGCGCGTGGCTGTCGGCCGCGCCGCGAAAGCCTAAGGTCTGGAGCCAGCGAGTCGTGGTCGGCGCCAGTGCAGGCCGCAGTGCCTGCAGGCTGGCTGCATCGACGACGGTGACGGGAATGGCGCTGGCGGGAACGGTCTTCTTGAGTTGAACGGTCATGGTTGCCGTGGACGGTGAAAATGGTGGACGCCGCTCAGCGTTGCGGCATGTCCTTGGTCGAATACCCCAGGTGCACCGCAGCATCGTGCGGTATCGTCGGCATTGCGGCATTCCAGGTTTCCCAGTGCGTGCGCATCGCCTGCAGGCGTTCGGGTTCTCGTTTCGCCTGGTTGGCGCGTTCCCGTGCGTCGCCGGGGATGTTGAACAGGTAGTCGGTGTCTTCGACGCGCAGGTACTTCCAGTCGCCGTCGCGCAGCGCACGCTGGCCGCGGTGCTTCATGCGCCAGTGCATGGGGCGGTGGAACCGGTGCGACGGGTCGCGCAGCACGGGAGCCAGCGACACGCCGTCGAGTGGGTAGCGCGGGTGTGCGGCGACGCCGGCGAGCGCGAGCATCGTGGCCGACCAGTCCATCGTCATGCAGTGCTGGGCGCTGACGCCACCGGCTGCGATACCGGCCGGCCAGTGCGCGATCCAGGGCACGCGGATGCCGCCTTCGGTCAGGTCCATCTTGCCGCCGACCAGCGGCCAGTTGTCGGAGAACCGCTCACCGCCGTTGTCGCTGGTGAACACGATCAGCGTGTCGTCCAGCAGGGCGTGGCGGCGCAGCGCCGCGACCAGTTGCCCGATCCCTTCGTCCATGTGGTGGATCATGCGCCGGTAGGTGTCGATGTTGCCGCCGTCCAGATGGAACAGGTTGTTGCTGATCTGCGCTGGTGTATCGGCGTCGTCACGGGTCTCCCACGGCCAGTGCGGTGCGGTGTGGTGCAGGCTGAGGAAAAAGGGCGAACCGGCCTTTGCGCCTTGCGCCATGCGCTCGACGAATTCGATGGCACGCCGGCTGATCAGGTCGGTCATGTAGCCTTCTTCCTGGTGCTCCCGGTCGTTGAGGTAAAGGTCGTGCTTGCCACTCGAGTTGCAATGTGTGAAATAGTCGGCGCCACCCGCCAGCAGACCGAAGAACTCCTGGTAACCCGAGCGCAGCGGCCCGAAATGGGGCGGAAAACCCAGATGCCACTTGCCGAGCAGAGCGGTGCGGAAACCGCTGTCGCCGAGCAGCGAGGGCAGGGTGGGATGGTCGGTCGGCAAGCCCAGCGTGGTGCTGCCAGCGGTCTTGCTGCCGATCGGCTCCTCGGCGGCACCGCGCAAGCGGTATTGGTAACGTCCGGTCATCAGCGCGAAGCGGGTCGGCGAGCAGACTGGCGAGTTGGCGTATCCGTCGGTGAAGCGCAAGCCACCGGCGGCTAGTTTGTCGAGTTCGGGCGACACCGCGCCAAACGTTGCAGCGCGGCCGCCATAACAGCCCAGGTCGGCGTAGCCCAGGTCGTCGGCAACGATGAAGATGATGTTCGGGCGATGCGGCGGTGCGGTCGTGCTCATGGCGGCTGCGGGTTTAATGGCTGCGGTCGGATCCAGCAGCAACTGTAGCGCCTGCGGGTGGCCTCGTCAGGAGCAATGAGACGCGCGCGCCGATCGGACGGGGCAGCGACGCTGGCGTGCCGCAATGGCGACACGGACACTTGCGCTGCGGCAGTCGTCCTGGCTGGTAGCGGTTGGGCTACTTCTTTTTGCCGTTGTTCTCGCGCTTGTCGCGCTTGGCTTTTTTCTTGCCGTTGCGGTTGTCGTGTTCGCGTTTGTACTCGTCGTGCACCCAGGTTTCCTGGACGAAAACCACCGGCTGCCCGCAGGCGCCGTAACGCCCGCAATAACGACCCCAATTGCCCTGGTGCGTCTGTGGCACATACAGGTAGATGGGACGTTGGTAGATCGCTACCGGCGAGGGTGTAATCACGATGGGCTGCACCGTGACCAGTTGCGCGCGTGGATAGTTGTCGATGTCGATGCGGCCATACTGGCCCGGTGCGTTGATGCCTATCGTCACGCCAATGTTGGTCGCGGCATGTGCCGGCATCAACGCAGCGGCGACAAGGGTCAGGATAGCCAGGGTTTTCATGATGGGTCGTTGTCGGGTCGGTCGAAGCGGCCCGTTCGGCGGCGCCAGCGGCGGCTGCTCCGTCACGATTGTGTTTTTCGGCGCGTGGCTGTGCCATCGGATGGCAACCGGACGGCGAGTAGGACGACAGGCTCTGTCGCGCTTGGATTGATCGCACCGGCATACGCGCCGGTACCCGCTTGGATCGCCTTGCGACGTAACCGTACGGGTATCCGCATGCGTCGTCGGCCGTAGTCCCTGTCCCACGGCCGAAGGCGCGCTCGTCCGATTGCCCTGAGGCGATGCCTTGTCTACATTGACACCACGTTCGACGAACCGCGTGGGCAACTTGCCTGAACACGCAAGTGCCCCCCAGCAGCGCAAGCGAAATCACAGGCTTGCCCCGTCGTTCATTTCATCCACAGGAGACTCCATGAAGATTCCCTCACACCTTGCAGCGCTGGGGCTGGCACTTTCGCTGGGCTTTGGCCAGCCCGTCCTGGCGCAATCGTCCCGCGACGCCTACGCTAACCGACCGACCGCGACAGTCGAGTGGTTTGGCGTCGAGCAGCTGAGAACGCTGGCACCGGGCAGTGAGTTGTCATTCACGTTGAACGGCACGCCGGGCGCCAGCGTGCGACTGCAAATCGTCGGCGCGACCGACGAGGTGCGGATGTCCGAGGGACGTCCGGGCAACTACTCAGGCGCGTATACCGTGCGGTCCCGCGATCGGCTGAGCGCGGCGAGCCTGGTGACCGCGCTGGTGACCAAGGACGGACAGACGATGAGCGTGGCCATGGACCAGTCTCTGGTGCTGGGCGCGCGCAGCCCGGTGCCGCAGCCGGTCTCCAGGATCTCGGATTTCACGGTGACGGCGCGCGATCGGGTGCGCCCTGGCGACGAACTGGAGTTCGCAATGACGGGTGCACCCTCCGGTGCGGCGCGTGTCAAGGTTCAGGGCGTATCGGCCGGCATTGCGCTGACCGAGGTGCGACGCGGCGTTTATGAAGGGCGTTACACGCTGCGCCGCGGTGACCGCGTCACGCGCGACCTTGACGCCACTGCATTCCTGGTGGTGAACCAGCGGGAGTCGAGTCAGCGCTTTGCGCGCGGGTCGCGCGACGAGGAAGATGCCGTCAACCGGGACCGGCGCGCCGGCGAGGAGCGCCAGCGCGCGGCCACATGTATCGAATGTGGCGTCGTCGAATCGGTCGATGTAGTGCAGATCAAGGGCGACAAACCCAACATATTGGGGACGATTGCCGGTGGCTTGATCGGCGGCGTGCTCGGCAATCAGGTGGGTGGCGGCAGCGGCAAGGATCTGGCGACGATCGCTGGCGTGGTGGGCGGCGCATATGCGGGCAACCGGGTCGAGAACAACATGGACAAGGCCGAAGTGCACCGCGTGCTGGTTCGACTGGACTCCGGTGCGACCCGCAGCGTCGACTACCCCTCCGACCCGGGAGTGCGCGTCGGCACCCGTGTTCGGTTCGACAACGGCGCCATCGTCGTTCAATAAAGCCCATAGGACAAGCCATGAACATCCAACTCGGCCTGACGCCGCTGATTTCCCTGCTGGCCGGCATTTTGATTCTGGTGATGCCGCGACTGCTCAACTACATCGTCGCCCTGTACCTGATCGTCATCGGGTTGATCGGGCTGTTGGGCGCCGGCGGCATGCGCCTCTGATAGCTGCTGCTGCCGGATGCAGTTGCCTTCGGCAAGTCAACCCGGAGACACGCGCCAGCATCGCTGCCTCCTCAGCGTAACAGCGTGGCACTCGCCATGAACTGCACCAGCCGCGCCTGCGCCGACGCCGCCAACGGCCAGGCCGAGGGTGGCCGGGCAGCGCCACAGTCGGGCCCCATGATCTGCAGAGCGGCCTTGACCACCGTGACGTTGGTGCCGTTGTTCTCCATCGCGCGCAGGTCCTCGAACGGCCGCATCGCGGCGATCAACGTGCCAGCCTGGGCATAGTTGCCATCTCCCAGCGCGCGGTGGATGGCCACGGCATGCACCGGGAAGACATTGATCAGGCCGGAGGTGAAACCGCGCGCGCCGACCGCGTAGAACGGCGGCGCCCAGGTTTCGGCGAGCCCGCCGACCCAGGCGATGTCGCGTCCGGCCGTGCGGCGGATGGCTTCGGCCAGAACCATCGGCGTCGGAGAAGCCCACTTCACACCGACGATCTGGTCGAGGCCGCACAGGTCTTCGATGGTGGCAAGTCCGATGTTCTCGTTGCGCAAATAGAGCACCAGCGGCAATCCATCGGCGGCGCCCGCAATGCGCTTGACATATTCGATCACTCCGCGCGGCGATACGAACGGGTCGGGTGGTTGGTGGACCATGATGGCGGCGGCGCCGGCCGCATGCGAGGCCCGCGCCAAGGCGCAGGCCTCATGCACGCTGCGGCCCACGCCGCCGAGCAGCGGCACACGGCCGGCGATCAGTTCGGCGGCGACCTGCACCATGCGTTCGGCCTCCGCTGCCGTCAGGCCGTAGAACTCGCTGGTATTGCCGTTGGCCACCAGCACGTGCACACCGGCTGCGACGGCACGATCGACGACTGGCTGCAAGGCCGAGGGGGCGAGCCGGTCCCGGTCGTCGAACGGCGTGACCAGGATGCCGGAGATTCCGTCGAGGGCGTGGCGCAATTGCATGGGGACTCCCGTGGGTTATCGCGGCGTCTTGCGTCTTGCGTTTAGCTGCGCTGCGCCATCAGCAACGCCGCAGTCCGCATGCCCGCCACCGTCAGCAGCAGCGAGCCGACAAGGTGCAGCGCCGCGGTACCGAAGGCCAACAGATAACGCTGCTGCCCCAGCATGCCCACGACCTCGGCCGAGAAACTGGAGAAGGTCGTCAGGGCGCCCAGGAAGCCGGTGACCAGCGCCAGCCGCCAGACCGGGTCGAGATCGGGTGCGGCCTGAAAGAGGGCGATGGCCAAACCAACCAGATAACCGCCCAGCAAATTCGCCGTCAGCGTGCCCCAGGGGATGAGGGCGCCGGGGCTGAGCCACAGGCCCAGTCCCCAGCGCATCAGCGCGCCGAGGCTGGCGCCGATGCAGATGGCGATGACGGACAACATATGCCGATGGTACTCATTGGCCCATCTGTTGCGGAAGCCAGGAGACGATGCCGGGGAAGACGTAAATGAGCGCGACCGCCAGGCACATCATCAGGAACATCGGCATCGTGACCTTGGCGATCCAGGGCAGCTGCCTGCCGGTCATGCCCTGCAACACGAACAGGTTGAAGCCCACGGGCGGCGTGATCTGCGCCATCTCGACCACCAGCACGACAAAGATGCCGAACCAGATCGGATCGATGCCGGCGGCATGGACAGTGGGCATCAACACGCCCATGGTCAGCACGACCATCGAGATACCGTCGAGGAAACAGCCGAGCAGGATGAAGAAGACCGCCAGCGCGAAGATCAGCTGGCCTCGGCCCAGCCCCAGCGAGGTGATCCATTCGGCCAGATGCCGCGGCAGGCCGACATAACCCATTGCCAGCGTCAGGAACGCGGCGCCGGCGAGGATCAGCGCAATCATGCAGTACAGCCGCGTGGCGCCCATCAGCGAATCGCGCAATGTCGGCCAGTTCATCGACCCCTGCAGCAGCGCGACCAGCAAGGCGCCGACGACGCCGATGGCGGCCGCTTCGGTGGCGGTCGCGATGCCGGCGTAGATCGACCCGAGCACGGCCAGGATCAGGCCAACGACCGGAAGCAGACTGGTCGAGGCGCGAAGCTTCTCGCGCAGGCTGAAGCTGCGGTCGGCCGCCGGCACCAGCCGTGGATGGCGCAGCGCCCAGACCATGATGTAGCCCGAGAACAGCGTGGCCAGCAGGATGCCTGGCAACACGCCGGCGATGAACAGCTTGGAGATCGACACTTCGGCGGCCACACCATAAACGATCATGATGATCGATGGCGGAATCAGCAGACCCAGCGTGGCAGCGCCGGCCAGGGTGCCGACGACCATGTTGTCGGGGTAACCGCGCTGACCGAGTTCGGGCAAGGTCATCTTGCCGATCGTGGCACAGGTGGCGGCACTGGACCCCGACACGGCAGCAAAGATCGCGCAGCCGATGACGTTGGTGTGCAGCAGCCGACCCGGCAGGTTCTGTACCCAGGGCGCAAGCCCCTTGAACATGTCCTGGCTGAGCCGGGTCCGGAACAGGATCTCGCCCATCCAGATGAACAGCGGCAGCGCGGTGAGGGTCCAGCTCGACGAGGATCCCCAGACAGTGACGACCATCGCGTCACCCGCAGGTCGGCTCGAGAACAGCGTCACGGCCAGCCAGCCAACGCCGGTCAGAGCAAGGCCGACCCAGACGCCACTGGCCAGGATCAGCAGCAATGACACCAGCAGCAGGCCGGCGATGGCAAGGTCATTCATGGCAGTGTTATCGCGATCTATTCATTGCGCAGGGATTCGTCGCCGGTTGGGGTGATGCGCTGGCCCCGCAATTCCCGCACCATCTCATCGACGAAGGCGATGGCCAGGATCACGGTGCCCAGCGCCATCGCGATCTGCGGAATCCACAATGGCGTGGCGTCGTTGGCAGTGGAAATATCGTTGAACTGATGCGATTGCCACGCCAGCTTGCAGCTACGGAACGCATACATCATCGAGAAAGCCGTGGCGAAACCCAGCGCCCACAGCTCGATTCCCTTGCGCCAGCGGCCCTTCAATACGCCGAGCAGCAGCGTGACGCGGATATGCTCACCGCGTTTGAGCGTGTGTGCCAATGCCAGGAAGCCGCTGGCGGCCATCAGGTAACCCGCATAGGCGTCCGTGCCCGGCATATGGAAATGCAGTTGCCGGCTGACGATCGACAGCAGCACCATGATCAGCAGGCCGACCAAAAAAAGCGCCGCCAATGCGGCGGCGCTGTCGTAGATGAAGTCGAGCGTCTTGCGCATGGGCGCCGAGGGATCAGGGCTTGCGAAAGGCGTCGACCAGGGCCTTGCCGTCGTCGCCCGCCTTGGCCATCCACTCACCGAGCATCGTGTCGCCCACTTTCTTCATGTCGGACTTGAGCGCCGCCGTCGGCTGCACGATCTGCATGCCGCCGGCCCTGAGTTTGTCGAGCGATTCGGTATTGGTCTTCTTGCTCGCGGCCCAGCCACGCACTTCGGCATCCGCGGCGGCCTTCAATACCGCATCTTGCGTGGCCTTGTCGAGCGCGTCGAATGCCTTCTTGTTGACGATGACGGCGTTCTTGGGCAACCAAGCCTGGGTGTCGTACCAGTACTTGACGTGTTCATACAGCTTGGTGTCCGCCCCGGTCGAACCCGAACTCATCATGCTTTCGGTCAATCCGGTGGCAAACGCCTGGCTGACTTCAGCTGCCTGCACGGTGACCGGTTGTGCGCCGACGAGTTCGGCAATACGAGCTGTGGCCGGGCTGTAGGCACGCCATTTGAGTCCCTTGAGGTCGGCGGCGGACGCCAGCGGCTTCTTCGAATAGATGCCCTGCGGTGGCCACGCGACCGAATACAGCAGCATCATTCCCTCGGCGGACAGCTTTTTTTCCAGCATCGGCTTTTGTGCCTTGTACAACTTCATTGCCTCGTCGTAGCTGTCGGCCAGGAACGGCATGGCGTCGGCGGCGTAGATCGGCCATTCGTTGGCGAAGTTCGCCAGCAGGATCTCGCCGGCCTGCGCCTGGCCACCTTGCACCGCACGTTTGATTTCCGGCGCCTTGAACAGCGATGCATTGGCATGCACCGTGATCTTGAGTTTTCCGCCCGTGGCCTTGTCCACGTCGTTGGCGAACTCGGTCAACGTGACCGAGTGAAAGTTGGTCGCCGGATAGGCGGCGGGAAGATCCCATTTGGTCTGGGCCATCGCACCGGCAGACATGCCGGTGAGCGCGAATGCCGCGGCGGTGGCGAGGGTACGGCGGGTCATGGTCATGGAAGAACTCCTGGTCGGTGAATACATGCGGTACGCGAACGTTCGAGGACAGGCCTGGCACGCGGCTTTGCCGTCGGGCAGGCCATCGTTTGGGCGCGTGGTCTCGCGATACAGGCGCTGCGCTCCATTTCGCGCATCGCGTCCCCATCGCGCTTGAAGTCTATCGGGTGTGAAGGTAAAGTGTCAATAAATCAAATACGTTTTATCCTTGTTTTGTCGGGCCTTTCAGGGAAATCCCTATGCGCAAAATCGCTAGCAAGCTTCGCACCAGTGCTGTCGCGCCAGCGCGACCTATCGTGTCGTCCTCGCACTTGGTGTCACCGCGCAGCCAGGAAACGTCGGAACTGGAGTTCGGCCTGATCATCGCGTGGAATGCGTTCTCGCGGTGGGCCATTCGATGCATGGCTGCCGCGGGTGTGCCGGACCTGACGATCACCGACGTATTGATCCTGCACCACGTGAATCACCGTGCGCGCAACAAGAAGCTGGCCGACATCTGTTTTGTGCTCAACTACGAGGACACCCATGTGGTGGCCTATTCGCTCAAGAAACTCGTCGGCGCCAGCCTGGTGCACGCCGAGAAGATCGGCAAGGAAGTGCTGTATGCACCGACCGAACAAGGCGAGATCGCGATCGCCCGATATCGCGAGGTGCGCGAGCAATGCCTGATCGGCAATCTGGACGCCGACCTCAACGACAACATCGGGGACGTGGCGCGTACCTTGCGCACCATGTCCGGGCAGTACGACCAGGCGGCCCGTGCCGCGACTTCCTTGTGAACGCAAACGCCGCGCCATGACGCAAGACCCTGCGATGAATCCCGTTGCCGCCGACACCCGCTGGCAATTCTGGATTGACCGGGGTGGCACGTTCACCGATGTGGTCGGCCGCCGGCCCGATGGCTCTCTGGTCACCCACAAGCTGTTGTCGGAGAATCCGGAGCAGTACCCGGATGCGGCGCTGGCCGGCATCCGTCACCTGCTCGGACTTCAGGCACACGAGCCGGTCACGCCCGATCGGGTGCAGTGCGTGAAGATGGGAACCACGGTTGCCACCAATGCCTTGCTCGAACGCAAGGGAGAGCGGACATTGCTGGTGACGACACGCGGATTTCGCGACGCGTTGCGTATCGCCTATCAGAACCGGCCGCGCCTGTTCGATCGCCAGATCGTCCTGCCCGAGTTGCTCTACCAGGCCGTGGTCGAGGCAAACGAGCGCATGTCGGCGCACGGCGATGTGGTGCTGGCGCTCGATGAATCGGCCTTGCGTGTGGCGATGCAGGCGCAATTCGCGCTCGGCCTGCGCAGCGTGGCCATCGTGTTCATGCACGGTTACCGTTACACGGATCACGAACGACGCGCCAAACGCATCGCCCGGGAGACCGGCTTCACGCAGATCAGCACCTCCCATGAAGCCAGCCCGATGATGAAGTTCGTCAGCCGGGGCGATACCACGGTGGTCGACGCGTACCTCTCGCCGATTCTGGTCCGTTATGTCGACCGGGTGGCACAGGAGATGCCTGGCGTGCGGTTGTTCTTCATGCAGTCGTCCGGCGGATTGACCGACGCCCATGCGTTCCAGGGCAAGGATGCCATTCTCAGCGGGCCCGCTGGCGGCATCGTCGGCATGGCGCGCACCGCGGCGCTGGCCGGCCACCACAAGGTGATCGGCTTCGACATGGGTGGCACATCGACCGACGTGTCGCACTATGCCGGCGAATTCGAACGCGAGTTCGAGACCCAGGTCGCCGGTGTGCGCATGCGGGCGCCGATGATGAGCATCCATACGGTGGCGGCCGGTGGCGGCTCCATTCTCGCGTTCGATGGCGCGCGCATGCGCGTGGGCCCGGACAGCGCCGGTGCCAATCCGGGGCCGGCCAGTTACCGGCGTGGCGGGCCGCTGGCGGTGACCGATGCGAACCTGATGCTGGGCAAGATCGATCCGCGTTATTTCCCCAAGGTGTTCGGGCCGAAGGCCAATGAAGCTCTGAGCCGGGAGGTGGTGGCCGACCAGTTTGCCGCGCTGGCCAAACGCACCGGCCTGAGCGCGCAAGATAACGCCGAGGGTTTCGTCAATATCGCGGTGCAGCAAATGGCCAATGCGATCAAGAAGATCTCGGTCGCACGCGGCTACGATGTCACCCGGTACACGCTGCAGTGTTTTGGCGGCGCGGGCGGGCAACATGCATGCCTGGTGGCCGATGCGCTTGGCATGACGCGGGTGTTCGTGCATCCGCTGGCCGGGGTGCTCAGCGCTTACGGCATGGGGCTGGCAGACCAGAACGTGATCCGGGAACAGGCGGTCGAGTGCCCGCTGGCGGCGCCGTCGCTACCCGAGATTGTGGCCGTGCTCGATGCGCTGGTTCAGGCCGCCGAAGCCGAGTTGCAGCGCCAGCAGGTCGGCCATGGCGCGGTCCGCACCACGCGCCGGGTGCACGTGCGTTACGAGGGCAGCGACTCCGCGCTTGTCGTGACCTGCCCCGAGCCGGCACTAGACGACGATGCACGGCAGGTGGCGGCCATCGTGGCCGGTTTCGAGGCAGCCTACCGCCAGCGATTTGCCTTCCTGATGCAGGGCAAGGCGATGGTGGTCGAGGCGGTTTCGGTGGAGGCGGTGATTCCGGGCGACGCGCCCGACGAGCCGCGACATGCCCTCCATGTTGCGCGCGTGGTGCCGCGCCGCGAGACGGTGCGCTTGTATTCGGGTGGGCAGTGGCATGATGCGGCGCTCGTGGTGCGGGAGGACCTGCGCAGCGGTGATGCCATCGCCGGGCCGGCCATCATTGTCGAGGCCAATGCCACCACCATCGTCGAGCCGGGCTGGCAGGCGCAGCTGACCGAACTCGACCATCTGTTGCTCGAACGCGTGACGCCGCGCACCGCGGTTTTCGCCGCCGGCACCACGGTCGACCCGGTATTGCTCGAGGTGTTCAACAACCTGTTCATGAACATTGCCGAGCAGATGGGGCTGCAATTGCAGAACACGGCGTACTCGGTCAACATCAAGGAACGGCTGGACTTCAGCTGTGCCTTGTTCAATGCACAAGGCGAGTTGATCGCCAATGCGCCGCACATGCCGGTGCACCTGGGTTCGATGGGCGAGAGCATCAAGACCGTGATCCGCGAGAACGCGCGGAGCATGGCCGATGGCGATGTGTTCGTGCTCAACGATCCGTACCACGGCGGCACCCACCTGCCTGATATCACCGTCATCACGCCGGTCTACCTGGACGGCCGACCGACCTTCCATGTCGGCTCGCGTGGCCACCATGCCGACGTGGGTGGCACCTCACCGGGATCGATGCCGCCGTTCTCGACCCGGATCGACGAGGAGGGCGTTCAGATCAACAATGTCAAGCTGGTCGACCGCGGTGTTCTGCGCGAGGCCGAGATGATCGCCTTGCTCGAGAGCGGCCCGTATCCGTCGCGCAATCCGCAGCAGAACATGGCCGACCTCAAGGCGCAGATCGCGGCCAACGAAAAGGGCGTGCAGGAGCTGCGCAAGATGGTCGGGCAATTCGGGCTGGACGTGGTGCAGGCCTACATGGGCCATGTTCAGGACAATGCCGAGGAATCGGTACGTCGCGTGATCACCCGGCTCAAGGACGGTGCCTTCAACTTGCCGCTGGACAATGGCGCACAGATCCAGGTGGCGATACGGGTCGATGCGACCCAACGCTGCGCAGTGGTTGACTTCACCGGAACCTCGGCGCAGCAGAGCAACAACTTCAACGCGCCGACCGCCGTGTGCATGGCGGCGGTGCTGTATGTGTTCCGCACGCTGGTGGACGACGACATTCCGCTCAATGCCGGCTGCCTCAAGCCGCTGGAAGTGATCATTCCGGCTGGCTCGATGCTGAACCCGGATCCGCCGGCGTCGGTGGTGGCCGGCAACGTGGAAACCTCGACCTGCATCACGAATGCCCTTTACGGCGCGCTCGGTGTGCTGGCGGCCAGCCAGTGCACGATGAACAATTTCACCTTCGGCAATACCCGTCACCAGTATTACGAGACGATCTCGGGCGGGTCGCCGGCAGGCGGCGAACTGGACGGGGATGGACGGCCGGTCAACGGCTTCAACGGCACCAGCGTGGTCCAGACGCACATGACGAATTCCCGGCTGACCGATCCGGAGGTGCTAGAGTTCCGGTACCCGGTTCGGCTCGAGAGCTACGAGATCCGGCAGGGCTCGGGCGGCGCCGGGCACTGGCACGGTGGCGACGGAGGCGTGCGCCGGATCCGTTTTCTCGAGCCGATGACGGCCAGCATCCTGTCCAATGCCCGCACCGTGGCGCCGTTCGGCGTCGCCGGAGGTTTTGCGGGGGCGGTGGGCATCAACCGGGTGGTGCGGGCCGACGGCACGGTCGAACAATTGGCGCACATCGGACAGGCCGAGATGGCGGTTGGTGATATCTTCGAGATTCACACGCCCGGCGGCGGCGGGTTCGGCACACCCGACTGACACGATGCAATGTCCGCGCTGGCGCCAGCACCATGGAGGTGACGATGATCCCCGACGCACTGGACCACTACCGCTGGATGGCGCGTTACAACGCCTGGTTCAACGATCGGCTGTACGATGCCTGCGAAAGACTCGACGATGCGACCCGCAAGCGCGACAGCGGCGCGTTTTTCGGCTCCATCCACAACACGCTGAACCACTTGATCGTGGCCGACCAGATCTGGCTCCAGCGGCTGCATCAGTGTGGCCTGGACAACGGCTTCGATGCTGCCGCCTTGTCGCCGCAGGTGCTCGACCTGGCGCCAGGCCACGGACTGGCCGAGTCGGCATTCGACGACTGGGCGGCATTGCGCGCCAAGCGCCGCCAACTGGACGATGCCATCGGCCAGTGGCTGGCGGCGATGGCCCCGGAATTTCCTGGTTTCACCATGCAATACGCGAACAGCAAGGGTGTGCAACGCCAGCATCCGGCGTGGCGGGCGATGTCGCATTTTTTCAACCACCAGACGCACCACCGGGGGCAGGTGACGACATTGCTGATGCAGGCCGGCGTCGACGTGGGTGTCACCGACCTGCTGGCCTTGCTCGGGCCGGACCATCCGCACTGAGTACCGGGCCGGGATCTTTTGGTGCTTGCCAGGGGTTGTGCGCGAGCCCTAGTTTTTCGGGCTGGCGCCCGTTGCGGGTTTGGCGTCGATGGCGGGGACGCCGATCTTGAAGCTGGCTCCACCCACCGTCAGGCCTTCGGCCGAAAGCCGCGCCGCGCTGCCCTGGCCCACGCCCTTGATGCGGGCCAGCAGGTCGTTCCAGTCCTTGAACGGGCCTTTCTTGCGCTCGTCCAGGATACGCGACGACATCGCCGGGCCGATGCCCTTGATGCCGTCGAGTTCGGCGACACTGGCCTGGTTCACGTCGATGGCGGCGAACGACGTGGTCGCGCCCAACAGGGCCATGGAGATCAGAATCTGCTTGAACATGGTGTTTCCTTTGCATAGTCGGTTGACGGCATTTCATCGTGCACGCCGGTGTTGGCGAACACGGCCTCAGGTTAGGCGAGGCAACGCGCAATCCGGTCGTCCCCTGTCCGTCAAATACATGATGTCCCTGCCGGCCGGATCAGGTGGGCCAGGGGGCTGGCGCCGCGCACATGCGCAGCACAATCGGCGCCTCACGACGAATATCCGCTGTGTTACGCGCCATGAACAAAGTCGATGCCTCCTTGCTCAATATCCTGGTCAAGGACGGCCGGGCCTATTATGTGGATAGCGCCTGGCAACTCGGCATTTCTCGCGCGCACGCGCGAAGCCCACAATCGTCAACAAGGAGTCGGAGCTGTTTACAAATATCATCGGACTCTTATACTTGCATCCCCTCAGCGCTCACGCCTCCCGAAGCTTCATGCCGTGCGTTTCCCTTGTTCGATCTCATCGTTGCGGAAATGTGGAACTGCCGGGCATGGCGCTGATGGCTCCGGCTACCATGCTCACCACGCAATGGGTCGCTCGACTGGCGCACGCGACAGCCGCGCGTCTGTTGCGGCGCCAGTTCGCGTTGTTTCTGGCGCTGATGTCGGCGCGCGTGTTCTGCAGGTTGCGAACAGCGGCATGATTCATTTCTCTTTTAGGACAAAAGCCGCATGACCTGGTCGATTTTGGCGCGCGAGTGTAACGGACACGTGGGTGTGGCGATCGCCAGCCGATTCTTCTGCGTGGGTTCCTTGTGCGTGCACACCCGGCGGGGTGTCGGTGCGATCGCGACCCAGGCCTTGATGAACCCGCTGTACGGCCAGGCCGGGCTCGACCTGCTGGCGCAGGGGCGGCCGGCGTCCGAGGTCATCACGACATTGGTGGCGGGTGATGACGGGCGCGAACAACGCCAGCTCCATGTGTTGCCGATGTATGGTGCCGGCGCCGCCCATACCGGGGCCGAATGCGTCGATTGGTGCGGGCATCTGCTGCGCGACGGTTTCAGTGTGGCTGGCAACATGCTCGCTGGCGCGCGGGTGATCGAGGCCACCGCCGAGGCGTTTGCGGCCAGCCGGGCGCCGACGATGGCCGAACGCCTGCTCGACGCGATGGATGCCGGCGAGCGGGCCGGTGGCGACAAGAGGGGTAAGCAGTCCGCCGCGGTGCGAATCCACACCGACGAAGACTACCTCGCACTCGACCTGCGCGTCGACGATCATGCCGATCCGCTGCCCGAGTTGCGCCGACTGCACGCGGTCAGTCTGGAGCGATTTCAGCCCTTCGTGAGCTGCCTGCCCGGTCGCGGGCGCCCCTGCGGCGTCACCGACCGCCCGACGATCGAGGCCACGATCGAACGTTTTCACGCCGCGCGTCGGGCGCTTGCATGACAGCCTTGCTCGAGGTCCGGGACCTGCGCACGGTGTTTCGCGGTGACGACGGCGAGTTCGCGGTCGTCGATGGCGTGAGTTTTTCGGTCGATACCGGTCGAACGCTGGCGATCGTCGGAGAATCGGGTTGTGGCAAGAGCGTGACATCGCTGTCCATCATGGGCCTGCTGCCCCGGCAGCAGGGTCGGGTGGCGGCAGGCTCGATCCGGTTCGAGGGGCGCGAGCTAGTCGGCGCTGGCGAACGCGAGATGCAGGACCTGCGCGGCAATGGCATGGCGATGATCTTCCAGGAGCCGATGTCCTCGCTCAATCCCTCGTTCACCATAGGCGAGCAGATCATGGAAGGCCTGCTGCGCCACCGCAGCATGAGCCGCGCCCAGGCACGCGAACGCGCGATCGAGATGCTGCGCAAGGTGCGTATTCCTGCGCCCGAGCAACGGATCGACGAGTTCCCGCACAAGCTCAGCGGCGGCATGCGCCAGCGCGTGATGATCGCGATGGGACTGGCCTGCGAGCCGCGCCTGTTGATCGCCGACGAGCCGACCACGGCACTCGACGTGACGATCCAGGCCCAGATCTTGGAGTTGATGCGCACGTTGCAGCAGGAGACCGGCACCGCCATCGTGCTGATCACGCACGACCTGGGGGTGGTGGCCGAAGTGGCGGACGAGGTGGTCGTGATGTATGCCGGCCGGGTGGTCGAGCGTGCGCCAGTTCAGGCGCTGTTCGACCAACCGCAGCACCCCTATACCGTCGGGCTGCTCGGTTCGATTCCCCGCCTCGATGCCGATCAGGACCGCCTGACATCGATCGATGGCCAGGTGCCGACGCCAGCAGCCTTGCCAGCAGGATGCAGTTTTGCCGATCGTTGCCCGTTCGCCGATAGCGCTTGCCGGGCCACGGTGCCGCCCTTGCGCGACCTGGGGCAGGGACACCACTCGGCCTGTTTCAAGGCGCCACTGGACCCGCTGGTCTTGCTGGGGCAAAGGCATGCGGAGGTGCCGGCGTGAAGCGGGACGCGATTCCCGGGACCACTCCCGTTCTCTTGCAGGCCCAAGGTCTGGTCAAGCATTTCCCGGTGCGCAAGGGATTGTTCAACCGAGTCCAGGGCCAGGTACGCGCGGTTGATGGGGTCGACCTGACGCTTTACCGGGGCGAGACGCTGGGCGTGGTCGGCGAGTCGGGTTGCGGCAAGTCGACGCTGGGACGCATGTTGTTGCGCCTGATCGAACCCACCCGCGGCGAACTGCGCCTGGACGGCAAGGACCTGATGGGGCTGGACGCCGGGGCGTTGCGCGCGCAGCGGCGCGACATGCAACTGATATTCCAGGACCCATATTCGTCGCTGAATCCGCGCAAGACGGTGGGCCAGACCTTGCAAGAGCCGCTGCGGGTGCACGGGCTGCACCGCGGTCAGGAGGCGGGGCGCACATCCGAGCTGTTGCATACGGTCGGCTTGCCGGCCGAAGCGGCGCAGCGGTATCCCCACGAGTTCTCCGGTGGGCAGCGCCAGCGAATCGGCATTGCGCGCGCGTTGGCGGTCGAGCCCCGGCTGATCGTCTGCGACGAGGCGGTGTCGGCGCTCGACGTGTCGGTGCAGGCGCAGGTGGTGAACCTGCTGCAAGACTTGCAGAGCCGCCTGGGGCTGTCCTATCTGTTCATCGCGCACGACCTGGCGGTGGTCAAGCATATCGCGCACCGGGTGGCAGTGATGTATTTGGGCCGCATGGTCGAAATCGGTGACAAGCAGCGTATCTTCGCGGCGCCACGCCACCCCTACACCCATGCGCTGATGCAGGCGATCCCGTTGCCCGATCCTCGCATGCGGCGTGAACGAGTCGTGCTGGGCGGCGACGTGCCCAGCCCACTCGATCCGCCCAGTGGTTGCCATCTGCACACGCGGTGCCCACAGGCGCAACCCCGCTGTGCCGAGGTCGCGCCTGTGTTGACGGGCGACGACCAGCATGCCGTGGCCTGCCATTTCCCGCTTGAGCCGGCCCCGCATCGTGCGCGCGTCCCGGCCGGAGCCGACACCGCGCGCACGCGGCTGCTGCTGTTGCAGTCGGCCTTTGCTGCTCCGCCGGCCCCGATGGCCTGACCGATTCCCTGGAAACTGTTCATTCTTGAAGGAGAAACACACTATGAAACCACGCTCCCTAACCCTGGTCGGCGCAGCGCTGCTGGCCGTCGTCCCGATGTTCTCGCAGGCCCAGGTGCTGCGGGTCGGACTGGCCGAAGATCCGGACATCCTGGACCCGACGCTGGCGCGCACCTTCGTGGGCCGCATCGTGTTCGCGGCGATGTGCGACAAGTTGCTCGACGTTGACGAGAAAATGGCCATCATCCCGCAGCTGGCCACCAGCTACCAGTGGTCTGCCGACAGCAAGTCGTTGACGCTCAAGCTGCGCGGCGGCGTCACCTTCCACGATGGCGAGAAGTTCGACGCCGAGGCGGTGAAGTTCAACATTGAGCGCCACAAGACCATGCAGGGCTCGAACCGCAGCGGCGAGTTGCGCCCGGTGACCTCGGTCGATGTCGTCGACGCAAGCACCGTGCGGCTGAACCTGAGCGCGCCTTTCTCCCCGCTGCTGGCCGCACTGGCCGACCGTGCCGGCATGATGGTCTCGCCCAAGGCGGCCCAGGCAGGCGGTGCCAATTTCGGCACCGCGCCGGTCTGCTCGGGTCCGTTCAAGTTCGTCGAGCGCGTGGCGCAGGACAAAATCGTGTTCGAAAAATACGCGAACTACTGGAACAAGGACAAGATTCATTTCAATCGCATCGTGTACACGCCGATTCCCGACGCGACGGTGCGCCTGGCCAACCTGCGCTCGGGCCAGCTCGACTTCATCGAACGCGCCGCGTCGAGCGACATCGCCAAGATTGCGGCCGATCCCAAGTTCAAGGTCAGCAAGATCACCGAGATCGGCTACCAGGGCATCACGATCAACACCGGCAAGAGCGACAAGGCGCAGGCC
>ENA-ORBV01006825-ORBV01006825.1-microbial-mat-metagenome-genome-assembly--contig:-NODE-6825-length-19914-cov-4.682462_pt1 | contig 19914 bp, 16 predicted proteins | sample MGYA00237777_ERZ505514 | MGnify/ENA primary metagenome ERZ505514 (study PRJEB26160, sample SAMN06269048) | microbial mat metagenome | isolation source: Oligotrophic lake microbial mat | place... | reverse complement strand
TATTCGTCGGCAGCGTCAGATGTGGATAAGAGACAGGTGGGGTCCCGCTGACATCTTTCCCTCTGTGATAACCCCCGCTCCCGTCCCCACTCCCGTCCCCGGCGCGCACGACAGCGCGTGGCATGCGCCCGTGCTCGTCGCCGAAGTGTGCGAGGCGCTCGCATTCGCGCCGCGCGTGCTCGACGGCACCCTCGGCGGCGGTGGGCACAGCGAAGCGCTGCTCATGCGCGGGCATCAGGTCACGGGCCTCGACCGCGATGCCACCGCGCTCACGACGGCCCGTGCGCGACTCGCGACCTGGGAGCCGCAGGGCACGTTCGAAGCCGTGCAGGGAAATCACGATGAGATCGATGCCGTGTCCGCGCTCGCCGGCCGCACGTGGGATGGCATCCTCCTCGACCTTGGCGTCTCGTCGCGACAACTCGACGATGATGCGCGCGGCTTCTCGTTCCGTCCGGGCGTGGCGCTCGACATGCGCATGGATCCGAGCGCGCCGATGACCGCGGCCGACTGGCTCAACGCGAGCGAAGAGGCCGAGCTGCAGCGCGTATTCAAAGAGGCTGGCGATGAACCCAAGGCGCGTCGACTCGCCCGGGAGATCCTGCATCGTCGCGCGCGCACGCCATTCTCCACGAGTGATGATCTGGTGGGGGCGATCCGTGCGGTGCTCGGGCCGCGCAGCGGGCCAGGGGATTTCGCACGGCTCTTCCAAGCCGTGCGCATCGCGGTGAATGATGAACTGGGCGGTCTCACCCGCGGGTTGGTGTCGTTGCGCGAGCGACTCGTCCCCGGGGGCGTCCTTGCGGTGATCGCGTACCACTCCGGTGAGGACCGCGCGGTGAAGCATGCCTTCCGCGCCTGGAGCACGGCCTGCACCTGTCCCCCCAAGCATCCCATCTGCACCTGCGGTGGCGTCGCGCTCGGCCAAACACTGACGCGGAAGCCGATTCTCGCGCAGGATGGGGAGATCGCCTCGAATGGGCGGGCGCGGAGCGCGCATCTGCGCCTCTGGCGCGGGAGGGACTGACGGATGCGCGGACGCACCATCATCACCCTCGCGTTATTCAGTTTCTTTGTCGTGGCCACGGGCGTCATATACCGGCGGAGCTTGGGGATCTCTCAGGCCCGCGCACTCCGCACCCTCGAAGAACGCCGAACCGCACTGGAAGCGCAGGAAGCCGCCCTCGACGGGGCGATCCGCGACGCCTCCAGCCGCGCCCGGCTTGCCCCCATCGCCGAGCAGCAACTCGGAATGCGCATCCCGCCCGAGAGTCTTGTGATCATCATCCCGCGCCCTGCCGGAGCGGTGCGTCAGCCGTGATCAAGATCAGCCGCGTCGGCATCGTGCATGGGGCATTCCTCTGCTTCGCGGTGGCGCTCGTCGGTCGCGCCGCTTGGGTCCAACTCGCGCAGACGGATCGCTGGCGCGCGCGCGCGCGCGGACAGCAGTTCTCAGCCGCGGAGCTCCCGGCGATTCGTGGGGCGATCCTCGATGCGTCTGGCGCGGTGCTCGTGGAGAGTCGCCCGATGGTGCGGCTCGCCGTGGCACCGACTGAAGTGAAGGAGCCGGCGGCACTGCAGACGGCGCTCCGCCACGCGGGAGTGCCCGAGGCCACCGTGCGTCGCGCCCTCGATCGGAATCGCAAGTGGGTCGAGGTTCCGGGGATGTATCTGAGTTCCGACGTCGCCGATGCGATGGCCCTGCGCGGGGTGCATCCGACGCCCGCACTCCAACGGGTGAAGCCGCAGACGGATGGGTTGCGCAACCTGCTCGGGACCACGGACGACAACGGGCGTGCGGTCGGCGGGGTGGAAGCGGCACTCGACTCGTTGCTCCGCGGTACGCCGGGCCGGCGCGCGATGTTGCGCGATAGCCGAGGCACGCGCCTCGCGACCCCCGAAGAAAACGCCACGGATGCGGTGCCGGGGCACACGGTCGTGCTCACCTTGCACGCGGGGCTGCAGGATATCGCGGAGCGCGCACTCGGCGATGCGGTGACGCAGATGGGGGCGAGTGGTGGCGATATCGTGGTGCTCGATCCGCACACGGGGGAGATTCGCGCGTTGGCAAGTCGTCGGGCAGGGCAGGCGGCTTCCGGTGCGACGGCGCTCACCGAACCGTACGAGCCCGGGTCGACGCTCAAGCCGTTCATTGCCGCGGCGCTGTTCGAACGGGGGCGCGTGCAGATGACCGATTCCGTGAACACGTACAACGGCGTCTACACGATCAATGGGCGCACGATTCGCGACGTGCACAAGGCCCCCGCGATGAGTTTTGCCGAAGTGATCCGGTTCTCGTCGAACATCGGCATCGTGCAGTTCGCAGAGCGACTGACGGCGCGCGAGCAGTACGAGGCGTTGCGTGACGCGGGGTTCGGCATGAGCACGGGGATTCCGTATCCGTCAGAATCCCCGGGTCGCTTGTATCCCGTCTCGCAGTGGTCGCGGCAGTCGGGGGCGTCGCTCGCGATGGGCTACGAGCTTTCGGTGACGCCGATCCAATTGGCGGCGGCGTATGCGGCCTTCGCGAATGGCGGCGAGTTGCTTGAGCCGCGGTTGCTCCAAGAAGTGCGCGGCCCTGACGGCACGCCGATCTGGAAGGCGGAGCGTCGGGTAGTGCGTCGCATCATGAGTGAGCGCACGGCGACGGCGATGCGGGAATTGTTGCGGGAGGTCGTCTCGGAGGGCACGGCAACGTCAGCGGACCTCGCGACCTTTGAGGTCGCAGGGAAGTCGGGCACGGCGCGCCGCACCGCAAGCGATGGCAGCGGCTACGCCGTGGGATCGTACACGGCGAGTTTCGTGGGACTTTTTCCGGCCGACCAGCCGCAGTACGTGATTCTGGTGAAGCTCGACAACCCGAGTGGCGCCTACTACGGCGGTCGCACGGCGGCCCCAGTGACAAAGATTGTTCTCGAGGCGGCCATCGCGGCGCGCGATGCGGCGTTGGACCGCACGCGACTCGCCGATGCGCCGAAGCGTCGTGCCCCCTCACAAGCATCGCAGGCCGACAGTGTGCGCGCGGCCGGAGTGGCGACGGCCGAGGCGGAAGCGATCGCCCCCGCGTATGTGGTGGAGCTTGGCACCTCGCCAGCGCCGGCCCGTGTGGTGGTGTCAGCACGCCCCGTCCCCGATGTGCGCGGCCTCTCCATGCGCGTGGCCGTGCGCGAGTTGCATAAGGCCGGTTTCCGCGTGCAGGTGATGCGGGGGCGTGGAGAGGAACAACAGCCTGCCGCGGGCACCATGTTGCGCGCCGGATCCCTCGTGCGCCTCATGGCCAACTGATGACGACTTCCGTGATGACCGCCGCGGTGCCGCCAGCCAAGCTGCGCGCGGCCCTCGCAGAGGCGGGGCAACTTGTCGCGGTGCGCGGCACGTTGCCGCCGATCGTGGTGGCGATCACCGACGATAGCCGACGCGTTGGCACCGGTGTCTGCTTTGTGGCGGTGCGGGGCAGCGCTCGTGATGGCCACAGCTTTCTCCCGGACGTCGAGAAGGTCGGCGCGGCGATGGTCATCATCGCGGAGGACGCAACGTCGACCCTTCCAGCGCTGGTCGTGAAGGACACGCGTGCGGCGGCGGCGATCGCGGCGGCAGCCTTTTACGGGGAGCCGGCAACGGGGATGCAGATTGTCGGTGTCACCGGGACGAATGGCAAGACAACGACGGTCGGGTTGCTCCGCCACCTGCTCGACACACCGGAGACGCCGAGCGCGAGCATCGGAACGCTCGGCGTGTTGCTGGGGAATGGGACACCGCTCCAGGGCGGCAGCGGACTCACGACGCCGGGGCCCATTGAGTTGCAGCGGGTGTTGCGTGCCCTCGCGAAGGTCGGGGTGAAGCGGGTCGCGATGGAGGTGTCGTCGCACGCGCTCGATCAGCAGCGGGTCGGCGGCGTGCCGTTCGCGGCGGCCGTGTTCACGAACCTCACACGCGATCATCTCGACTATCACGGCACGATGGAGTCGTATTTCGAGGCGAAGGCGCGGTTGGTGTCATTGCTCGCGCCCGACGGCGTGGCGGTGCTGAATGCGGATGACCCCTGGTGGTCCAAGCTTGCCGATGCACCGCGCGTCCTGCGCTTTGGCGTCACGGAGTCGGCGGAGGTGCGTGCTGCCGAAGTGCGCTACACCCCTCGCGGCAGCGCCTGGCTGCTGCAGATGGGGGAGGCGTCACGTCCCGTGGTGCTGCCACTGATCGGGGATTTCAATGTGGCCAACGCGCTTGGCGCCGCGGCCGCGGCGCTCGCGCTCGGCATGACAGTCGAACAGGTGGCTGCGCGGCTGGCGACGGCGCCGCAGGTGCCGGGACGGCTGGAGTTGTTGAGCGATCGCCCGACCATCCTCCGCGACTATGCGCACACTCCCGATGCGCTCGCGCGCGCGCTGGCCGCGCTGCGTCCCTTCACGCCGGGGCGATTGATCGTGCTCTTCGGGTGCGGGGGTGACCGCGACCGCGGGAAACGACCGCTGATGGCAGACGCCGCGCGCGCTGGGGCCGACGTGCTCGTGGTGACGAGTGACAATCCGCGCACGGAAGATCCCGAACGCATCCTCGACGACATCTGTGCGCCGCTCACGCCCGGGCGCTACGAGCGCATTGAGGATCGTCGCGCGGCCATCGCGCACGCGATCGGGCTTGCGGATCCGCAACGCGATGTCGTGCTGCTCGCGGGGAAGGGGCATGAGACGTATCAGATTCGCGGGACGACCTCGCATCCGTTCGACGAGGCCGAGATCGTGAAGGAGTTGCTGCCGGGAATGGGACGATGAGCACGACGACGCGCACGACGACGCGCACGTCGACGCGCACGACGCCCTTCTGGACCTTGGCGCGCGTGGCGCGTGCCCTCGGTGTGGCCGGCGCGTACGACGCGCGCCCGATCACGGGTGTGTCGACCGATACGCGCACGCTGCGCGCGGGGGAGTGCTTTGTCGCCCTCCGTGGTGAGCGATTCGACGGACACGATCATCTCGCGGCCGCGATCGCGGCGGGCGCAGCGGCCATCGTAGTCGACGACGCGACACGCGTGCCGTTACTGGGCGTGCCGGTCTTCGAGGTCAGCGACACGCTCGGCGCCCTCGGCGCGCTCGGACGGTATCGTCGCGAGGCGTGGGGGCGTCCCGTGATCGCGGTGGGCGGGAGCAACGGCAAGACGAGCACCAAGGAGTTGCTGAAGGCCGCGCTAGGCTCACGCTTGACCGTGCACGCGACGATCGGGAATCTGAACAACCGCATCGGGGTGCCGATGACGCTGCTTGCCCTCGATGATGCCGCCGATATCGCGGTGATCGAGGCGGGGACGAACGAGCCCGGAGAGATGGCGATCCTGCGGGAGATCATGCGTCCCGATGTCGCGCTCGTGACGACCGTGCAGGAGGAGCATCTCGCGGGCTTCGGTGACATTGACGGGGTCATGGCCGAAGAACTCGCACTCTGCGAGGGCGTGCCGATTGCGGTGGTGCCCGCCTCGGAGCCCGAGGTGGTGTCGCGCGCGGGCGCGAAGGCGTTGCGCACGGTCACCGCGGGACTCGGCGAAGGGGATCGCCACGCGACGGCCTCGGGTCTCAACGCGGACGGACGTGGCTGGCTCGAGTGGGACGGGCACCGCGTTGAGATCCCGCTCCCTGGGACGCACAACCTGCGCAACGCGGCCCTCGTGCTCGCCGTGGCCAGCGAGTTCGGGGTGAATCCGATGGATGCCGCCGCCGGGATCGCGCGGATGCCGCAGCCGCCGATGCGCTCAGACGTCGCTCCGCTCGGCAGCGCGCTGCTGGTGACCGATTGCTACAACAGCAATCCGGGCTCCGCGCGCGCGGCGATTGAGCTGTTGCGCGAGGTCGCGCAGGGGCGTCAACGGGTTGCGGTGCTAGGAACGATGCGGGAGCTGGGCGACGCGAGTGAACGGGCGCACCGCGAAGTGGCGGAGGCGGCGCTGGCGAGCGGCGCCGAGCTGGTGTGCGGGATCGGGGAGTTCGGGCCGGCGTTGCAGCGGCTCGGTGCTCCCGCCGACCGCGTGCTCATCGCGAACGATGTCGACGATCTGTGGCCGCAGCTGTCGCCGCGCCTGGCGCCGGATGCCGTGATCCTGCTCAAGGCGTCGCGCGGGGTTCGCCTCGAACGACTCCTGCCGCTCCTCACCTCTTGGGCGACGACCTGATGCTGTACGAATTCCTGCTACCGCTCACGGACATCCAGAGCGGCTTCAACATCTTCCGTTACATCTCGTTCCGTGCGGCCGGTGCGGCCATCACCTCGCTGCTGATCTGCTTCATTGCGGGGCCATGGATTCTTGGTCTTCTGCGTTCAATGCAGGTGCATCAGGTGGTGCGCGCCGGCACGCCCGACTCGCATGCCGGCAAGGGAAAGACGCCGACCATGGGTGGGCTGATCATTCTCACCGCCGTGCTCGGCTCGACGCTCCTCTGGATGCAGTTTCGCAGCGTGTACGTTTGGCTCGCGCTGGCCGTGACGATCCTGATGGGGGCGATCGGCTTCCTTGATGACTACCTCAAGCTGAAACAGAAGCGCGAAGGGAAGGAGAACCGCGGGCTCGTGGAGCGCTACAAGCTGGCGGGACAGATCACGATCGGCCTCGCCCTTGGCTATTTCCTGTGGCACTTCCCGGTGAACAACCTCCCGGGAGCCTCCACGACGCTGCCGTTCTACAAGTACGTGCTCGTGGAACCGATCTGGCCCTGGGTGTATCTGCCCTTTGTGACGTTCGTGATGACCGGAACCAGCAACGCGGTGAATCTCACGGACGGGCTCGACGGACTCGCGGCGGGGTTGATGGCGATCGCGATGCTGACGTTGGCAGTCTTTGCCTACGTGATGGGGCGCGTCGATGCCTCGCAGTATCTGGGCCTGATCTATCTCCGTGGTGCGGGAGAGCTCACGATCTTCTGTTCGGCGGTCTTTGGCGCGGCTGGCGGATTCCTGTGGTACAACGCGCATCCGGCCGAAGTCTTCATGGGAGACACCGGTTCGCTAGCGCTCGGCGGTTCGCTCGGCGCGGTGGCGATCCTGCTCAAGAGCGAGTTCTTGGTGCTGATCCTCGGCGGGGTGTTCGTGGCCGAGACGATATCCGTGATCATCCAGCGGAGCGCGTTCAAGTATCGGAAGGCGCGCTTCGGCATCGACTACGCGAAGGCCAATCGTGTCTTTCTGCGGGCGCCCATTCACCATCATTTTGAGCTGAAGGGCTGGCCAGAGACGCAGGTCGTGGTGCGCGTTTGGATTCTGGGCATTCTCTGCGCGTTCCTGGCGCTCTCGACGCTGAAGATCCGGTGACGCTGACGTTGCCAACGCTCGCACAGACGGTCGCGGCCGGGGAGGTCGCGGTCATCGGGATCGGGCGGAGCGGGGCATCGGTGGCGCGGTTGCTGCGGTCGGCAGGCGGCGCGGTCTATGTCTCTGATCGCGGGACGTCGCCCGCGCTGGTGGAGACGGCAACGCAACTGCGTGGCCTCGGGATCAGCGTCGATCTCGGCGCGCATGACGTGGCGCGCATCGCGAAGGCGGCACTCGTGGTGGTGAGCCCGGGTGTCCCGCCGGGTGTTCCGCCGCTTGCGGCCGCGCGTGCTGCCGGGGTACCGATTGTGAGCGAGATCGAGATTGGTCTCCGGGGGATGATCGGCGTGCCGTACGTGGGAGTGACGGGCACGAACGGCAAGACCACGGTGACCGCGATGGTCGCGCATTTGCTTCGCGCGGTGGGGCTCGATGCCGTGGCCGCGGGAAACATCGGGACGCCGCTGACGGAGATTGCGATGGCGCCGAACAAGCCGGACTATCTCGCGCTGGAGCTGAGTTCGTTCCAACTGCACGACTCCCCCGGGGTCGCGCCGGCTGTTGCCGTGCTGACGAATCTCGCCCCCGATCATCTCGATCGGTACGACTCGCTCGACGCGTATTATGGGGACAAGGAGTTGCTGTTCGCGACCGCCACGCCGGAGTCGATTCGCGTGGTGAATGCGGACGATGCCGAGGTGGTGCGCCGCACGGCAGCGGTCCCCGGTGTGGCGCGCACCTTCTCGTTGAGCGATCTGCGTGCCGACGCGGTGTACGATGCCCGGACGCGCCTGCTGATGCTGGACGGGGCCCCGTTGCTGGAGCGCGATCTCCTGCCGTTGCTCGGCGTGCACAACGTGGCCAACGCCCTGTGCGCAGCGCTGGTGGTATGGCACGCGGTGCCGACCGAGCGCACGGCGACCGGGCGCGCGAAGCTGGCGGTCGGTCTGCAGAGCTTCCGTGCGCCGCCGCATCGGTTGGAACCCGTCGGGGAGCGTGCGGGGGTGCTGTGGGTCAATGACTCCAAGGCGACCAACATCGGCGCGGCGCGCGTCGCGGTCGAGGCGATGGAACGTCCGACCATCCTGCTCGTGGGTGGGCGTCACAAGGGGGAGCCCTATACGGCGTTGCTCGCCGCCATGCGCGGGCGGGTGACGCAGGTGATTGCCTACGGGGAGTCGGAAGATCTCATCGTACAGGACCTTGAGGGGCACGTGGCGGTCGAACGGGGTGGATCGTCATTCGAGCATGTGGTGGCCCGCGCGCGTGCACTCGCACGACCGGGGGACACCGTGCTCTTGTCTCCCGCCTGCTCGAGTTACGACATGTTCACGAACTACGAAGAACGCGGCGCGGCCTTCCGTACGCTCGCGCTCGGCCTGTGAGCGCCGTGGGGGACGTGTGGGGCCCGGACGCCGCGCTTCAAACGCCGTACTCGGGACAGCGCGCCGTCAGTGCGGAGCGCGGACGTGTCCGCTGGCGCTTGAGCTTCGAAGCGAAGGGGCTCGTCGTCCTCACGGCAACGCTGCTCGTATTCGGGCTCACGACCCTGTACTCCGCCAGTTCGATCGTCGCGGTGCAACTCGGTCAGGAGAGCTGGTATTTCCTCGCGCGGCAGATGCTTGGTGTTGCGGTGGGACTCGTGGCGTTCGCGATCCTTGCCAAAGTCGATGCCGAGCGGTGGAAGGACTTCGCGTGGCCGATGATGGGGCTCGCGATCCTGACGATGCTGATCATCGTGCTCCCTGGGATGCCCTCGCAGATCGCGCCGCGCATCAACGGCTCCAAACGGTTCCTGCTCGGCGGCTCCATTCAGCCGTCGGAGTTCGGGAAGCTCGCGCTTGTGATCTGGACGGCGATGTTGATCGTGAAGAAGGGGGGGCAGGAGGGACTGCGGCGTCTCAGCAAAGGCCTGATGCCGTTCGGGATCATTCTGATCGCGCTGAGCGCGCTGTGCGCGCTGCAGCCCGATTTCTCGGTGATCCTTTTCTATACGTTGGTGATGGGGTCGATGCTCTTCGCAGCGGGGGCACGGATCGGGCACTTTGTGTTCCTCGGCATGCTCGCACTCCCGGTGGTGTGGAGCGAGATCAATCGCCTCGAGTACATCATGCGCCGATTGCTCGGCTTCGCCGGCGCGTCCGGTGCTGAGGCCGAGGTGAACTATCAGCTCACGCAGTCGCTGATCGCCGTGGGCTCTGGCGGGCTGTTCGGCGTGGGCTTCGGTCAGGGGCGGCAGCAGTATGGGTTCCTGCCGCTCCCGTACAACGACTTCATTGGCAGCAACATCGGTGAGGAGTGGGGCTTTGTCGGCATGGTGGGCTTGATCGGCCTCTTCGCGCTCTGGGGCTGGCTGGGCTTCCGGATCGCCAAGCAAGCGCGCTCTCCCTTCACGCAGTTTGTTGCTGTGGGGCTCACGGTGACGATGATCGTGACGGCGTTCCTGCACATCGGCGTCGTGATCGGGCTGTTGCCGACGACGGGGCTCACGTTGCCGTTCGTGTCGTATGGCCGCTCGAACATCCTGCTGTCGCTCGTGATGACGGGAATGCTCGTGAACATCGGGAGTACGCAGGAGCGCGTGATGGGCGCGGGCGCGTCGGATCCGCTCGCGGCACGTCGCTGAGCGCGCGATGGCACCGGTGCACGTCTGGTTCAGCGGGGGCGGGACTGGTGGGCATCTGTATCCCGGGTTCGCCATTGCGCGGGCGCTGGTAAGCGCGCGACCGGAGGTGCAGCCGTTCTTTGTCGGTGCGCTCCGCGGGATCGAACGCGAGGTGCTGCCGACGACGCCGTTCCCGCACCTGCTGCTCGATCTGCATCCGTTGTATCGCCCGCAGGTGTGGAACAACTGGCGCACGATGCGCGGTGCGCTCGCGAGTTGGTCGCGGCTCGATGCCGCGGCGCGCGCGCGACCGCCGCAGATGGTGGTCGGCACCGGTGGCTATGCGGCGGGGCTCGCGCTCCTCTGGGCGTGGCGACGCGGCATTCCCGCCGTGCAACACATTGGCGACGCCATTCCCGGCATTACCGCACGATGGGGCGCACGCGTCACGCGCGAGTCGTATCTCGGCTTCCCCGAGGCGCAGCGATTCCTTCCGCGCGGGCGTGGCGCGTATATCGATACCGGGAATCCGATCGAACCACCCCCCGATATTCATCCGGCGCGGGCCGAAGCACGCGCGCGGTGGGGATTCCCTGCGGCCGCTCAGGTGCTCCTCGTGTTCGGTGGCTCAGGCGGCGCGCGCGCGATCAATCAAGCGGTGGCGGCGTGGGTGGAGCGGGGCATCCCCAATGGGCTCTGCGTGCTCTGGGCCACCGGGAAAGGGCAGTTCGACGCCTTCTCGCATCTCGACCGCGCGGATGTGCGCGTGGTGCCGTATCTCTCGCCGATCAGCGACGCGTACGCGACCGCCGATATCGCGCTCGTCCGTGGTGGGATGATGGGGACAAGTGAGTTGTGCGCCTGGGCCGTCCCGATGGTGATCGTCCCTCTGCCGACGTCGGCGAACGACCACCAGACGGCGAATGCCACGGTGCTCGCCGCGGCGGGCGCGGCGGTGCATCTCCCGCAGGCTCGCCTCACGCCTCAACGTCTTGAGGACGAGATCTGCGCACTGCTCGGCGACCCTCGCCGCATCACAAATATGGGCGCGGCAGCGCGGGCGCGTGGACGGCCGAAGGCGGCGCAGGAGATCGCGGACCGTATCGCCGCATATCTTTCGCGGTGACACGACCGACCGTGGTATCGTCCACGGTCGCTGGCCTCGTTTCCCTTCGCGACTCTCGTCCTGATGCCACTGCTCGATCCCACCGATCCGCGACCGGTCCACTTCATGGGGATCGCCGGCGCAGGCATGAGCGCGCTCGCCGAACTCTGTCATCGTCGCGGAGCGAGGGTGACGGGGTGTGACCAGAATCCGGCTGGCGCCGCGGATGGCGCCGCGGATGTCGCCGCACTGGGGGTCACGGTGCAGACGGGCCACGATGCCGCGCACGTCGAGGGACATCGCGCACTCGTCGTGACGAGTGCGGTGCCGAAGGATCATCCGGAGTTGGCGGCGGCGCGTGCGGCGGGGGTGCCGGTCATCCGTCGCGCCGAAGCGCTCGCCGAGGCGACCGCCGGCGGGATGCTGATCGGGATTGCCGGGACGCATGGCAAGAGCACGACGACCGTGATGACCACCGAAGCGCTCGCGGCCGCCGGCAAGGCGCCCACCGGAGTCGTGGGCGCGCGCGTGCGGGCGTGGGGTGGGAATCTCTCGCCGGGCGGCCATGAGGTCTTTGTGGTCGAGGCCGACGAGTATGATCGCTCGTTCCTGGCGCTCTGGCCGACGGTGGCGGTGGTCACGAATGTCGAAGCGGATCATCTCGACATCTATGCGGATCTGGCCGACATCACGGCGACCTTCAGTGAGTACGTGAAGCGCGCGCGGTATGTCGTGCTCTGCGCCGATGATCCGGGTGCGAACGCGTTGCCAAGCCCTGCGACGGCGGAAGTCATTCGCTATGGGATCACCTCCCCCGATGCCCGACTCGTCGCGCACGACGTGCGGCATGTCGGTGGCGGCAGCGTCTTCAAGGTGCGCTACGACGGGACGGAGCAGGGGGAGGTGCAGTTGGCCGTGCCCGGGCTGCACAACGTGCGGAACGCGCTGGCGGCGCTGGCGTGCGGGATCGGCCCCTGGGGGCTGACGGTGCAGCAGATGGCGCCGGGGCTCGAGAAGTTCATTGGGGCCGAGCGTCGCTTCGAGCGGCTCGGCAATGCCAGCGGTGTCGAGATGGTGGATGATTACGCGCATCATCCGACCGAGGTGCGCGCCACATTGGAAGCCGCGCGCGAGGCCTTTCCGGGGCGTCGCATTGTCGCCGCGTTCCAGCCGCATCTGTTCAGTCGCACCCGCGACTTCGCGCGCGAGTTCGGCGAGGCGCTCGCGCTGGCCGACGTGGTGTTCTTGGCCGATATCTATCCGGCGCGCGAGCAACCGATCGCCGGCGTCACGAGCGCGCTGATCGGCGACGTGATGACCGCACTCGGAAGTCCGCCGCAGTGGACGGGACCGCGCAGTGCCGCGGCGGCGGCGCTGCGGCAGTTCGTGCGCGAGGGGGACGTGGTGTTCAGTGTTGGCGCTGGGGACATCACCAAGACTGGCCCTGAACTGCTCGCGCTCCTGAGGGGCTGAGGGTGCGCGCTTGCGCTGACTCGCCACGGGGCCGGGCTCGTGGATGACGCCCGCCCAGGGGCTTCCGGGGCCATGGCTCCAGAACCGCCGCCTCCACTGCCAAAGTGGAAGCGGCGGCTTCGGGCGCTCACGCGCCTTTCGCTGCTCGGGGGCCTGCTCGCCTCTCCCTGGTGGGGGCGCGCGGTGCTCCAGCAGATGGATTTCTTCCGCGTCCGGCGTGTGGAACTCGAAGGAGTCCGTTACGCCACCCCCGACGAAATCGTTTCGCGGTTGAGGGTCGACACGACCGCGTCCGTGTGGGACGACGTGTCGCCGCTCGAGGCGCGAGTCCGGGAACATCCGCAGGTGCGCACGGTGCGCATTCAGCGGAAGCTCCCCGGGACGCTCGTCGTGATCGTGACGGAGAAGCCGCCGGTGGCGCTGGTGAGTACGCCGCGCGGGTTGGTGGTCACGGATGCGGCGGGCGACTCGATGCCGGTGGATCCGACGTCCATGGACGTCGACCTACCGGTCCTCGCATCGCGAGACACGCTACTGCTTCGCCTGCTTGGCGAGACGCAGCGAGCGGAGCCGGCGCTCTTCGCTCGGGTGAGTGAAGCGCGGCGGACGGAGCAGGGAGGGATCGTGTTCGTCCTCACTGAGTTCCGCATTCTCGCTGACTCGACGGTCACCACCCAACGGCTCGCCGATGTGATTCCCGTGGAGCTCGATGCCACGCGGCGCAATTGGCGGCCACGCGAATTCGATGTGCGCTTCCGTGATCAAGTGATCGTCCGACTCCAGGCCCCATGAATCTCGACCGTCTCGTCGCCGGGCTCGACATTGGTTCTGCCAAGACCACCGCGGTGATCGCGGAGGTCGTGGGAGATCTGCCCAAGCATCCCACCGTGAACATCCTCGGCGTCGGCCAAGCCCGCACCACGGGCCTCCGCAAAGGCGTCGTGGCCGATATCGAAGAAACGCAGCGTTCCATCACCAAGGCGATGCAGGACGCCGAGCGGATGGCGGGCGCGCGCGTTGAGACGGTGTACGCGGGCATTGCTGGCGAGCATGTGCAGGCGATGACCTCCACCGGCATCGCGTCGGTGACGGGACATGAGATCACGCGCGCCGATGTCGACCGCGCGAATGCGGTGGCGCGCGCGCAGGCGATTCCGCAGGACCGCGAGCTCATTCACGCGATCCCGCAGGAATACACGGTCGATAAAAATCAGGGCGTGCGTGATCCCGTTGGCATGGTGGGCACGCGGCTCGAGACGGAGATGTACCTCGTCACGATCGGCTCCTCGCCGGCGATGAACCTGCGCAAGGCCGTAGAGCGTGCGGGCTACAGGGTGGGGGAGCTCGTCCTGGAGCCGTTGGCGAGCGCGCTCTCCGTCCTGACCGACGATGAAAAAGAGCTGGGCGTCGCGTTGATCGAGATGGGGGCCGGCACTACCGACGTCGCGGTGTTCCACGAGGGCAAGATCCGCCACTTGGGAACGGTGGCCTTCGGCGGTCTCAACGTCACCAGCGACATCGTGCATGGCTTGGGCGTCACGCAGGTCGACGCCGAACGCCTGAAAGAGCTGTACGGCGCCGCGTACGAACCGCTGGTGAAGCACACCGGAGAGATCATCAAGCTCCCGAGCACCGTTGCGCAGGGGGATCGTGAGATCCCGCGCGAGTTGCTCGCGCACATCATTCATCAGCGCACGCAGGAGATCTTCGAGATGGTCCTGCGCGACGTCGAGGCGGCGGGCTTGATCTCGCGGCTCGCGGCCGGCGTGGTCGTGACGGGTGGTGCGGCGGCGCAGCCGGGGATGGACAACCTCGCGAGCGAGGTGTTCGGCACGGGAGCGCGGATCGGGATTCCCGGCGAGTACCTCGGCGGCCTCGCGGATTCCGTGCAGAGCCCGCGCTTCTCGACCGTGACCGGGCTGGTCCAGTACGGCGCCCACCGCATTTCACTGGGATCGGCGCAGGGAAAGACCCGTCGACTCACACTGTCTGGGGCGACGCCGAACATGGACAACATGGCGAGTCGGTTGAAGACTTGGTTGCAGGACTGGTTCTAGGATGGAGGATGGAGGATGAAGGCGGAAAGATGAACGCGACCCTCCTTCTGCCTTCCTCCGTCGCAAGTATCACAAATCTGCTGGAGTTGGCCCTGGCTGGTGGATAATCCCACCAGCCATTTGCGTTTTCCCGACTCATTCGTCTTGCGGGATGTAAGGCGGGGCCCGGCGAGGCTATATTTCCGCCCGGTCCACTGTCCCGTCACGTCCCATCTGGAGCACCACGCGCGATGAGCATCTTCGAGTTCGAGGAGACCAACGCCCAGCACGCCCGCATGAAGGTGGTCGGCGTCGGTGGCGGCGGTGGCAATGCGGTGAATCGCATGATCGAAGAGCAGCTGGAGGGCGTGGAGTTCATTTCGGTGAACACGGACGCCCAGGCGCTGCTCAACTCGAAGTCCGATGTGAAGATCCAGATCGGGAAGAAGCTGACCCGCGGACTTGGCGCCGGTGCGCGCCCGGAGATCGGGCGTCAGGCCATTGAGGAGAATCGCGACGAGATCGCTCGCGCGATCGCGGGTGCTGACCTCGTGTTCGTGACCTGCGGCATGGGCGGCGGCACCGGCACCGGTGCGGCGCCTATCGTCTGCGAGTTGGCACGCGAGCAGGGCGCGCTCACGGTCGGCATCGTCACCAAGCCCTTTCTCTTTGAAGGGCGCAAGCGCATGCGGCAGGCCGACGAAGGCATCGCCGAGATGGCCAAGCACGTGGATACGATGATCGTCGTACCCAACGAGCGGCTCCTCGCGGTCGTCGGCAAGGGTATTCCGTTCCAGGACGCACTCAAGAAGGCCGACGAGGTCCTCCTCCAGGCGACCGGCGGCATCTCGGGGATCATCACGAAGGCCGGGATGGTCAACGTGGACTTCGCCGACGTGCGCACGATCATGAAGGATGGGGGGTCGGCCATCATGGGAACCGGCATCGGGCGTGGGGAGAACCGCGGGGTGGATGCGGCGCGCATGGCGATCGAGAGCCCGCTCCTCGACAATGTGTCGATCGCGGGTGCGCGCGGCGTGCTCATCAATATCTCCGGTGGCGAAGAGACGACGCTCGACGAAGTGATCACGATCTCGAACATCGTGAAGGAAGCGGTGGGCGAGGATGCCGAGATCATCTTCGGATCGGTCACCGAGCCGGCGATGCAGGGCGAGGTGCGCGTGACCGTCATCGCGACGGGTTTCGGCAAGAAGGCGATGGGCGGCGCCACGGCGCCGCAGCGCGGCACGAGCACGCCGGTCATCCCGATCGACCTGGCCGCGCGTGCACAGCGCCCGTCGATCGGTGGGTCCGCCGCGGCACCGGCCACGGGGAATGCGATGCCGGCGCCGCGTCCGCGGCCGTCCCACACGCGCCCGATGGAAGATCTCTCTGATCTCGAGATTCCGACCTTCATTCGGAGACAGATGGACTGATGCGTCCATCCGGTCGGCGGTTCCTGACGGGTGCGGTGGTCGCGGGACTCGCGGTCGCCGCATTGCGCATGCCTGCGCCGCCGATGGGTGACCCTGCCGGGGTCTTGGCCGCACTGGACGTGAAGCCGTGGACCACGCACGACACGTTGCAGCCTGGGCAGACGCTGAGTGCGCTGCTGACGGCCAGGGGTCTCGATTCGCGCGAAGCAGCGAATGTGATCGCCGCCGCCACTCCCATTGACCCGCGTCGCATTCGGGCCGGTACGGCAGTCGAGCTTCGTGGCGACGCGACCGACGCGCGCCCGCGCGAGATTCGGTTCCGCATGGCGGTCGATCGCATCGTCCGGCTTGCGCGCGCCGGCGATGACTGGACGGCCAAAGAGATCGTGCTGCCCTGGCGCATCGACACCGTGCTCGTGCGCGGCGTGGTGCGCTCCTCGCTCTACGAAGCGATCGGCACGGGGAGTGCGTCGATCCTCACCGGACGCGCCCGCGATGAGCTGGCGTGGAGCATCGCCGACATCTACGAGTACAAGATCGACATGTCGCGCGAGTTGCAGCAGGGGGACGAGGTCCGTGCCCTGTTCGAACGCCGCATCGCGCCCGATGGCACGCAGAAAGTAGGGAACGTGCTCGCGGCCGGATTGCAGCGCGCGGGCACCGAGATTCAGGCCTTCCGGATGGAGAAGCAGGACGGCACCGTGCGGTACTACGATGCGCAGGGACGTTCACTGGCCGCGACCTTCCTGCGCGCGCCCGTCTCGTTCCGCCGGATCTCCAGTAACTTCGGTCGGCGCCGTCACCCGATTCTTGGCACGATGCGTCAGCACGCGGGGATCGACTACGCGGCGGGCTCCGGCACGCCGGTGCGCGCCATCGGCGACGGCACGGTGATCTTCGCGGGCCGCCGCGGGGGCTACGGGAATCTGCTCGAGATCCGTCATCCCAATGGCATGGTCTCGCGCTACGGTCACCTGAAGGGCTTCTCGACCGGCGTCCGCCGTGGGGCCCGCGTGTCGATCGCGGAAACAGTGGCCTTCGTCGGATCGACGGGCTTGTCGACCGCGCCCCATCTGCACTTCGAGATCTTGGTGGCTGGTGTGCATCGCGATCCGCGCCGCGCCCTCGCCGCCGCCGAAGCGGGACCGTCCCTCGGCGGACAGGAACTCGCGCGTTTTGAGTTCGCGCGCGATGCGGTGGTCTTCGCGCTCGAGCAGCCCGCCGGCATCGTCCGCGCACTCGGCAACTGAGTCGGCGCGCGTGACGTCACGCGCGGACGGCCGTTCGCACAACTGATGCTCTGGTCTCTCTCGCTCGCGGCGGGGCTCGCGCTGGCCTTCGTCACCTACGGACGTCGTGCGCCGCGCGCCGTGTTCGCGTTACGCATCGTGGCCGGCACGCTGGCCATCGCGCTCCTGCTCGATGCGCCGCTTGCTCCCGCGCGCGCCCTCGCGCCCTGGGTCGTGCTCGATGTCTCGGCCAGTTGGAATGCCGCCGACCCCTCGGCATGGAGGGCCGCGAGGGCCTCCGCCGATTCGGCGCTGCGCGACGGCGGAGACTCGCTGCTGTTGTTCGGCTCGCAGGTCCGTGGCGATACCGCGCCCACCGCGCCGAGCGATGCATTGTCGCGCGTCACGGACGTCGTGGAGGCCGCGCGCGCCCTCGGGCGCCCCGTGCTGCTCATCACCGATGGCCGACTCGACGATGCCGATCGACTGAATGATCTTCCCGTGGGGTCCGTGGCGGTGGTGCACGAGGGGCCGCCGCGTCGTGATCTCGCGGTCGCGTGGTTCGATGCTCCGCGCGGTGCCGTGATCGGGGACTCGCTTGATCTGGTGGTCCTGCTCCGCGCCGGCAGTGGGGGGTCCTCCGCACGAACGCTGGGGCTCACGCTCGGGACTCGCGCGCTGGGATCGGTTCGGATCGATTCGCTTGAGGCATTCGGCGAGCGCGCGGTGACGTTGCGGGTCGTCATCCCCGCGCTGGAGGGGCCTCAGCCGCTTGTGGCGGCCCTCGATCGCGCCGAGGCGGCCGATGCACTCGCCGCGAACGACAGCGCCCGCCGCACGCTGTTCGTCAGCGGCACGGCCACCGTCGCGCTCGTGAGCACCTCGCCCGATCAGGACGCCCGTTTCGCGCTGGCCGTGCTCCGCGGGACGCAGCGGGGGGCGGTGCGTGCGTATCAGCGCGTGGCGCCGGGGCAGTGGCGCGAGGGGGAGGCGCTGCGCGCCGTGCCCGAGGACGCGGTGCGACGCGCCGTCGAGCAGGCGTCGTTGGTCGTGCTGCACGGCGACACCGCGTACTTCGGTGCGCCGCGTCGCCGGGCGCGCGGCGCGCTCGTGCTCATGCCGGCTGTTGAAGGGAACGACGACTTCTATGTGATGAGCGCGGGTGACTCGCCTCTGCGCGCGGCGCTGGGGGATCTCCCGTGGGAGGCGTTGCCCCCGCTGCGCGTTGGGGCCGCGGTCGCTGGGGCGACGCTGCCCGCGTTGCGGGCGCGGCGGGCGCGGCGCGGGGAGGATCGGGCTATCGTCGCGCTGGAAGAAGGCCCGCCGCGCGTGGTCGTTGTTTCCGCGGCGGGCTTCTGGCGATGGCGGACGCGCGGCGGGCGTCCCGCGGAGGCGTTCGATGCCGTGTGGGGGAGTATATTCGACTGGGTCACGACAACCGCGCGCACCGGTGCTCCGGGTGGCGCGGACGTCGATGCGCCTCGGCTCGCCACAGAGCTCGTCCCGGGTCCCGCGACCGTCCGGAGCGGCCCGGTGGGGACCGGACCGGTCCGCGATCTCACTCCCCGTGCGCGGGGGGCGTGGTGGCTCGCCGCACTCGCCGTACTCGCACTCTGCGGGGAATGGGTGATGCGCCGACGAATCGGATGGCGCTGAACCGCGCGCGCCTCCCTACGCTTTACTCCCTACGATGGCCGAACTGCTCAAACGTCGCTCCCTCTGGCAGCGCATCAAAGAGATCGCCCTCACCGACGTCGTCGTGCTCGCACGCGGCGGCGTCGATGGGGACACGCTCGAACGCTTGGAGCAAACCCTGCTCGAAGCCGATCTCGGTGTGCCGGTCACCATGCGCTTGGTGGATGACGTGCGCCAGCGCGCCGCGCGCGGGGTGATTCGGACCGCGGACGATTTCCGAGGCGCGCTGCGCGAGATCATCGCCGAGGCGTTGCGTGCGGGGAACGCGAATGCGGCGCTCAACATGGCCGCCGAGGGGCCGACGGTCATCCTCGTGTTGGGGGTGAATGGTGCCGGAAAAACAACGACGATCGGCAAGCTCGCGGCCCGTCTGCGCGCCGAGGGCAAAAACGTGCTTGTGGGCGCGGGCGACACCTTTCGTGCCGGCGCGATCGATCAGCTGCGCCTGTGGGCGGAGCGCGCGGGGGCGGAGTTCGTCGGGGCCGCACCGGGCGCGGATCCGGCGGCCGTCGCCTTTCAGTCGATTGATGCGGGGATCGCGCGCGGCGTGGACGTGATCATCATCGACACCGCGGGGCGTTTGCACACGAGCGGCGCGTTGATGGATGAACTGAAGAAGGTGCATCGCGTGGTGGCCAAGCGACTCCCGGGCGCCCCGCACGAATCCCTCCTTGTGCTCGATGGCACGGTGGGTCAGAACGCGGTCCAGCAGGCGAAGCAGTTCGGCGCGGTGGTGCCGCTCACGGGGCTGGTCGTCACCAAGCTCGACGGAACCGCGCGCGGCGGTGTGGTCGTCGCGGTGCACGAGGCGGTGAATGTCCCGGTGAAGTTCCTCGGCTACGGTGAGCAGTCGGGAGACCTCAAGCCCTTCGACGCCGCGCTGTTCGCGGCGGAGTTGCTGGACGGATGACGGCCGCTGCCGGAGGGGGCCCGCGGCGCACGCTCGAGATGCCGGTGAGGAACTCCACCGGCACTGTCTCTTATACACATCTCCGAGCCCACGAGACTAAGGCGAATCTCGTATGCCGTCTTCTGCTTGAAA
>ENA-ORBV01006820-ORBV01006820.1-microbial-mat-metagenome-genome-assembly--contig:-NODE-6820-length-19920-cov-4.680290_pt1 | contig 19920 bp, 14 predicted proteins | sample MGYA00237777_ERZ505514 | MGnify/ENA primary metagenome ERZ505514 (study PRJEB26160, sample SAMN06269048) | microbial mat metagenome | isolation source: Oligotrophic lake microbial mat | place... | reverse complement strand
TTCGCCTTAGTCTCGTGGGCTCGGAGATGTGTATAAGAGACAGTTCGCGCGCCATCCCCGGCGGGCTCGTCGGCCAGAATCACGTCGCGCCCGAGTTTTTCGGCGAGATAACTACCGACCACTTCTAGCGACGGCGGTGGTTCTTGGCGGTTCTTTCGCTGGGCTGGAGGCGCGCCCATGTGACCCGCCACCACGAGGCGAGCACCTCGGTCGAGGGCCTGGCGCATCGTGCGGGCCGCAGCATCCAGGCGGTCAGTATCCGTGAGCCCACCCGCGGGAGTCAGCGGAACATCAAGGTCTGCCCGAAGGAGCACGCGCTTTGACGCCAGGTCCAGTTCGGAAAACGATCGCGGAGCCATGATTGAAAAGAGAGGGCGTGTTCTACACCGTGAAACGCCGTGCGTCCAAGACAAGAACGTGCCGAATGCGTTGCGTCTGTTCCACGTGAATCAGGGTCGCGTTCGCGCCGCGAAAACGACAATGCCCGGGTCACCTTTCGGTCCCGGGCACTTGTCTCGAAAATCGCCCTTATAGTCGAGTTAGTCGAGCACGGCGTTTTGGTTAATGTCGGAACTCATGTCCGAGGTCACCAATCCGATAATCTCCGTCGCCAATGCGACAATTTGTTTCGGTTCGTAACCGTTCTGGCGGAGCTCCTTGTAAATGGAGCGCGACAGAATCTTGAGTGCTTTCTGATGGTTCGTCACGGTGATGGGGCTGGTTGCTCTGACTGCGAGTGCTGGTGGCATTCGTTCCCTCTGGGCCTCTGAGTAGAGCATGTTCCATGCCAAGTCTCGAGTTTGTTTAAGTCCATGATTTTAAAGGGCGCCTGTGGATATCTTGGGTTGGTGCGCGTAGTCTTCTACGCAGTGAGAGATTGCTTATCGGCCCTTTTGTCCCAAATAGGTGCGAACCTGTTTGCGCACTTGCGTGCTGTGTTCAAGAATGTGGCGCTGCAAACATGAGCGATCGAACGCGACCTCTCGACGATGAAACGATGGTGAGGGTTTCTGTTGCCAAGCGGCAGTGGGAACGCACCTTTGACGCAATATCCGAACCCCTGATGATTGTTGACGAATCGTTTGTCATTCAGAGGGCCAATTTGGCGCTGGCGGACGATCTGGGCGTGGCGGTGCAGCGCGTGGTGGGTCACAAATGCCATGAGCTGAGGGCGTCCTCAAGTCGTCCGTTCGCCCGCTCCGAAGCCGGTCCTTGCGCCGGATGTCCGGTGACCGATGCGCTGAAGGATTCGACGTCCCGACACAGCGAGTTCGAGGCTGGCGGCGATCGCATTTACCAAATCCGGGCCTATCCGCTGCGCGACGAGCAGGTGCCGCTGTGTGTGTGTCGTTATCGCGATGTCACCGAGGATCGAGCGCTCACCCGCCAACTCGCCAACGCGGAGAAGTTGGCGTCGATCGGTCGCCTCGCTGGTGGTGTCGCCCACGAGATCAACAACCCACTCGGCGGTATTTTGGCCTTCACGCAGATCCTGACTCGGGACGACGTGACGCCAGAAGAACGCAAGGAATACCTCGGGGAGATCGAAAAAAGCACGTTGCGCTGCAAGGCAATCGTCGAATCGTTGTTGCGTTTCGCACGACAGAACCCCGGGCGACAATCGCAGCGTGGTCCGCTCGATCTTAACGAGGTTGTGCGCGAAGCCTTGCGGTTTGTGCACTACAAGTTCTCGGTACGCAAGGTGCAGATCGTGACCGTCCTCGGTAATCCGATGTCGCTCTTTATGGGCAACGCGAATCAGATGGAACAGGTGCTCGTCAACTTGCTGTCGAATGCATTTGATGCGATTGCCTCGACCTCGACGGAAGGCGATGGTCGAATCGAAATCACGACCTCGCGAGATGGTGATACGGTTATTCTAGAGGTTGCCGACACCGGCCCCGGCATTCCCGAAGGCCTGAATGAGCGCCTGTTCGATCCCTTTTTCACGACGAAAGAGGAGGGCAAGGGGACTGGGCTTGGCCTTGCTGTGACCTACGCGATTGTCGGCGAACACCGAGGTACGATTCGTGCGAGCAATCGTCGAGAGGGCGGCGCAGCGTTCACTTTGGCGTTCCCTGTCGTTCCCGGATCCTAGGGTTCAGATCCCGGCCCGAAAGCGCGCCAGGTCCGGCAGTGAGAATTCGATGGCGCGTGCGCGATGCCGTGCGTCCCACTGAAGTTCTTCCGCCATGAGGCTGGCCACCGGTTCGATGAGCGCGGCAGAGAGCAAGGGCTGATGCCACGCCAGTTGCGTGCGTCGCGCCAGAAAATCGAGCGGGGTTTGTGCAAATTCGTGGCGAGCGGCCAGAACAACCTCGGCCTGAAGATCCGGGACGTCTTTCGAGATGGTCGCCGCGAGTCGAGGTTGTTCACGTAGTACGGATGCCAGCACGGAAACGCGGCTGCCATATCGTCGCCGTAGGTGTCGCAGCGTCGGTTCGGGAATCGGCGGCAGCACGGTATCGGTTTCGGCTCTTCCCCCGGGATAGGGTCGGGTGCGAGTTTCACAGGGTCGCAGGGTTCCCTCGAACCCGCGGCGCAACAAGATGTCGCGCAAGCGATCGATGGTTTGTTCGGCCATGGCGCGCAGGGCCGTCAACTTGCCGCCCGCAATCGTGAGGACGCCGTCGCCTTCATCGTAAAGTTCGTGCGTGCGCGACGTCTCGGAAACACCCGCCGCCTCATCGGCAATCAGGGGTCGCAGACCTGCCACGGTGGCGCGAACGTCAGCGCGTTGTAGCTGTGCCGAAGGAAACGCGTGGTTGGCGGCTGTGAGGAGGTAAGCCACGTCTTCTGATCCTGCGCAGATGGTTGCATCAGGGGACAGGGCGGATGGTTTGGTGCGTGGCCAGTCTGTGTCGGTTGTCCCGACAAGGGTGTGTTCGCCATCCGGGAGCACGAAGAAGAGTCGTTGATCTTTGGGTGTTTGTAGTACAAATGCACGGCCTCCGGTGGGAAGGCGTGCGTTGTCGACAACCATGTGGACGCCAAGCGTCGGCCGAATGCGGGGTATGTTTCTACGGCGCAGACGCTGCAGGAGATCGTCGGAAAAGGGTCCCGCCGCATTGACGAGGGTGAGCGCTTCGATCGTGCAGGTTTCCTGTGAAAAGCGATCCTGAACGACGAGACCCCGAAGGCCACCACCGGGTGTCTTTGCGAGGTCCATTGCGTTGCAATACGACACACATACGGCCCCGGCGGCGCTCGCATCGAGAATATTCTCGAGGACGAGGCGGGCGTCGTCGGTCTGACAATCTTGATAGATCTGCGCACCCTGCAGACCGGGCGCCCGCAACCCGGGAGCGATTTCGAGCAGCCGTGCGGTGTCGAGCCCCCGGTGGGCGCTGGGTGGACGACCGAGCGCGAGTGCGTGATACAGATTGACCCCGATCCCGAGCTCAAACCGGGAAGGGCGTTCGCCCTCATACACCGGGAACACAAATTCGGTTACGCGACACAGATGTGGCGCGGTTGCCATCAATCGGTGGCGTTCGGTGAGGCCCTCGAATACCAGCGCGAAGTCGAGGTATTGCAGATAGCGCAATCCACCGTGCAGTAGCTTGGAAGAGGCGCTGGAGGTTGAGCTGGCGAAGTCTCCGTGCTCGACAAGCGCAACCGAAAGGCCTCGCAACGCCGCGTCACGGGCACATGCGGCCCCGGTTGCGCCACCTCCCACCACGACGACGTCAAATCGGCGTCCGCGAAGTGGCGTGAGGCGCGATGGCGTTGCCAATCCGTATTACACTCTGGAGCTAATGTGAAGCTCTTCCAGTTGCTTGGCGCTGACTGGACCCGGAGCGTCCGTGCAGAGATCGGTGCCTTTTTGCGTTTTGGGAAACGCGATGACATCGCGCAACGAGGTCGCGCCGCACATCAACATGGCCAGGCGATCGAGTCCGGCGGCGATGCCACCGTGTGGTGGCGGTCCGTATCGGAAGGCGTCGAGCAAGAAGCCAAACTTTTTCTGGGCATCTTCGTCCGAAAGACCCAGGGCGCGGAAGACGCGCGACTGAATATCGGGTTGGTGTATACGAATCGAGCCACCGGCGATTTCGTTGCCGTTCAAGACCAGATCGTAGGCGCGGGCGTGAACCGAACCGGGATCGCTTTCGAGGCGTTCGAGATCGGCGGCCTCGGGCGAGGTGAAGGGATGGTGGGCGGCGACAAACCGTCCATCGTCCGTGCCTTCGAAGAGTGGGAATTCGGTGACCCAGCAGAATTTCCAGGTGTCCTTTGGGATGAGTTCCATCCGTTCTGCGAGGTTGAGTCGAAGTGCGCCGAGAACCGTATTGCAAAGCTTGCGTCCCCCAAACTGGAAGAACAATAGATCGCCGGGGCCAGCGCCTGCGGCCTGGTTGATCTCTTTGCGAAGCTCGTCGGTGACGGTCTTGAGTGGGGTCTGAGCCCACGTACCGTCTTCGGCGATGCGTGCGCGGGCGAGACCGCGTGCGCCGAATCCCTTGACGAACTCTTCGAGTTTGTCCACCTCGGTGCGTGACAACTTTTGCGCCTGTTCGGCGGGCAAACGCCAGCCTTTGACGACGGCTGGATCGTGGCCAGGGCGAGCCGTTTCGAGGGCGGTCTTGAACATCCCAATTCCGCCGCCGTCGTGTTTGCGAACCGCTTCTGTGACATCAAACAGGGGCAAATCAAAGCGCAGGTCCGGTTTGTCGCTTCCGTAAAGGGCCATGGCCTTCTTGTATGGCATCCGCTCGAAGGGCGTCGGGATGGTGAGCCCGAGGACGTCCTTCCAGAGATTCACCATGAGTTTCTCGAGCACGTTCTGAATGTCTTCCTCGACGACAAAGCTCATTTCGATGTCGATCTGGGTGAACTCGGGCTGCCGATCCTGGCGCAGATCCTCGTCGCGGAAGCAGCGCACGATCTGGAAGTAACGGTCGAATCCCGAGACCATAAAGAGCTGCTTGAAAATCTGCGGCGATTCGGCGAGTGCGTAGAACGTGCCCGGGTTCAGGCGCGAAGGAACGAGGAAGTTGCGAGCGCCGCCTGGCGTGTACTTGACCATGAACGGCGTCTCAAGCTCGAGGCAGCCGTTTTCGGTCAGGGTGCGTCGTGCCGTTTGGTAGATCTGAGAACGCTTGATGAAGTTGCGCTGCAACGACGGTCGTCGCAAATCGAGCGAGCGATTTTTCAAGCGGATGGCTTCGGCGGTGTTCACGTCGTCGTGCACCTCGAAGGGGGGCGTTTCGGATTTCGAGAAGATCGTCAGCGAATCGGCATGCACCTCGATCTCGCCGGTCGAGATGTTTGGGTTTTTGGCGGTGCCGCGGCTTTTCACGGTTCCGGCAATCGCAATACAGAATTCGGAGCGGAGCTCGCCCGAAAGCGCGTGGGCATCTTTGCCGTTGTCAGGCTCGAATACAACCTGGGTGTAACCCCCGCGGTCGCGCAGATCAATGAATACGCAGCCACCGTGATCGCGGCGGGTCGCGACCCACCCAAACAGAATGACCCGCTTGCCCTCATCCGAAAGCCGGAGGCCCCCGCAGTCGTGGGTGCGTTTCAGCTCGGTCATGAATTGAGGCATGGCGGCGAACATACCCCAAGGTTTGCCGTTTTCCAGAGGGGCTCAGGGGCTGCGGGGCGGACTGCCGCCACGGGCAGCCCGTTTTTCCCGTTGGATTTTATTCTTCTCGACCTGTTCTGCGCGGCGTTGCTGAACCTTTTCCGAAGGTTTTCGCCCGAGCAGTGCGGGCTGCTCGGCGTGGTGCTCATCAAATGCCCCCGGCTGCGCGCCCAGCTCGAAAATGGCGATCTCCCTGTGTCCTCGATCACCGAACCGAAGCGGGATCACCGACGCCCCGATTCCCGCACTCACGTAGACCGCGCCATGTGGCGAGTCCGGATTGTTGCGATCGGGATGCCGACTTCCGTACAGTCCGTGCACGTACTTGTGACCGAACAATCGGCCGATTGCGATCTCGTGCAAGCGCGCGACCGTTATCTGTCCACCGTGGGTGTGGCCGGCAAGCACAAGCGGGACACCGCGTTTCCACAGTCCGTCTGCTTCTTCGGCGATGTGCGAAAGCCCCAACACCGGGATTTTCGGATCGATACCGCAAACCGCCGCGTTTTTATCCGCATGGCCGGTGTAGGCGTCGTCGACACCGACGATTTGTAACTTCTGGTTGCGCAAGGTAATGGTCGTGTTCTGGTTGCGCAGCAACTGCACGCCGCCACGATCGAGCGCATGCGCCACTTCGTCTGCGCCGGCCCAATAATCGTGGTTTCCGAGTACCCCGACAACGGGGCCTCGAAGGCGGCTCGTAAGGTCGGTGAGCTGGTCGAGGTAGAGTTGGCTGTGGCAGACAAAATCTCCTGTGATCACGATGAGATCCGGATTCTGGGCGTTGGCGCGCTCCATGGCTTCGAGCTGAACGGACCAGGGCGTAACCACGCCGACATGCAAGTCCGTCAGATGCACGATGCGCAACGGGGTCATACCGAAAGTGTATTCGCGGGGTCCGGCGAATCGTCGCAGCCGAATGCGTTCATTCCGCTTCTCGTTCCCGAAATGCAATCCCTGAAGGACGCCGAATGGCAGTCTTAACATCGGTGTCAATGCTGCGTCACGGTTGGTCATAAGTCGAACGGAATTCGAAATCGCGACATTTCGTCACAAGTGAAAGCGGTTTCGCTGCGCCTATGGGTATTTATTCCTATTGCGAGCTACGGTATTATTGTTAGCGAAAGGCAATTGACGGCCTTTGGATCCGTCCGTTCGTCGCCGAGGGGTGACGTAGGGTGACGGCTCCGATGTTTCCAGGAGGTCACCGTGAACCGAAGTAGTTTCAAGGGTCGCGCGCCCGATTTTCTGCACCTGATGATGGTGGCTGGAATTTTGGGCGGGGCTTGTTCAGGAAGCGTTGCGGGCCGCAACGGCGGTGACAGTGACAGTGGCGGCGGTGGCGGCGGTACCGGCGGTGCCGGGGGCGGAAATTCCGGGGGTAACGCCGGGGAGCGGCCCGGGGGTGGCCCTTGTCCCGTAGAAGTGCCGCTCCGGCGGCTCACCGTGACGCAGTATCAAAACAGCGTCGCGATGATCTTCGATGGCAAACTCTCGGCGAGCGCGAAGTTTCCCATCGGTGAGCAAGGATCGTCGGTCACGGGATTTTCGACCGAACCGGCGGTCAACGAGGTGACGAAACTCGGTGCGGAGCAGGTTCTCGACGCCTCCGAGGACGTGGCACTGGCCGCGATGAACAAGGTGAGCGAGCTTGTCAGCTGCGCTGCCGTCGGCGATGAATCCTGCGCCAAGACCTTCATCGCAACCTACGGCAAAATGGCGTTTCGTCGTCCGCTCACCGCTGCTGAAGAAACCAGCCTCCTGGGTGTTTATCGCAAGGGTTCCGACACGGCCGAGAAGTTCAAGGTGGGCATTGGCCTCGTGACCTGGACACTCTTGCAATCGCCCCAGTTTCTTTATCTGCTCGAGGCAGGACACTCGGATGACAATACGGTGTTCAACCTGAGCGATTACGAGATCGCGAGCCGTCTCTCCTTCCTCCTTTGGGATTCCTCGCCGGACAAGGCGCTCCTGGATGCGGCAGATGCCGGGCGTTTGCACACATCGGGCGACATTCGAGCGCAGGCGGAGCGCTTGCTGGGCGATGCCCGGGCGACGGCCGTCTTGTCGCGCTTTGGTCGTGAATGGTCCGAGTTGCCGGTGCTTGCAGGCAAGGATCGCGTTGGCGGTTTCAGCGACGCACTGGCGAATGCGCAGCGGGGCGAACTGGATGCCTTTGTGCGAGATGCGTTCTTGAACGGAAAATCAATTGAATATCTTTTATCGTCCAACACGACCCTGGCCGATCGCCAGATGGCAACGTTCTATGGCTTGCCGACAAGCGGGATGCAAGACGGTCGCTTTGACGAGGTGACGCCGCCTGACGGCAATGGTCATTCGGGCTTGCTGACAATGCCGGCCGTGCTGGCAGCGCGTTCCCACTCGGATGAACCCGCGTATGTTTTTCGTGGTACGTTTGTTCTGGAAAAGCTGTTGTGTGAAGAACAGCCGCTTCCACCCGCGAACGCCCAGTCGATGTTGCCGACCTTCCCCAGCGGCGCCACGCAGCGCGAAAAGTCGACACTGATTCAGGGCGTTGGCACTTGCAAGGGTTGCCATGTTCGGATCGATCCCATCGGGCACGCTTTTGAGGGTTTTGACGAGATCGGGAAGGCGCGCGGAAACTGGCCTGACGGACGCGCCGTGGACACAACCGGCGAAGTTGTTTCAGTTGACGACGAAATAGATGGTGAATTCGATTCGCCGAAGTCTCTTGGCGCGCGGCTCGGAAAGAGCGCACGCGTCGCCTCGTGCGTGGCGCGACAGGTGTTCCGATTCTCGTACTCGCGTCACGACGAAGATGCAGATCAATGTGCCATCAACAACATGTTGGGGCGATATCGGGATGCGGGTGGCAGCTTGACCGAGATGCTGCTGTCGGTGGTACAGGCCGATACCTTTCGAACCCGCACGATTTCAGGAGGACTTTAAGATGCGCATCACGCGAAGGACCATGTTGCGGGGTGCAGGTGGCGTTGCCATCGGACTCCCCTTCCTTGAGCAAACAATGCCGCGCGCCTACGCGCAGACGGGTGCGCCAAAACGCCTGGTCGTCTTCATTCACGGCCAGGGTACGATGTTATCGCGATGGAAACCGACAGGAACGGGCGCGAACTTTGCGCTGCCGCAAATGCTGTCGCCGCTCGAGTCGTTGAAGTCCAAGATCAACATCTGGTCGGATATCGACAACAAGGTGCGAGACGCGATGCGGAGCAACGGCCACAACGCCGCTGGCCGATCGTTACTCAACGCCGAGGTGTTCACCAATCCGGGAGACGAATCGTCGGCGGGAGCAGGCCCGTCTGTTGACCAAGTGATTGCGCAACGCCTGGCCAAGATACGACCGATGCCGATGCAATCGCTTGAAACGCAGGTGGTGGGCGGTGTGGGAGAATACCAGATGATTTTTTCGGCGCCCGGTGTTCGGGTTTCCGGCATGAATGATCCGCGTGCTGTCTGGACTCGTATCACAAGGGTGGTGACTCCTGGGACCCCCCCAACGCCTGCGCAGCCCACACTCGCGAACATGCTGCACGGCAAACGCACCGCGGTTCTCGATGCGGTGAAAGAGAACTTCCGTCAGGTGAAGGGCAATTTGGGTGCGGCAGACAAGCTTCGCCTGGACGCGCACATGGCGCGCATCGAGGAGATGGAAAAGGGACTGGCGCCCCTCATGGCGGGCGCAGGGGGAGGAACGCCTGCGGCGAGTTGCACCGTCAAGCCGCACGGCCTACCGGCAGCGGGTTATAGCCCCAGCGACGGCAGCAAGGAAAACATCCACGCGGACAAGCAGATTGACAACGTCGTGATGGCGCTGGCCTGCAACGTCACCCCCGTCGCGAGCATTCAGTTTACGAACTACCACGGACCAACGTTTGACTGGCTCAACATCGGACTCGGTGGCAACTGGCACGACCGGGTTCACAACGGCGGTGGCAACAACGTCGAGGGCATGGCGAAGGCCTTCCAGTGGTACGGAACGATGTTTGCGGAACTGTGTAAACGCATGGATGCGATCGACGAGGGAACGGGCACGATGCTCGACAACTCGCTCGTGTTGTGGCTGAGCGAGTTCGGAGATGGTGGCGCGCACAATTGCACCAAACTCCCGGTTGTCGTCGCGGGCGGATTGGGTGGCGCATTAAAGACGGGGCGGCACCTCAACTTTGCGGGGCGAACCCACAATGATTTGTTCGTGACGCTACTCAACCTTTTTGGGGGCGTCGACAAGACGTTTGGTGTCGCTGGCCTCAACAAGGGATCGCTGCCGATCGCCTGATTTCAAGGTGCGTCGATGTGGGCAACTGCGGCTCATGTGTGCCGAATACGGCAGAAAATTCATGTACCTTGCTCAATAACGTTGTCGTTCGTGTTCCGTTAGAGATAGTCTATGGGAAACGCTGACCCGGGATCACCCTGTGATTGCGGACGGCTTGCACGGGAGTATTGATGCAGTTCACTCATTCGCGGCTTCGTGGCTTTGGCGCCTCGGCCTTGTTTCTTATCAGTGCCTGTTCCGGGGTCGTCGGCGAAGGCGATGGCAATGGCAATTCCAGCGGTGGTGGTTCCAACGGCGGTGGTTCGAGTGGAACCGGGCCGATTGACGGCCTGGCAGATCCGGATGCGCTGTTGAAATCGGCCCAGTGCAAACAGCCGAATCCCGGCGCGGCACCCATGCGGCGCCTGTCAAATGCCGAATACGGTAACGTCGTCGGTGATTTGCTAAAACTCCCCGCTGATGCCTCTCGCATCGCGAACGCATTCTTGCAGGAAACCGAATCGCTTGGCTTTCGCAATCAAGCCGAGTTGTTGGCTGTGCAAAGCGTGGTTGCGGATCAGTACATGAAAGCAGCCGAAGAGATGTCGGCAAAAGTTGCGACAAACGCAGCACAGTTGGTGAACTGTGCTGGCTTGGCCGCATCGGCTTGTGGCGCAAAGTTTATCGGGGATTTTGGGACGCGCGCGTTCCGTCGTCCCCTGACCACGGCAGAAAAAACGCGCTACCAGGCTTCTTTCGACAAGGCTGTTGCAAGTTTTGATTTGTCGGCCGGCATCGAGTGGACGGTCAACGCGATGTTGCAGTCGCCGAACTTCCTGTATCGCCCCGAGTTTGGTGACGGAAAGCCGTCGTCGTACGAAATGGCGTCGCGTCTGTCGTTCTTGTTTTGGCAGTCGATGCCTGATGAAGAATTATTCGCAGCCGCTGCGGCCGACAAACTGCAAACCCCAGCTCAGGTGCGCGCACAGGCCGAACGTTTGTTGACAGACCCTCGTTCGGACCGGTCCATCGAGTTCTACCGACAGTGGCTCGATACCGACAAATTGCCTGGGTTGAAACGCGACGCCAAGGTTTTCCCGAATCTGCCTTCGGACATGACGACGCTGTTTGCGAAGGAAACAGATGCCTTTGCCCGTGACCTGGTCTTCGGTGGAGAGGGAACCTTCGAGGCGTTGATGGCGGCGCCGTACACCTACGTCAACGACGCGCTGGCCAAGCACTACGGAATTCCCGGTACTTTTGGACCGGAGTTCAAGCGCGTGCCGACGGATTTCAGCGCCGGTGTTCTGACCCAGGCGGGATACCTCACGGTGCATGACAAGCCGACGCGAACGTCGATTGTTCTGCGCGGTGTAAAGCTGCGTACGGATGTGATGTGTCAACTCGTGCCGGCGCCACCCAATGACGTTTCTCTCAATCTCGAAGCGCTGGGCGGGGATCTAACGCAGAAGGAACGCCTTGCGCTCCACCGAAAGGATGCTGCTTGCGCCTCTTGTCACGAGTTGATTGATCCCCTCGGTCTTTCGTTTGAAAACTTCGATGCCGTCGGCCGGGTTCGCGCCAACGACGAATTTGGCCGACCCATCGACGTGTCAAGTGAGATCTCGTTATCGACCGACGTGGATGGTGCCGTCAACGGCCCGAGGGATATCGGCACGCGTTTTGCGAAGAGCGACCAGATTCGCGACTGCTACGTCACGCAGAACTTCCGCTTCTTTTTCGGGCGTGATTTCAACGACGACGACAACTGCTCGCTCGCCCGAATCTCGAAAGCGTTTCGCGATTCCGGCTACAACCTGAAAAGCATGCTGCTCGCCATGACTGAAGCAGACACCTTCCTGTATCACGGCCTTGCACAGTAGGTTCATCATGAAAAGACTCCATAGACGAACGGTTCTTCGCGGTGCAGGCGGTGTGGCGCTGGCTCTTCCCTTCCTCGATGCCATGCGGCCCAACAAGGCGCTGGCACAAAATGCGCCTCCTCGGCGCGTGATGTTTGTGTTCAAGGCCAACGGCAACGAACACGCAACCCGTTTCAAGACGGCGGGTGTAACCGACTACGAGCTCGGCGAGTTCCTCGAGCCGCTCGAACCGTACCGCAAGGAAATGTTGTTGTTGAACGGCATCGACAAGTTTCACGGAAAGGTTCCGGGGCTTGAGCGGGCCGACGCGCATCAACAAGGTGGTGCCGGCCTGGCGCCCTGGAAGTCGGGTTCCGGATCGTTCCCGATTGGCGGTGTCGACCGAACCATCGGCTACGTCGAGGGCCCAAGCGCCGACTTCGTTTTGGGCGAGCGCGTCCTCGCCGCCAACCCAACGGTCAAGCACCGCCATCTGGTTTATCGTGTTGGCGGTTTCGGCAACAACATCTGGAACGTGCACTCGCACGGCGGACCGGTTGGAAAGCAAAATCCGATCACACCCGAAGTGGACCCGTTCAAGGCGTATGCCCGTATTTTCTCGTTCAAGCCACTTGATCCTGCCGCAGAACTCGCCTTGCGCCGCCAGTTCGAGAAGCGAAAATCGGGCATCGATCTGGTGCGCGACGATGGCAAGAGCCTGAAGGCGCGTCTCGGCAGCGCCGACCAGCGAAAGCTTGAACAGCACTTGCAGTCCATTGCCGACATCGAACGCTCGTTGCAGCAGCCCGGGGCGGGTGCGGTGGGTGCTGGCTGCAAGCCGGTTACCCAAGGTGCTACTTTTGACGCCGTCAATGACAAGAACCACGCGATGGCAGGGGCGCTGTTCTTCAAGTTGAGCGCGATGGCCTTTGCGTGCGATCTCACCCGGGTTGTTAACTTTGCCTGGGGCGGCAACACCAACGGTCGCGTCTACGACAACCTCGGTATCGCCGAAGGCCACCACGATATTTCGCATAACAGTGATGCTGCGGCGTTTGCGAAGATTCGAACGATTAACCGCTACCTGTGGACGCAGTCGATCAAGTTGCACGAGGAACTCAAGGCGATTCCCGAGGGAGACGGCACGGTCTGGGATAACACCCTGGTTGTCCACTGGAATGAGCTGGGCCAGGGCGACAAACACAGCACCGACAACGATCTCGTGATCTTGACGGGTGGTGCGCAAAAGCATTTTCAGATGGGACGATTGCTGGAAATTGCCAAGAAGAGTTCGTTCTCGGACATGCTCGTCAGCGTGTTCCACTACATGGGTTTTACCGATCTCACGACCTTCGGCGATCCGCGCATGGGAACCAACAAGCCCGTGCCCGGTTTGACGGCGTAACTACCGCATTCGCGCGAGCAATCCGACGGCACTTGTGCTGGCGCTGGTCGATGTCCAGGCGAATTCAACCTGGTTGCCCATGGTTCGCAACCTGATTGAACCGTCGATGGGGCAACCTTTTCCAACCGAGGCCAAGAGCTCCGTGAGATTGAGTTCGCTCGTGGTCGCCGTTTGTAGCACAAGTTGTCCACCGCATTCGTTGCCAGCGCCGGTGTAGATGAGATGCGCGACCGGATCGCCCAGAGTGCCGTCGTCGAGGGCCAATGCAACGATTCGGGTGAAGGTTGGGTTGGTTTGGATGATCGTGCCCATCCACAAGCCGCGAAAGCTGGCGACGCTTCCTGTTCCGGCGCGCGCTCTCCGGGTCATGATTCCCCGATGGTGCTTCGGGCTGTTCGGTTCTTTCCAGTCGTAGTCGAGCGTGTCCGCAGTTAGCGGCGTGATGGTTGCCGTGCTGGCGCCAAGACAGTAGTTGACTGTCCCAAACATCAAGGTTTCGTCGTACACGAGGGTTCCCCCGACCGAAGCGATCCTCGAAATACCGCCGCAGCTGGTCCCGGAGGGGATGTAGAACGTGCCGATGCGTTCACCCACAACGCCGTCGGTGAGACCGATCTGCAGATCGTACTCACTGCCCTGCGTTTTGGGCCGACCCGTCCAGAGGCCACGGTAGGGATCCATCGCAGAATTAATCGCAGCAGCACCGCCCATGGCAGGACCGCCGCCCGTGGCAGGAACACCGCCCGTGGCAGGAACACCACCCGTGGCAGGAACACCACCCGTGGCAGGAACGCCGCCCGTGGCGGTGACACCGCCGGTGGTCGTTGCACCGCCGGTGGCCACAGGACTACCGCCGTTTTCATAAACCGTACCACCGTCGGCAGACGTCCCACCGGACGCGCCGCCACTTTGGGGTGTGCCGCCATCGTTGACGCTGGTGCTACCGCCCTGGGGGGTGACCGATCCGTCAGGATCTAGTGACGCATCCAGTGGATCGTATCCTATCCGGCCGCATGCGATCGGCGCGCAACCCGCGATCGCCAGCCACAAAGCGATGCGACCGAATGAACCCACACAGGTTGTATCGGTAGAATGGGAGCTATTTCTTGAATCGACGCCGGAACGCCCAGGCGATCGCCACAAGCGACATCAGCAACCCGATGCCGCCACTTCTTTGGTGGCTGGCGATGACGCAGCCAATCGAACTATCGCCGGAGCCAAGATCGATGGTTCTGGTTGCCATTCCCTGAACGGTAACGCCCTGGTTGGCCAGATCGACGGATCTCGAAGGTACTTTATTCAGCGGATGCCTGCCCCCAGGGTGGCACGGAGGAAAACGTTGTTTCGTGACCCCCGATCGGGTGAGGGAACGTAATACGAAAGGCGTGCAGCGCGATCTTGTCCGGGATGTAGGGCGACCGTGAGCCGTACCGGTGGTCGCCTAGAATGGGCGATCCGATGTGTGCGAGTTGAGCGCGGATCTGGTGTTTTCGGCCTGTCTCGAGATTGATTTCGAGCTCGGTACCGAGCCGGTGTGTGCGCATCACGCTGTAATGAAGGATGGCACTCTGGGATCCTGAGCCCTCTGCGTCGACGATGCGTGTCGGCGTACCTTCGCTCGCCGGTACAAGCAGGTGTCGCAGCGTTCCGGTATGTTGCCGGGGCGGAGGCGCCACGATAGCCCGGTAGGTTTTTTCCGTTCGACGGCTGCGAAACGCCTCGGATAGGCGCGAGGCAGCTTTTGAGGTTCGGGCCAAAAGCATCACACCGCTGACGGGCTTGTCGAGTCGATGGACCAATCCCAGGAACACCGCACCTGGCTTGTTGTAGCGGGCCGCGATGTAGCGCTTGCCCCACTCAAGCGCCGAATCGCCGAGGCTGGCGTCGCCCTGACTCAAGAGCCCGGCAGGCTTCTCGATGACCAGCAAATGATTGTCCTCGAAGAGGACCTTGGGTTCCACGCGGGCCATTGTAGCGGCTCCCGGCGCATTCGGGTAAAAGACGGCCTCAACCATCACGGATGTCGAAACCAGGTAAAACCGATCTCGCCCGCCGCATGAAAGAGGGCGGTATTTCACTGGATGACATCCAGATCAATCGTCTGTGGCGCTATCACGAGATGTTGCGCGATGCGAACGAGGTCTTGAACGTCACGCGGATCCGCGCCTTCGATGCGATGGTAGAGAAACACTACATCGACAGTCTTTTGCCCGCGATGAGGGTTCCGCTGGTCGGGCCCGTGATGGATCTTGGCTCGGGCGGCGGTTTGCCTGGTATTCCGCTCGCGATTCGTTATCCGGAGATTCAATTCAAGCTGGTCGAGGGTCGCAAGGCGCGTACCGCTTTTCTTGAAACCGTCGTGGAAAAGCTGGGACTGCGCAACGTCGAGGTGATTTCGCGCAAGTTGAACCCGATGGATACCATCGCCGTTGCAACCGTCATTACCCGCGCGTTTTCAGACGTGAACGATATCTTGGAGCGCGTGCAACGATCGGTTTCGTCGGACGGATCCGTCATCATGTTGAAGGGTCCCAACTGCGACGATGAGATCACCGTGGCGACCAAACGCTTTCCGGGGTGGCACTGTGATCGAGACGAGGCCTATACCTTGCCGTTCTCGTCGGATCCGCGCCGCCTGGTGATTTACCGACGACGGGTCAATCGTGTTTCGGTTGCAACGACCACCTCCTTACAAAGTGCCGACAACGCGCGCTTCAAGGACTGGTGCAAATTGCACACGGGCAAGGGCGTTCGCAAGGAAGGACTCGCGCTGCTCGCGGGCTCTCGCTACATCGGAGAGCTCGCCGAGGTGCGCCCCTCCGACATCGTCACGCTGGTGGCGGTCGAAGAACGTGAGTTCGGTCTGGTGCCCGAGTCCATCGAGCGGGTGCTGGTGACACGCGATTTGATGCGAATGCTGGATTCCGTTTCCGGTGTTGGACCGGTTGCGGTCGTCAAGGCACCCGCGCCGCCTTTGTGGTCCGGTCAACTCACGCCCGATGCCGTGACGCTATTTTTGCCCGCGCAAAACCCAGAAAACGTTGGTGCGATCTTGCGCACCGCCGAAGCGCTCGGGGTGCGCGACGTGGTCCTGCTGGCTGAAAGTGCGAGCCCGTTTTTGCCGAAGACACTGCGCGCTTCTGGCCCCGCGCCGTGGCGTCTGAACCTGTTTGAGGGTCCCGCGATAGGCGCGCTGCGGGCCAACGGCATCGCCCTGGCTGCACTCGATCTGGCCGGTCAACCCCTCGACGCTTTCGCCAAAACGGCGCCACGAACGCTCGGTTTGGTCGTGGGGATGGAAGGGCCGGGGACCCGGGAACTGTCTTCCGACATTCCGCGTGTTACGATTCTGCTCGCGGCGGGCGTGGACAGCTTGAACGCGTCCGTGGCGACCGGCATTGCACTGTACGTTTTGCGCCGGTCCTGAGCTTCAGCCGAGTCCAAGCATGCGACCACCCTGGTAGACGGCAAAGCTCACCACCCAGGCCAGGATCGTCATGTATCCGAATAGAAACGTCGGCCACGCCAGGCTACGGGTTTCCCGTCGGACGGCGGCCAGGGTGCTCATGCACTGACAGGCGAGGGCAAAGAAGATCATCAGGGTGATGCCGACGAGCGGCGTGTAGACGACCGAGCCGTCACGATGTCGTTCCGCGCGAATGCGATCGCGAAGGCGAGGGGTCTGTTCGTCCACGTCGCCGCCGATTCCGTAAACGACACCCATGGTCGCCACAAACACTTCTCGGGCCGCGAAGGCACCAATGATGCCGACGCCAATTTTCCAGTCGAATCCCAGAGGGGACAAGACGGGTTCCATGGCCTGCCCCAGGCGCCCGGCGTAGCTTTGTTCCAGTCGGAACCCGCGTTCCAGGCCTTCAACGTCCTCGGGCGCTCCGGTGTCATTCGCAGCCAGTTCTGTTCGCCAGCTTGAAAGGGCTTCGGGGCTCGGTCGGGGAAAGTAGAGCAAAGCCCACAGCGCAATGGAGCCCACCACAATGATTCGCCCGGCATCGGTCAGGAAGCTCCCGGCCCGGCGCAGCATCATCCGTACCACGTCGCCGAAGATAGGCATCCGGTAGGGCGGCAGCTCGATGACGAAAGGCAGCCGCTTCGCGCGCAGTGGACGCAGCGTCCTCGACAGCACCCAGGCGACCAAAAGCGTCGAAACGATGCTGAAGCCGTACATGCCGACCATCATAAGTCCCTGCACGGGCAGCCATCCTCCAACGAGGGTGGCCGGGATCAGCGACGCGATCAATAGAGTGTAGATGGGTAGGCGTGCGGAGCAGGTGGTGAGCGGTATCACCATCATCGTCAAGATCCGATCGCGTTTTCGCTCCATCGTTCGCGTCGCCATGATGGCGGGCACCGCGCATGCAAAACCCGAGAGCATGGGGATGAAGGCCCGACCATGCAGGTTCATCGTTCGCATCAGGCGATCCATCAGGAAGGCGATGCGCGCCATGTATCCGCTGCTTTCGAGCAGGCCGAGAAAGAAAAACAACATCAAGATCTGGGGCAAAAACACCACGACGGCACCGACACCCGCAATCAGCCCATCGACCACAAAATCGGTGAACATTGAAACGGGTAAAGTAGAGCGGACGCCAGCGCCGACCCAAGCGAACACGTCTTCGATGGCCGTGATGATGGGATCGGCGCCAAGAAACAGCGCCTGGAAAATCGAAAACATCAGCACCGCAAAGATCATGAGTCCGCTGACGGGATGGATGAGCAAGCGATCGATGCGCTCGGTCCTCAGCCGATCGGGAGGTTTCGCCACCAACGGATGAATTTCTGTATCAAGCCATCGGTAACGGCCAATGATCGCCTCATCGTCGAGCGGTTGCGCGGCCTTGTCGTCGATTGCCACGGCCGCGCGCAGTGCTGGCGGAATGCCAACGAGCTCGTCCTCGGCACCGACGCTCATGAGCGCCCACAAAGCCGTTGCGTCGTTTTTTGGCCATTCAGCGGGCAAGGACTCGGTGATGAGGTCCAGTTTGCTGCGCAAGATCGGGGAAGGGGACCATCGCCAGCTGGGGGGCGGAACGTCGTCCTTCAACGCCGTCGCGATGGCAGCTCGCAATCCGTCGAGTCCCTGGCGACGGTGGGCCGAAAGGGGCACGACCTTGCATCCGAGCCGGGCTGATAGCTTTTCGGGATCCGGTGCGGATGCGGCGGCCTCGTCGACCATGGTAAGCGCCACCACGACGCGCATGCCGAATTCGAGGAACTGTAGCACAATGTACAGGCTGCGCTCAAGATTGGTCGCGTCGACACACACCACCACCAGTTCGGGTCGCAGCTGCCCCTGCAATCCGAGCACGGCTTTGATGGCGATTTGTTCTTCACCGGTGCGGGCGACGAGGGAATAGGTTCCCGGCACGTCCAGCAGATTGACACCATTTCCCCCGGGAATGGCCATCCATCCCACGCGGCGCTCAACCGTAACACCCGGGTAGTTGCCAACCTGCGCATGGTTGCCGGTGAGTGCGTTCCACACGGTCGTCTTGCCCGTGTTCGGGTTACCGATGAGTGCCACGAGGGGTAGTGGAGAATTCACGTCACAACCTCGACAACGCTGGCCTCGTCTTTTCGAATCGAGATCCGACCACAACGGACCGCAAGCGTGATCGGATCACCGAGGGGTGCGACGCCAACCACGCGAATGGCAGTTCCGGGGATAAGTCCCATTTCCATGATCCGACGACGAAACGAACGGTCGCCGCCTACATGGCGGACCACGGCGGACTGGTTTCGGGGAATGTCGAGAATGGACGCCAAGGGGATCGCTCGCAATTTCAGGTGGTTTCAGTGAGATTGAAAACCGAAATCAATTATGGCTCACCACCGCTATCCCGTCCAATGGGTCTGCCCTCAAATCGGTTTGAGCGCGGGATTTGCGCTCGCGCACTAGGGCGCGCAGCATGGCGTCATGGCCTCGTTGCCGATCGATCGTGCGATTCAACAGTTCCTCGACTCGGTCAAGGTCGAGCGCGGTCTGGCGCGCAACACCGTGGCTGCCTACGCGACGGATCTCGCCGAATTCACCGGGCAACTGGCAGAGGCCGGGGTGTCCGACGTGAATGCGGTCGCGAGCATTCATATTCTCGACTACCTCACAAGACTGGCAGGCATCAAGCGATCCTCGCGGTCGCAGGCGCGCAAGCTGATTGCGTTGCGGCAGTTCTTTCGTTTCTTGAAGGTCGAGAAGGTGATCGAGGTCGATCCGACGGAGAACATCGAGATGCCCCGTTTCGGACGGGCGTTGCCGGAGTTCCTGACCATCGAAGAGGTGGATCGGCTCTTGCTCGCTCCTGCCGAGGACAACCTCCATGCTTCGCGCGACATCGCCATGATCGACACGCTCTATTCGACGGGAGTACGGGTCTCCGAACTCGTGCGATTGAAGGTTCAAGACGTGAACTTGACCGCGGGCTATCTGCTGGCATTTGGCAAGGGGAGCAAGGAACGAATCGTACCACTCGGCGAGGCGGCGGTTGCTGCGATCAAGCGGTACCTGGAAGAGGGACGTCCGACGTATCTAAAACGGGCACGTCGGCAGTCGTCGATCGAAACGTTGTTTTTGTCGCAGCAGGGTGGGCCAATGACCCGGCAGGCGATGTGGAAGCGTCTGGCTATTTTTGCGCAAAAGGCAGGGATCATGCGCCCGATCTCGCCGCACAAACTTCGCCATTCCTTTGCCACGCACCTGGTCGAGCGCGGGGCCGATTTGCGCGCCCTGCAAGCGATGCTGGGTCTGTCTCTTATACACATCTCCGAGCCCACGAGACTAAGGCGAATC
>ENA-ORBV01006818-ORBV01006818.1-microbial-mat-metagenome-genome-assembly--contig:-NODE-6818-length-19925-cov-4.912535_pt1 | contig 19925 bp, 16 predicted proteins | sample MGYA00237777_ERZ505514 | MGnify/ENA primary metagenome ERZ505514 (study PRJEB26160, sample SAMN06269048) | microbial mat metagenome | isolation source: Oligotrophic lake microbial mat | place... | reverse complement strand
TCTCGTGGGCTCGGAGATGTGTATAAGAGACAGGAAGTTGCACTCGTACTCAGTGCCGGGCTGGACGTTGAGGATCGAACCGGCGAAGCCCTCAGGGACGGTGTAATCGAGGTTCTCGCGACGGCGGTAGACGTTTTCGCCACCAATACGGACGAGGGGGAGTGCATTGCGCCACTCGCTGTCGCCAACCTTGCGGTATTTAACGGCAACAGTGGCATTGCGATTGGCGTCGCCAGCGATGGGCCATTCAAAACCGAGGTTCAAAAGCGTGGCGTGTTCGACGTGGAATTTTCCAGGTTGAGTCGCGTTCTGTGCCAGGGCGCACGAGGCCACCAGCAGGAGGAGGTACAGCGATCGGAAGCGCATAGTTGGGCTAATTATATACATAAGTTCATTTAGGCGGAAAATTCGCTTTTCTGGCTGTAATAGACTATCGCTTGTGAGAAGCCTGCTGCTCGGATTGATCGTTGTCTTCCCTTTGCCGGGAGACCCTGGCGTCGAATATTTCGAGGCGAAAGTGCGCCCACTGTTGGCTACCAAGTGTTTCGGTTGTCACAGTGCAAAGCTGGCTTCGCCGATGGGTGGTTTGCGGTTTGACGATCCGGGTGTGGTGCGGTCGACAGTAAAGCCAAACGAAGCCGATTCCAGCCGGCTGATTCAGGCGGTGCGTTATCAGACGATTGGGATGCCGCCGGGCGGAAAGCTGAAGGACGACGAGATCTCGGTGCTTGTGAAGTGGGTGGAGATGGGAGCGCCAGTGCCGGAATCTGTTGTATTGAAATCTGCTGTCACGCACGGCCCAGTTACGCATTGGGCCTGGCAGCCGCTAAAACCAGGCAGTGGCTCGATCGACGAACAGGTGCGCGTGAAGCTTCGAGAGAATGGTCTTAGTGCGGCTGCACCGGCTGACCCTCGCACGATCATTCGGCGTTTGAGTTTCGATCTAACTGGCCTGCCGCCCAGTGGCGAAGATTTTGGACTGCCGATAGAGAAGGCAGTGGATCGGTATCTGGCATCCCCAAGATTTGGAGAAAGGTGGGCGCGTCACTGGATGGACGTGGCCCGATATGCCGATACGGGCTTTCTGAATCGCGAGTTTATGATTTCGTTTGGATACAGAGACTGGTTGATTGGGGCCTTTAACCGCGACCTGCCCTATGACCGTTTCATCGCGATGCAACTGGCGGCAGATCAGATGAAGGGTATCGACAAGAGAGATCAGGCTGCATTGGGATTTCTTTCGCTAGGTTTAAATCCCAACCGGGCTGTCGACTTACCGGATGTGGTGGACGACAAGATTGATCTGGTAACACGAGGGCTACTGGGACTTACAGTGAGTTGTGCGCGATGTCATGACCACAAGTTTGACCCGATTCCGACGAAGGATTATTACTCACTCTATGGCGTCTTTGCCAATACGCGCTATGGAGTGGACCCCGTGCGGGTTGGGACCCTGCCCGAGTTTTATGAGAAGCGGGTTGCCTTACGCAAGCAGGTGCTTGTCGATTACATTCGCGATCGGATTGAGGTGTTGCGTACTGAGTTTCGAGAGCCGAAAGAGATTCGCCGTTACCTCGATGCACTATGGGGGGCACGCAAAGTGGGGCCGGCGGGCCTTGAAACACTGGCTCGCGAAAAGAACCTGAATTCGCTGGTGCTTTCGCGCTGGGCCAGGAGAATCTTCGATGGGCGAAAAGACGACCCCTTGCTTGAGGATTGGAGGAAAGCAGAGAATAATCCGAGTGCAGCCTATGAAGCATTGCTGACAGCGCCGGTGAGTGAGAAGTGGAAGCCGTTGCTATTTGGGCCCGATGCCCCACCGGAAGTGCCGCTCGAGGAATTCCCGTCGATCATGAACGAGGGCGATGCAAATACGACTAGGGATCTGCAGTGGCAGTATGAGGAGATATTGAACGACGCAACTTATCGTGGGTCTGGGGCGATGTTACTTGGGGCAAACGACAAGCCGGTGATTCGACCGTCGTTCATCTTTACACGCGGGAATCAGAATGATTTGGGTGAGGAAACGCAGCGCTGCTTCCCAACGGTTTTAAGCAAAACGACAACTTGTTTTGAGAATGGATCAGGGCGGCTGGAGCTTGCCAATGCGATCACGAACGAGCGCAATCCGGTGGCGGCAAGAGTAATGGTAAATCGAGTCTGGCAGCACTTTTTTGGCGAAGGGCTGGTAAGAACACCGAGCGACTTCGGCACGCGTGGGGACTTGGCGACGCACCCCGAATTGCTCGATACGTTGGCTGCGGAATTCATGAGCGACGGCTGGTCAATGAAGCGGTTGATTCGGCGGATTGTGCTCTCGAAGACCTATCAGCAATCAAGTGCAGATCGAGCCGAGGCGCGGCAGAAAGATCCTGAGAACAAGTTGCTGTGGCGGATGCCCAGACGGCGGCTCGACTTTGAGGCATTGCGGGATGCGATGTTGAGTGTTTCCGGGCGTCTCGATGGGAAGATCGGCGGGCAATCCATTTCCATCGTTACTGTGCCCACTGACCCTCGGCGCACTCTGTATGCAAGGATCGAACGAGAACGTCCGCTGGCCCTGCTAAAGAATTTTGACGTTGCCGACCCAGAGCAGCATTCTCCCCAGAGATATCAAACGACGGTTCCCCAACAGGGACTCTTTCTGTTGAATAGCCCGTTTGCGGGGGAGATGGCGCAGGGCCTTGCGGCACGGGCGAAGGATCTGAGGGACCTGTATCGATTGGCCTTGGGCCGGGAGGCAACGCAGAAGGAGTTAGAGCAGGGGATGCCTTTCTGGAATGCGCTCTCACAACCGCAGGCAAGACCAGACCCGGGGCCGTGGAGCTATGGAACGGCGAGTCTCGACATCGAGAAGGGGAAAGTGAGCAGCTTTGAGGCGTTTCGTTTTTTCACGGGTGAGGAATGGAGAAGCGCCTCGGGAGGAGTGGACGCAAAGACTGGTGTGGCAGAGTTGACAGCCAACGGCGGATCGCCAGGAGATGATTTGTCGCGAGTTGTGGTGCGGCGCTGGATTGCTCCTGTCGATGGATTGATGGATGTGCAGGGCAGACTGGTGTTGTCAGTGGGAGCGTTGCAGCAGCGCTTCAAAATGAGCAATGGAATTCGGGGCTGGGTGATATCGAGCCGCAAAGGCGTGCTGGGGCAGTGGCGGGTAGAGAACCCACCGCCGCCTGCGGACGGCCTCAGCTATGTGGCGAATCCGGGTGTAGCAACTGAGCTGAAAGGCATCGCCGTAGAGCGGGGAGAGACGATCGACTTTGTCGTGGATTCGATTCTCGACTATGAGGCGGATCGCTTTGCGTGGAGCCCGGCGATCGTTGCCGGTGAACAGAAATGGGACGCGCAGAAAGACTTTGCCGGGCCGTGGATCCGTCCGCTGACACCTCGAGAACAACTGGCGCAGATCCTGCTATTGACCAATGAATTCGCATTCCTGGACTAACCAATATGAATCTATTAAACCGTCGTGAACTCTTTCGCCGTGCTGGAAATGGCATGGGGATGTTGGGATTGGCTGGAGTGCTGGAGCAGTCTGGCCTGGCGGGGCCGCTGACGCCCCACAAGCCGCAGTTCCCTGGCAAGGCCAAGCGGGTGATTCATATCTTCGCCAATGGCGGCCCTTCGCAGATGGATACGTTTGATCCGAAGCCGGCGCTGGCAAAGTACGCGGGGCAAGCGTTGCCGGTGCACCTGAGAACCGAGCGCAAGACCGGGACGGCGCTGCCTTCGCCATTTGAATTTCGCAAGTACGGCCAGAGCGGCATTGAGGTGAGTGAGGTGTTTGCCAAGGTTGGGCAACACGCCGATGAAATGTGCGTGATCCGGTCTATGCATACAGACGTACCGAATCACGAACCTTCGCTGATGATGATGAATTGCGGCGCGCAACAGCAAAGCCGTCCGAGTTTTGGATCGTGGGTGGTTTACGGACTCGGTTCGGAGAATCAGAATCTGCCTGGATTCATTTCGCTGTGCCCTGGAGGCTTGCCGATTCGCGGAGCACAAAACTGGAAGTCCGCGTTTCTGCCGGGAGCTTATCAGGGAACTCACATCGACACGCGGGAAACAGCATTGGACAAGCTGTTGGGGGATGTTCAGAACAAGTTGACACAAAGAGGCGAGCAACAGAAGCAGTTGGACTTACTGGCTGCCATGAACAAGGAGCATCAGAAGACGCGCTCAGAAGATGAAGCGCTGGAGGCGCGGGTACAGTCGTTTGAGTTGGCGTTCCGGATGCAGATGGAAGCAGAAGACGTGTTCGATTTATCGAAGGAGCCGCAACACATTCGCGACATGTATGGCGATACGCTGCATGGGCGCCAGATGCTGATGGCGCGGCGATTACTTGAGAAGGGTGTGCGGGTAGTGCAGGTGTGGCATGGCGCAGGACAGCCCTGGGATACACATGATGACGTGGCGAAGCGCGTCAAGCGACTAGGACAGGAATCGGATCAGCCGATCGCGGCGCTGCTGACAGATTTGAAGCAACGCGGAATGCTCGAGAACACGCTGGTGATTTGGGGTGGAGAATTCGGACGCACGCCTGTGGTGGAGTTGCCGTCTTTTGGATCGAATACCGGCACGGCTGGTCGCGATCACAATTCCTACGGATTCTCGATCTGGATGGCCGGGGGTGGAGTGAAAGGTGGGACGGTGTACGGGGCAACGGATGAATTTGGATTCCGGTCAGTGGAGAATCGAGTGCATGTGCATGACCTGCATGCGACGCTACTGCATCTGCTTGGGTTTGACCATGAGAAGTTTACGTTCCGGTATGCAGGGCGAGACTTCCGCTTGACCGATGTGCATGGCCAGGTAGTGAAGCCAGTGCTTGCCTGAGCCAAAACTTGCTACAGAAAGGTGAAGACGAAGCGCTCGCGCTCGCGTTGCCAGATGGCATTTCCGGTTGTCACAGTGAGATACCAGGTTTCACGAGCGAGAGGTTGACGAGGGCGGAGGGCACTGGGGTTGAGGATGGCGTAGCAAAGGCCTGATTCAGAGTCGCGGACGGATTGATAAGCGATCCAGTGCGTGTCGAGGGTGCGAGCCTCACGGGCTAAAGACTGGGTGGCGATGTAAGAGCCGGGGTGGGTCCAGAGTGGTTGCCATTTCTTGAGAGGGCTCGCCGTCAGGTCAATTCCCTGCCCGGTGGCTCCCAGTTGGAAGAGAGTTTGGGCTGCGGCGGGGATCGCAGTAAGGCCGGGGCTATCGCGCAGGAATTGGCAACGCCAATAGCCCATCTCGGCACAGGCTGTGCGTCGGTGGGTGGCAGAGTAAAGGACGCCCGGGTCAGGCCAGAGGCGGAAGCGGGAACCGTGTTTTGAGGGAGGGTAGCGAAAGGGTGTGGCTAACAGATAGTGGAGCTTGTGTGTACTCGATGGGAGAGCGGGTTTGCTTTCTTCGAGGATGCGCTCGAGGAGTTCCTGGCTGTCAGGATCGTTGTTGGTCAGACGAAGGGTGGATACGACGTGCTGCGCTTCCACGGCTCGCCAGGATTTGAAGGTGCGTTCGCTGCGGGCGGCGGCGATTTGTTTAGACGATGGCGCGGGAAGCATCGAGATATTGAACTACAGTGACGAGGCCGGTGATTTCGCTTAGCAGGCTGGCAGGTGCAGCAGCGAAAGCGGAATTGTGATTCCGCAGCCACTGGCGGGACAGATCGTCGTTGCCTCCGGTGATGGAATCGAGCGACCTGAAGAGGCGAATGAAGAGCGCGGCAAGTTGCCATTCTTTGGAGTCAGGATCGAGGAGGTAGCGACCAGATCCCATGCGGGAGATACTGGCAGGGCTGAGGCCGAGGATTCTTGCAAGCTCTGCTTGCGAGACCTGAAGGAGGGCTGAAGCTTTTAGGGTCGCCTCAGTGAGAGTTTGGCGGGCGGCTTGAGAGCGGGTGCGTTCGGAAGCATCGCTGAAAATGAGGGGTTGCATCAAGTCTTGCTCCTGCAACTATTATGTCATATTCTTTCTCTTGCAATTTGCCTGGATCAGTATTCGAACTGGATCATGAGTTGGATCTGACGGGGGTTTTGGGCTTCCACTAGAGCACCGAAGGTGTTGGTGAGGTAGGGGCTGACACGGAGTCTGTTGGTATGGTTCAAGAGGTTGAAAGACTCGATGCCGAATTGGAGGCGGGCGCGTTCGTTCAGCATCGGGATGGTCTTCATGATGCGGAGATCGAGAGACGCAGTGGAGGGAATCCATTGGCTATTGCGGGCTGTGCCGATCGGACGGGCAGATATGGGGAAGGCACCGGTGCGGTAGACGTCGGTGGTGAGAAGCGGATTGAGGGGACGGCGGCTGCCCCACTGAAAGACGGGCGCGAGGGTGATGCGGGTGGGCAGTTCGTAGAGGCCGCTCGCGGTGAAGCGATGCTTCTGGCGTTGACGAGAGTAGGCCCAATCCTGACGGAGATTGGCGGGGTTGAGTGGTTGTTCGTCGTAGTCGGAAGCATCGTCTTTAGTGCTGCCGAGATTGTAGCTGAAGAGGTAGGTGAGGTCGTCTGAGAGCCTGCGATTGAGAGTGAGGGCGATGCCTTGGTATTGGGAGACGGCAGTTTGTTCGAGGTGGTATTGGGGAGGGATAGTTAGAGCCGCATTGCGAGTGCGGGGGAGGTGGATGCCGCGGACGTTGCTGTATTCGGCACTGAAGGTGGTGTCGCGATCGATCTTGCGTTCTAGACCAGCCGTGAACTTGCGGCCGTAGGTACTGAGAAAGTTTGGCGCGGGACGGTAGGTGGTGCGGATGGTCTGCGGCATGGAGCCGACCTGGTAGATCTCCCAAGCCTGGATGCCATTTTTCTGGATTGCATCGTTGAGGTAGCCGAGCGGGTAGCGATCGTAGAAGAGGCCGGTGCCCAGGCGGAAGACCCAGGCAGAGGTGCTGCCGGGATGCCAGGCGAGTCCAAGGCGAGGAGCGAGATTGCGGCTGGTTTCGGGAATTGGCTGAGGGAGCCACTGACGGTCATAACGAAGGCCGGCTTCGAGACTTAAGCCGGGGGCGATTTGCCAGCGATCGTGGAGCCAGAAGCCGATGGGGGTTGTGTTGAAGCGGGTACGGGGGTCGCCGAAGGCCTGAATGGTGAGATCAGGTCGACCCTCAAGATATGCTTCGAGCGAGGGATAAACCTGAATGCCATGGAAGCGGTTTGCGATGCTGGCATTGAATTGAACGAGGTGAGTACTGAAGCCCATGCTGACGAGGTGCTTGCCTCGGGTGAGTTGGAGGGTCTCGACAAATTCGAGGTGGCGCTCGGTGCGTTGTTGGTCGAGACGGTAGCTTTGGCCGAAGGAGATCACGCCGGGGATTTCATACATCGGCCCGGTAGAGTTTGGAGTGAGCGAGGCAGAGCGCTCGGCGTATTGGAAGCGGAGGTCATTTACGGTTGCGGTGTTGATGGCGCGAGACCAGTTGGCAACCAGAGAATGATCGCGCAGGAGACTGCTGCCACGCGCGGAACGATCGAGGAGATTATCGGTGGACTGGACATCGTTTCGCACACGGCCTCGCGAGAAGGCGTAACGGGCATTGAGAGTGTTTGCGTTGTTGAGAAGATGGGTGGCTTTGAGGGAGAACTCGGTGTCGGTTTCACCGGCGGCGAAAAGGCCGGATTGCAGACCTTTATCTTTGATGAGCGAGAGGAGTCGAGTGGGTGTGTCTGACCATTCTTCGTTGTTCTCCCAGGTTTGTTCGAGAGCGGTGAAGAAGAAGGTGCGGTCACGCTTTATGGGGCCTCCGGTGGAGACTCCTGGCTGGTAGCGGCGGAAGCGGGGGATGGGGCCGGAGGTAGCTTCGGCGTTGCGGGCATTCAATCGTTCGTTTTGGGTGAAGAAGGTAGTGTCGCCGTGCCAGAGGTTTTGCCCGGCGCGAGTGACGACGTTGACGATGCCGCCGGCGGCACCGCCGAGTTCGGCACTGATGGCCGTGCCGGAGACGCGAAATTCCTGGATCATTTCGAGGCCGAGGGCAACGCGGTTGCCGCCGGTGGTTTCGTCGCGATTGTCCATGCCGTCAATCGAGATGCTGTTGTTGCGGCCGCGCATGCCGTTGAAGACGATGCCGCTGTCGTTTGATGGATTGCGAAGACCGGCAATGGAGCGGCTGGTATTGGAACCGGATGAAGAGGCGACACCGGGAGCGATGAGGACGAAGTTGAGGAAGTTGCGGCTGGGTGCGGGGGCTTCTTCGATGCGTTCTCCGCCCAGGATGACGTTGGCGTTAGTGGCAGTAGGCTGGAGAGCTTCGGCCTCTTCGTGGACCTCAAGCGATTCGTTGACATCGGCGGGGCGCATGGTAATGCGCTGGGTGAGAGTTTGTCCGATCGAGATCTCGATCGATTCAAATACTACTGGGTTGAAACCGGGCTTTTCACAGCGCAGCGAATAAGTGCCGATTTGGAGACCTGAGACCTGGAATTGGCCTGAGTCGCTGGAGGTGATTTGGCGGGTTGCGCTTGATGATGCCTGGCGGAGGGTGATGTTGACGCTGGGGAGAGCAGTGCCGCTGGAATCGACGACAATGCCCTGGACTGCACCGGTGGAGGTGAGTTGGGCATAAAGCAGAATTGAGAGGCAAAAGAGGGGCAGACAGCGAATCATGATCGGCACCATGAGTATGGCGCAAATTATCCAGATTGATTCGCAATACGAATCGTTATTGATTGATCGAAGATAGTTCCTCATTACACTGCGTTAGCCTAAGCGAATAAGATCAAAATGCTGCGCCCCCTCCTCATTCTCTCGCTAGCCCTTTACCCCGTCCTGGCCCAAACAATAAAGGTCGACCCACTGCGCTATGCCAACATGCGTTACCGCATGGTTGGCCCCGAGCGTGGCGGCCGCGTTACTGCCATAGCAGGAGTCACCTCGCAGCCACTGACTTATTACATGGGCTCCACTGGTGGCGGTGTTTGGAAGACTACCGACGCCGGCATTCGCTGGACCAACATCTCCGATGGCTTCTTTGCTGTAGCCTCGATGGGCGCTATTGAGGTGAGCGAGACTAACCCAAGCGTCGTCTATGCCGGTACGGGATCGTCCAAGATCCGGAGCAATGTCTCGATCGGCCGGGGCATTTATAAATCCACGGATGCGGGCAAGACCTGGAGCTTCCTCGGTCTGCGCGATACGGGGCAGATCTCCACCATCCGCGTTCACCCAAGCAACCCCGATATCGTCTACGTCGCTGCCCTTGGCAATCCCTTCGTGCCAAATCCTGATCGGGGTGTCTTTCGCAGTAAAGACGGCGGCAAGAATTGGCAAAAGGTACTCTTTCAATCCGAAGAACTAGGAGCGGCGGACCTTGAAATCGAACCGGGAAATCCCAACGTCCTGTACGCCAGTCTCTGGAAAGGCCAACGCAAACCCTGGACCATCATCAGCGGCGGAAAAGAAGGCGGCATCTACAAAAGCGTGGACGGCGGCGACACTTGGACCAAGCTGGGCGGTGGCCTCCCTACCGGTCTTTTCGGACGCTCCAACGTTGGAATATCCGCAGCCAACCCCAAGCGGGTCTATACCCTGATTGAAGCCAAACCCGGTGCAGGGCTTTACCGCTCTGAAGACGGCGGTGCCAGTTGGACTCTCATCAATGGTGCGGCTAATCTCATCACGCGGCCCTTCTACTACACAACCCTCGGCGTCGACCCCAGCAACGCTGACTCCCTCTACATTGGCAACGAAGGATGGTTTCACTCCACCGACGGCGGCAAATCCTTTAGTACCCGACGTGTGCCTCACGGCGATAGCCACGACGTTTGGATCAATGCCAAGAATTCCCAATACATGATCCAGGCTAACGACGGCGGCGCCAACGTCTCACTCGATGGCGGCAATAGCTGGAGCCGAATTACGAATCAACCTACTGCCGAAATCTATCAAGTTGCGGTGGACAAGCAGTATCCTTACCTGATCTACGGCGCACAGCAAGACAACACCACTCTGATTGTCCCCAGCAAGCAGTTGAGCAACGGGCAACCGTATCGCGAAGGCCCAGGCTGCGAAACAGGCCCCATCATTCCTGACCCTGTCGATCCGAATATAGTGTTGGGCAGTTGCAAGGGCCAATTCAGCCGTCAGGACATGAGGACCGGCAATGAGATGCGCTACTGGATCGGCGCACAATCCCTTTACGGAAACCCCGGTGAGGCGCTGATCTACCGCTTCCAACGCGTCTCCCCAATGGAGGTGTCCCCACACGATCCGAAGGTTATCTATTATGGCTCGCAATACATCCACCGCACCCGCAATGGCGGCGTAAATTGGGAAGTGATCAGCCCGGACCTCACCGCGAAGCCCCCTGGCACCCAAGAAGCGAGCGGCGAACCGATCACGCGCGATGCTACTGGCGAAGAAGTCTATTCAACGCTCTACGCCATCCGGGAATCCCCTGTTGCCAAAGGTGTTATCTGGGCCGGTGCTAATGATGGCCCCGTGCACGTGTCTCGCGACAACGGCAAGACTTGGACCAATGTCACGCCTGCAGGTCTACCCTCCGGCGGTCGAGTGCAGAATATAGAGCCAAGCCCGCATCGCGCAGGTTCAGCCTACCTTGCCATTCACCGTTATTTACTGGGTGACTTTCATCCCTATCTTTATCGCACCGAAGATTACGGCAAGACATGGACGCTACTCACGGACGGCAAAAACGGCATTGCATTTGACGAGCCCACACGGGTGGTACGAGAGGACCCTGACCGAGCTGGCCTGCTCTACTCGGGTACCGAGTTTGGAATGTACATCAGCTTCAACAACGGAGTTCTCTGGCAGCCATTCCAACTCAATCTGCCCGTTACCCCAATCACCGACCTTGTCGTCGCACATAAGGACTTGATCGTGGCTACGCAAGGCCGCTCATTCTGGATCCTCGATAACCTTACACCGCTACATCAGATGAGCGATGCTTCGAACGTTCTCTACAATTCGCGACGCGCAGTGCGCAGCCCTGGCCGCGCGGTTTTGGAAGGCTTGGAGGATTTGGCTGTTGGGATCCAATACCCACGCCCTGGAGCTGAAATCGACTACTTCCTGAATGCTCCGGCCAAGGAAACCAAGTTAGAGATCCTCGACGATAGCGAAGCCGTTATCCGCACCATTACGGGCAACGAAATCTCCACCAAGGCTGGGCTCACACGCTACACCTGGAACCTCCGCACAGAAGGCCCGGCCAACGCCTCCGCTCGACAAGGCGGACCTGTTGTGCCGCCCGGCACGTATTCGGCCCGCCTTAGAGCCGACAGTTTTACAGCCACGCAATCTTTCGAGGTGATTGAAGACCCCCGCATCACTGCCTCCGGAGTCACCCAAGCCGAGTTGGAAGAGCAGTATCAACACAACCTCCGAGTCCGCGACCTGGTGAGCGAAGCTAACCGCCTGGTGGCTCGCGTCAAGAAGGCTCAGGACAGCCTTACCGGCAAAACAACCGAAGCAGACAAATTGGCTAAACTCAACGAACTCGCGGCCAAGCTCATCACTCCGTCGATCCGGTATAGTAAGCCCGAATTACAGGCTCACATTAGCTATCTCTATTCGATGACCGTCGGCGCGGATCAGAAGATCGGTCAGGACGCTATCGACCGGTATCTCTTCCTCAAGAAAGAACTGGAAGCGCGGATCGCTGAATTGGTCGCTTTGGCCGGAGAACAGAACTAAGCTATTTGCTGTAGGGCCTTGTCCAGCAGGTCAGTTACTTGCAAGCTCGATGCCCAGTGCCATAAGTAGTCCTGATCGAGCCTGGCCTTTTGAACTCTGAGGACACCCAGAATGTCGTGCCATTGACGATCCGATGTTTCTCCGCCATTGCGAAACCAAATCAGCTTTGCAAGCACCGTATCTTCAGGGCTCGAAATTGCAAATTCGATATTTGCCAGACCCGGTATTGCAGAAACGACATAACGCCTGCGCAGCAGTTCGGATTGCGAAAATCCCTGAGCGCTGGCTGGGAAGAAATCAAACTTGAAAGCTCCCTCCAGGTGGATCGCGTTGAAGGGTCGACCTAGCAGGATGGCCTGTGCCGCTGTCTGCCGATCCAGATAGAACTCGTCGGACAGGGACTGGGCGAATTCGCCCATGTCGACGTGAGCGAAATCCGCAACAATGTCGATGTCATTGGTCTGCCGAGGCAGGCCGTAGCTGCCGCTGGCTACAGAGCCCCCGACGAAATAGGGGATTTCAAGCCGGTCAAGGATGGCGAGCAAGTGCTGGAAGACAGGGCCGAGTTCAGTCACGGGTGGAGGTCCGGATCCCAGTTGTAAACCTGGATCATTAGATCACGGCCAAGCTTACGCGCAGCAACTCGAAGGAAGACCTCTTGCTCATCGGCTTTGGGATAGCTCGACCTAATGTTGGCGACTTGCAAGGCCTGCTGAAATTGGCCTAGCTCAAATACTCTACCCAGGCGCTGGCTAAGCGTCATGGCTTGATGGAGACCGATGTAGACATCCAGAGCATCTGGAGTGGTGTCGGCAAACCATTCGCTGGGCATGGCTCTATTGTATTTCAGCGGCGGAAGAACCAACCGATTGCCCCGCCGGCGAGCAGCCCTACAAGTAAGCCTCCTCCGCCAACATACTTGAGAGCCTTTACAGCTTCATCGAGCAAGCTGTTGTTGAAGACATTGGCCGACAGGTGCAACGAAACGATCTTCCATTCGCCATTGATCCGGGCGATAGTCGTGGTCCACTTGGAACTCATGCGGAAAGAGCCGCGAATCACGGGGAAGAATTCGTCTTCCATCGTTCCATCGGCAATAGCGACGTTGCCGTCTCCCAAGAAGCGGGCGTGCCCGTGCAGCTTAGCCGATGTTATGTACTTCGTGAGGATGCGGTCTTTGCCTTTCACCATCCGGTCGTAGTAGGCGAGCACCTCGGCTGGTCCGCGTGAGACTTCGCCATTGGCCCAAACTACGGTGACACCCGCGTCCATCTGTTGGGACATGCGTTCGAGGCTTTGGGAGTTGATGCTGTTTTCGACCTCATGGAAGATCTTGAGCAGATGCTCGCGGTCTGCCGCATGGGGATCGGGACTAGGAAGATCTTGAGCCATAGTGGTCAGTGTATACAAGAGTAGGATGGGCAGTCGCATGTGGAAGACAATTCATTATCATAATAGGGTGCCAAGTGTCTATGCGCTGAAGCCTGGCTTTCAGAACCTGCTGAGCCCGTGCGTGAGCCGGTTGGCGGCGTGGGGTGTAACGCCTAACCAAGTCACCCTATTGGCTTGCGGGCTTTCTGTAGCGTTGGGATTCGATCTTGCTTTTGGGAGCCGCCACTGGATTTTGCTTCCCATCTTCTTGCCGATTCGCATGGCATTGAATGCGATGGATGGCATGCTCGCACGCAACCACGGGCAGGAGACACGGGCGGGCGCAGTTCTCAATGAGCTGGCTGATCTAATCTCAGATGCAGCATTGACGCTGCCTTTTGCTTACGTGGCCAACCCCGTTGGGGTAGGCGCAGCGATCTTTTTTGCTGCGCTGACAGAGGTGGCGGCAATTGTAGGCGGAGGGCCTCGAAGGAACCATGGGCCGTTCGGGAAGAGTGACCGGGCTGTAGTGTTGGGCTTCTGCGGCGCGTGGTTATGGCTGGGTTGGCCGGTAGCGACGGGCGTGCTTGAAGCGCTGCCACTGCTATGGATGGCACTGTGTGCGGTCACAGTATGGAACCGGGGGAAGGCATTCACAGGATGACAAATACAGAGCTTCAAAATCCGCCTGAAGCAGGCGAGATCCGCCCGATGGAGGAACACTCCTTTGATGCACAAGATGGGGTGCGCTTATTTTTCCGCTATTGGCCGTCGAGCGACCAACGCAAAGGCGCAATCCTGTTGCTGCACAGAGGCCATGAGCATTCGGGCCGAGTAGCGCATCTAGTAGACGAGTTGAAGCTGCACGATTACGGATTTTTTGCGCTCGACGCCCGGGCTCATGGACGGTCTGGCGGCGAGCAGGGGCCGGAGACGACGATGTCAACTTTCGTGCAGGACCTCGACGATTTCGTTCGCTACCTCAAGGTTAGCTTTAACGTCGGCGAAGAAGATCTGGCAGTTGTTGCGCAGAGTATCGGGGCGGTGATTGCTGCGGCTTGGGTGCACGACTATGCGCCAAACTTACGCTGCCTGGTGCTGGCCTCGCCGGCCTTTCGAGTCAAGCTCTACGTGCCCTTTGCCCGCCTGGGTCTGGCAATTGGCCATACGCTGCTCGGGGACTTCTTTGTGAATTCCCTCGTGCAAGGCAACGCTCTCACCCAGGACAAGGAACGCGCTGCATCGTATGCTACCGATCCCTTGATCAAGCGGCCCATCTCGGTGCGGGTTTTGCTCAGTCTCGATCAGATGGCTGAGCGTGTCGTCGATGACGCGGGTGCGATTCGTGTTCCGGTTCAGATGTTGATTTCCGGGAGCGATTGGGTAGTGAGAGAGAAACCGCAGCGCGACTTTTTTGATCGCCTGGGTACAACGGAACGCGAGTGGCACGTCTTCGACGGACTCCGCCACGACACGCTGGGAGAGCGGGACCGGCACTTGCCTGTTGCCAAGGCACGGGCTTTCATCGAACGCCAATTTGCCGCGAAATCAAATCGCAAGACAGATCTGTTAGCCGGCAACCCCTTCACGCAGAAGCAATATGAAGAGCTGCAGCGGCCGTTGCCGTGGTGGTCAGCCCGGGGCCTTTCGTTCGCTGGCCAAAAGCTCTTTCTGCGAACATTGGGGCGCCTGGCTGGCGGCGTTCAACTGGGTCATGAGACAGGTTTTGATTCCGGTGCATCGCTCGACTATGTTTATCGCAATGAACCCGCTGGCATTACGCCGCTGGGCCGCCTTATCGACTGGATCTATCTTGAGGCGATCGGATGGCGCGGCATTCGAGTTCGCCGGAAGATGCTCGAAGCACTTTTGATCGAGGCGATGAATGCTTTGCGGCTGCAGGACCGGGCGGTGCGAATCCTTGATGTTGCTGCTGGACATGGGCGTTACGTGATTGATTGCGTAAAGAGGAGCGGTATCCCGGTGGAGAGTATTCTCTTGCGCGACCTCGCGGCAGAGAATGTGGTGGCGGGACGAGCGGCGATTGCGCATTGCGGCCTCGAAAATGCCCGATTCGAAGAGGGTAACGCTTTCGACGCTGTGGCGTTGGGGGCGATTCGGCCGAAGGCGAGCGTATCGATTGTCTCGGGGCTCTACGAGCTGTTTCCCGACAACCGGGCGGTTCAAGAATCGTTGCGCGGCATTGCGGCTGCTACGGAGCCTGGAGGCTTTCTAATCTATACAGGACAGCCCTGGCACCCTCAACTTGAGATGATCGCGAGAACGCTGAGCAGTCATCGAGAGGGTGCGCCTTGGGTCATGCGGCGGCGGACGCAAGAGGAAATGGATCAACTTGTGGCGGCAGCCGGCTTCCGGAAAGTGGAGCAGCGAATCGACCCCACGGGCCTGTTCACTGTTTCTCGTGCGGAACGGATCTAGATGGAACGCATTGCCCAACGGCCTTATCTGAGGGCCGCTGTCTGGCTGGCACTGCTTGGTTCGTTCTTTTTTCTCAGCTACAACGCCGCGAATGCGTATGCGGCCAGCCTTGCGAGCGTTCCTTCGATTGTCTTTAGCTGGGAGCGGCAATTGCCTTTCATGGCCTGGACGATCGTGCCGTATTGGTCTTGCGATCTTTTATACGCGTTGTCTTTTGCACTCTGCCGGACGCGTGAGGAATTGGACAGGCACGCCTTAAGATTGCTCGCGATCCAGATATTCTCTGTTGCGTGCTTTGTTCTTTTTCCATTGCGGATGAGCTTGGAGCGCCCGCAGATTGAAGGCCTGGCGGGTTGGCTTTATAGTACGCTTAGCAGTTTCGACAAACCCTTCAATCAAGCACCTTCGCTGCATGTGAGCCTTGCGGTGATTCTATGGATCTGCTACCGGAGAGTGCTCACGGGCTGGGCGCGGCGCATTGCGGCGGCCTGGCTCATTCTGGTCGCTGTGTCGGCCTGGACGACTTATCAGCACCACTTTATCGACCTCCCATTGGGGCTATGGGCGGGGCTCCTGGTTGTCGCAGCAATTCCGGAACGAAGCTTCGCCGATGCGTGCCGCCCCAAATTGGCGGCACTCTATTTGTCTGCGGCGATTGCTTTGTTCTGTGTCGCATTTAGGTTTCATGTAGCATTTTGGCCGGCCTTCTCGCTGTCGATGGTGACTTGTGCTTATTGGACTGGCGATCCGGCCTGGCTCTCTAAACGCAATGGACACATAGCGTTTTGGATGTGGCCTTACACGCTGTGCGCGTGGATCAACTCCCGCTGTTGGACCCGAGGCCAAGAGCCCTGGCAACATCTCGCGGACGGGGTGTGGATCGGGCGGGCACCTAGCCCCGGTGCCCGTTTCGCCACAGTCATCGATCTCACTGCGGAGATGCCGGTGCGGGCGCGGCATAATATTCAGGTACTGGATTTGACGGTGCCCAATAACAACCAGGTGATGGCAGCGGTTTGCGCAATTCAAGAAGCAGAACGGCCAGCTCTGGTTTGTTGTGCGCTCGGTTATTCACGCAGTGCAACGGTAGCAGCGGCGTGGCTGATGTCGGCTGGTCATGCCTCTTCTGCAGAAGAAGCTGTCGAGAAAGTGCGGCGGGTTCGACCTCAGATCGTCCTGGGAGAGGAGGCGTTGCAGCGTGTCCAGGCTTGCTCAAGACTCAGCTAGCGCCGAGGCTGCCTTCGATTGCCGCGCCACCGCAGCGATGCTGAAGTCCATGCGTAGCTTGGAGTGGGCGTCTCATATTGGGGCTGTGCTGGCTGTGGGCGGCCACAAGTGGTTCCCGCTTCTGGTGTGGGGCGTTGTGATCTATTTCGCCGTACGTGTGCGGCTCGACGCAGAATTGTTGGAGATGCTGGCAGAGGATCCAGAATGCGCTCCAGGCAGGTTGGATCAATGGCTGTCGCAAGCGGGGTTGCGATTTAGCAGCGGGCAGCGCAGCATCAAGGACAGGTGCAAAGGTGCGCGTGGCCTTGCTCGCTATCTGGTTTGCGCTGTTCTCTTACAGTTCGCTGTGACGGCGCTGGTCTTCTGGGGAAGTAAATGATGATCGAGAGGCGACTGAAATCTTTATGTCTCAGTGCGGTTCGCTGGATCGCAGGTGCCCATGGGCAATGGGTTGGTGGGGAGCCTTCTGGCGGGCAGAGTATCTATTGCGCGAATCATACAAGTCATCTTGATGCAGCGCTGTTGATAGCGTCGATGCCGCATCGCCTGGTGGAGAATACCCGGCCTGTGGCAGCCGCAGATTATTGGGGGGCTGACAGCTTCCGCAGGTATCTCACCGAGCGGGTGTTCCGTTCGGTGATGATTGAAAGGGATAACAACCGACTGAATCCGCTGGGGCCTGCATTTGAGGCTTTGCGGCAAGGCGATTCGTTGATCTTCTTTCCTGAGGGAACGCGCGGGCCAGGCGGCTTTTTACAAGCTTTGAAGCCGGGTATCTATTGCCTTGCACGTGCATTCCGGGATGTTGCGATTGTTCCGGTGTGGATCGAGAACTCGGCCCGTGTGCTGCCCAAGAGCGCAAAGCTGCCAATCCCCGGACCGTGCGCGTTGTATTTCGGCGAAGCGTTGAGATGGGATGGCCAGGAGGACGCAGCCGCTTTTTTGTTGCGATTGCGCAGCGCCATGGAAGCACTGAGGCATCGGGCCGACAGATGAGTCCAGAAGTCCTGGTTATCTTTGAAGGCCTTTTCGTGGTGCTGCTTTTGGCCAGCTTAGCCGGCTGGTGGCTCGGGAGGAGGCGCCCGTCGCTGGCTATCGAGAATCTGAATGCGCGTATTTACTCCTGGTGGGCGATGATCCTGGTGGGTGGCTTCGCGATTTTGCTGGGGCAGTATGGCTTGGTGCTTTTCTTCGCGCTGCTCTCGTGGTTTGCTTTGCGAGAGTTTAGCGCGTCCGATCCGTTGGGAAGTCCGGGCGGCTGGTACTTCGCTGTGGTTCCCGCGCAGTATCTGGCTATTGCCTGTGGCTGGCAGTGGGTGGCGCTGCTCTTGATTCCGCTGGCTGGCTTTGCTTTTGGCAAGCAGCGCTGGCTGGGCCTCTTGCTCTGTGTATACGGCCTCTCGTTTATCCCGGCGTTGGGACAAGCTGAATGGATGCTGTATCTAGTGTTGGTGGTGCAGGCGAGCGACGTCTTGCAGTATCTGTGGGGCCAGATGATCGGGCGGCATGCTGTTTCTGCCCGGATCTCGCCTTCCAAGACAATAGAGGGACTAGTGGGAGGTGTGGTCAGTGCGTCGGCACTTGGAATGTGGCTTCACCATCTGACTCCGTTTGGAAGCATGGGCTCTCTGCTTGTAGCGCTATTGATCACGAGCGCCGGGTTTTGCAGCGGGCTGTTGCTGTCAGCGATCAAGCGGAAGCGTGAGATCAAGGACTGGGGTACGGCGATAGCAGGCCACGGCGGGGTCCTCGATCGAGTGGACTCGCTGTGCCTATCTGCTCCGCTGTTCTATTGGATATTGAAAGCTTTCGCTTGAGTCCTGAATTGGCGGGATGTTCGATTTTAAGGCATGGAAAATGTACCGCCGGACACACTTCCGGCTTTGGTTGCTTTTTATCGGTCTGGCAGGTTGGCAAAGAGCTGGACCGGCGTTTTGGACTGTTCCGGGCGGGGTCGGATTTGGGTTAGTTATCTATTTTTCTTTTCAGGTTGCGGTTTTGCATTTGGCTCTGGTGGCAGATTCAGGTTGTGCTTGGCGTTTAGTTTTTCGACGAAGTCGCGGATGATACACTTGGCGAGGTTGACGCCGGCTTGCGGGTCCGTTTTTGCGAGTTTTTTGACTTGGGGTAGGTTTTCTATTGAGATGTCGCCCTGGTTGGTTTGGACGTCGTAGTAGATTTCGTTGGGTGGGCGGCCGGGGAGTTTCTCTGCATCGGCGATGGCTTCGATTTCTACGTTTTCGCCGTTGCCGATATAGGCTTCGCGTTGGGCGATTTCGGTGCGCGGGATTTTGATGGTGCGCTGGATTTTTGTGGGGAGACGGTCGAGCTCTCGCATGATTGCGGGTAGGAAGTTCGCAGGCTTTGAGATGATGTCTTCGACGCGGAAGCGCATGGCTTCGCCGTAGAGGAATTCCATTTGCTGCATGTGGATGAGTTGGTGGACGAGCAAGACCTCGGTGGGTGTTACCGGGTTGAATTGCTCGATCAGATTGGTGGCGACGGCGAGGGCCTGGTTGTGGTGGGCGATGAAGTTATCGAAGTTCTTCAGGGAGTAGAGGCCATGCTTGAGTGAGTTGGACGCGGCTATGAGCTTGCCGGCGGGCGTGCGGGGTCCGGTGGATTTGGTTGCGTTTCTGCGATTGGCTTCGAGGGCCGCTTCGGTCATGGTTTTCTTGCGCGGGGTTTCCACGGTCGATGGGTCGTTGGCTATATTCTGTTCATTTTTCATTGGATTTCTCCTGACCAGAACTTAGCAGGCGAGTTGATGGGCCTAATGTTTGAGGCGGGCAGGCTTTGAATGGAATGACTGGTTTAGGGGCAAAAGAAATCTGAAAATTGTTGTGACCCGCAAAAGCTAAATGTTTGAGCTTGGAAGTGGGGCATAGCGAAGGGGGCCGATCCTACCTTCATTCTGAACTGTGGCTAGATCCGAGTATGTGTCCGGGAAGCAAGTTTGATCGGGTGGGTTTGCGGCAACATAGGCATCTGAGAGGATTTTGAGAAGTTTCGTTTGAAGTTTACCTGTCCCTTTGCGAAGGGTCAGATGAGGAACTTACGTGGCGATGTGATTCGCCATTAATCTATTTATTGTCACTAGTGTCCGGTAAACTTTCGACTCGATGGTCTTAAGCCTATTCTTTTCTAATAGATCAAAAGATTCCAGACAAAAACGATTTGACGTTGTTTCTGAAAACGCCCCGGTACCGGAGCGTCCTGTGAAAAGCGGAATAATGGTGC
>ENA-ORBV01006817-ORBV01006817.1-microbial-mat-metagenome-genome-assembly--contig:-NODE-6817-length-19926-cov-5.555141_pt1 | contig 19926 bp, 23 predicted proteins | sample MGYA00237777_ERZ505514 | MGnify/ENA primary metagenome ERZ505514 (study PRJEB26160, sample SAMN06269048) | microbial mat metagenome | isolation source: Oligotrophic lake microbial mat | place... | reverse complement strand
TCCTGTTGAACGTTCTAGAGATCGTGATCGATTCAGTCATGGATCCGACGTTCCATATGACTATATCTCACAAGAATGGCTTTGCAAGTCTTTGCAATGAACTCTTTTTGGGCAGAGCCATGTCGACGTTGGCCGCTAGTGCCACTGAACATCGACTGCGAATGCAGTGCACAACAAGTGATTGGTTATCAAATAGAGTTTGTGTCTGTGCAGAGCTGCACCAAGGACGTTGGTTGTCCGCTTGGTTAGGCGCCAGAACGCAAGAGAGAAAAAAGAAAACCATGTCATTGGCAGCACGGGACCAATTGGATAATGATGGTGAAAGCGTTGCTGTGGATTTCGCACTGACATGGTTAACGTTTCAGTTGCTTTTGCATGCAAATTAGAGCAGAGAAGGATCCTAACCAGACACACAATGATCGCTATCACCTAAATGAGCAGGAGACATGCATTGGTTCATCACTGTGGACTCGAATTCTTTTTCTTTTCTTTCTTTTTTCTTCTTGCGATAGAGAAAAAAGTGCTCCAGTAGATAGAAATGTCCAACGCTCGGTTGCAGTGTGCGTCCTGAAGCGCATTGAATTCTTGCAATGGTTCCAACCTTCTCTTTAAATCTCCGGCACATCAACCAAGTGAAATCTTTTCACAACAACTATACGTGTATCATCATATCGATACCTCGATGCACACTGTTAAAATATCTTCCACATCTTCTTTCTATCAATCGAACGAAACGCACCCATGACTTCTTCGCTGCCACCTATATTCCTGATCATACTGGCGGTTCATGCAGCCTACGTCTCAGCATTCCAACATTCAAAATGTGTTATGCCTAACAGAATTACTTCAACCACAAGGCTACATGTCCTGGACAACGCCATCTCCAAGGATTTATCTTTCCTTCCTTCCGCCCAATTTTCATTGGAATTTTTCAAGACGCCTGGGAGTAGCTCCACCCTTTACAATTTTGGCCCCGCTTCACCCTTGGACGAAGTATTGTACACAGCAGAGCGACCTGGAAACCAATTTGTAAAAGATGGACGAGTGACGTCTGCTCAGGTACTAGATTGGATTGACTATGTTCGCAAACAGGGAGTGACGAATGTGATTGCATTACTGGATGAGAATGAATTGGATATTTATGACGAACCGTTAGTGGATCTCATGGAACAGCAGCAGATGAAGTGTCATGTGATACCCATAAGCACTGTTGGTGCGGCCGGAAAAATAATGAACATCATAAGCACAGCAGAGGTAAATGGAGAAAAAGTCGTTTGCCACTGTACAGGTGGCGTTGGACGCGCTGGTCGAGTAGCTGCTGCCTGGTTGATTCATCGATACAATCTTTCTCCAGAGGTAGCCACCCTCACTGTCCTGGATCAGGCTTTCAAAAGTGGTGTCAAGCGGATGGGGCATTCCAAGAAATTGAGCCATTGGCTCGATTACTCTCCATAGACCCACTAACGCGCACAAAACAACCTGCCAGGGATTGCTACGACATGAAAAAGTAAAGGAGGCTTCTAAGTCGACGCGATTCCTTGTTTCTAATTTAAAATTTTTGACGATGCTTTTTAGGGTAGATCAAATCCGAGGAACCCTTTCTCTTTGCACTCTCGCAAAAGAGCATTGTGTGTTGGGCATGCACCGTCGCCCAAATCATAGAAATATTTATTCCTCCATTCAAACTCTTTAACCCCGCAAGGAAAGTCTGCGACAACATCCGTATAGGCCGCAAGCCGAGCCATTGCTCCATCTTGAAATTGAATTCCTTCTTTTGCGCCTACAGCTGCAAGCAATTCTTGAACTACCTTTTCCACCAGTTGACCGTGTTCGGCCCCAGCCTGGCCAACGGACTTGCACTCACGAGCCGTTCCAACCAGCATGTAAGTTGAAATCCAACTGCATGACAGATATCGTCAGTTGCACCATAATATGAGCAGCAAAAGACGAAATCCAAAGCAATGTCGCTACTTACATTAGTTTTTCAAACATCGCGGGTCGATATTGTTCTGGTGTAACAACGTTGCACTTTAAGCCCAACGAGGCCAAGCGATCGGCAAATGCCTGTGCATGGATTCCCGTTGCTGATGTAAGGCCTTCTGGATTGACCGAGGTGATTCCGTCCACTGGAGCAACACCCAGGGCAGGCACGGACAAATACAAGAGCACCTGCGTATTGTCCATTAGTCCTTTGGATTCTAAAAACGTGTCGAGGTAACCATTCTGTAGGTAAGTCACAATTTGATGAGTTCTGACGGTGTGGCCATTCAAGGAGTTGCAAGCAGTTCCACCAAATTCAAACCAATTCAAGGGATTTCCCAAGACCATTAAGGATGCCCAATTCAATCAGGAGCACAAGTACCAAAATTGCTACACAAACTATCCAGTGAAACCACATCTGATTCAAGAATTTCCAACACATTTCAAGAAAAGGTAACAACCATTCACGGGAATTTTCCTGTTGGACCTACCTGCATGAATACCAAATCCTTTCGCCTATTCTCTGGGCATTTTTCGACAATGCCATCGAGGGCATCGTTCCTGGTAGCGACAAGAATCGGCCCACTTGCGCCGGGATCAATAGGATCGTCTCTTCCGACAAATGTTGTACTCTCACTTTGGAACAACGACCCAATTCTGCCTTTCCCAATAACTTCCACAGATGAGGTACGTGTTGCAGAAAGTTTCGTGGCCGGTGATGGTCCCATACTAGAGCTGCCAGCAGGACAAGTACCGCTAGCGCGATGATGATTGTTGTTGGATAACCAAGCATCCGATGTAGCTGCACTGAATGCAGCAAACAGAAAAAATTCACCAAGAAGAGAAAGCTTCATCGTCAAATAATAAGATTGCGAATGTTTCTATCCATCACAGCAGCTACAAGACCTAATGATAGTACACTGACCGTGGTAATAGATAACAACACAGGATATCCGCAATCTTCTTATTGCGTTGATGAGTTGCGAGGAAAAATAATGCAATCTCACTTTTCTGTATCGGTGACGTCATTCAATAAACACTTGAACGCGCATTTACTCGAAGCCCATTTTTACCACTTCTCTGTTTACTATTATTCGATCGCTATGGCACAGCAATTCCTCCCGACGATGCAATCTCCCCGAAAAGAGACCTGTCGCTCCTTGTTTACCCCTCCCAACTTGTGTTACAGCCTTGTTTCAACGCTGAACAACGGAGAAGCTGTCAACAACCCTCGAAAGGTGTGTAGAGTAAATTGAATGGATACTGTTGTGTAGTTGTGTTGTTTAGATTGAATGCAGTCGCGTAGCTCTGGCCTGGTGGAAAACTTGAAGCGTACCCGGCCGTTCGTCGGAAATCGCATCTTGATAGGATGCTGGGTCTGTTGCGCATGGAACGGCTGTTGTCCGCTGTCAGCTGCGTCTACTTAGGCAGATAGAATCTTATCGTCGCTATTTGCAGTCTACGTTTCTCACTTTTGCCTGTTCACCTTTGCGTCGCCTTTCTGCTTTTTGCAACAGAATAGTACGTCCTTCTTTTAACCCACACACATCCACAATGCCAAAACAAATCACAGATATCCGCGATTTTCTGCAAAAAGCTCGCCGCTCAGATGCTAAGCTTGTCAAAATCCGCAAGCGCGATTCTCAAACAAAGTTCAAGATCCGTTGCTCGCGATACCTATACACTTTGGTGGTGACAGATGCAGAAAAAGCCGACAAGTTGACCCAATCCCTTCCTCCAGGCTTGGAACGAAAGACTATCTAAATCCATGATAATAGCGCGACACCAAAACTATCTTGTTGCAGATATTATTATTTAGAAAAAAGGGAATTTGTGAGCCAAGGATTCGTGTACTTCCGTTGTCGTTTTAATGGTGTTGGCTTTTGCTCTAGTAGCCGTTCCTGCGAAATATAGGCGCCAGCTTTTCATCGACTGAAAGGTTTTATGCGAAACCTAGTGGTATCCTTGTGTTGAAACGAAACCTTCCATAGTGAACGAACGGCCGGCTTTTCGAACCAAAGTCCCTTGTTGGATATCCGACACCGGGATTGATTCGTTTTGTCTGACTAGACTAGCTAGTTGACTTCTACTTGACTGTGCCCGGTCGACGTATATGCTGTCTGACACATGCTGTTTATGTTCTGTATGAGAAAATCTCCATTCCCTCCGATTCAACAGCAGCCATGTCAGGGAAAGGGCCGCCGCATTGACAGGAAGCGCAGGATGCGAACGGTGGCTATTCCCTGGCCCGAGTTGCGGTCGCTGCTGCTGTTGGTGGCACCATTTTCATTGATAGAGATGCCTTGGAGCCAAGTTGGCGAGCGAGTGCAACACGCAAGAAGGATGAGGCAAATCAAAACAAAACAGGATGAAAACATGCCTGCCATCGTCCTTGTCGTAGTCAGCAGAAGCGTCTTGCCCCTGCCCATTCACGTGCATAGGTCGAAGCTGCCCCGGCCCATCCAGATTATGACTGTGGGTACTGTGTCTGTTCAAGTTCATCTCCTTGGGTTCACCAGCTTCTTCAGTGACGAGACAGAGACGGGTGGGTACCAGTATCATACCTGAAGCCTGCTCTGTTGGATATGGGGCAATGATTGGATTTCCACTTCGTCTATCCGATTCAGTTTAGTAGCTCCTCGTATCACCTTACTCGTTCAATGCCCCTTTCCTTTCATGAATTTTACCTTGCGGCCGTAGACGGTGACGTATTGGCATCTTCCATGGGGTACTCGTACTATGTACGGCTGACCAGATCAAGGCTACAAATAGTTTTGTTGGGTTGTTTTGCAGCACCAAAGCCTCAAGGAGGTCTGTTTCTTCCTCGCTGAGGTGAACCTATGGAATTACTTTCTTTCTTTCCATCAGTATCCGTACTATCCGCGGAACTGACAGCAAGCAACCAAGACGAGGTAATCATTTTATTTTTTCAGCGTTGCCTAAAGAGACATGACATTTTACTTCCCTTCATCTGATTCAGAAGAATCGGGAATCAATAGAACCGTCGGGCGTTTTGTCCTCCGTCGTTGTATATGAAGAAGGTACGCAACGAAATGGCAGCAAATCAGCGGTCAGGTTGGAATCCATAAAAATGTACGATGACAACAGTCATGACTTCGTAGTTCCGGTTTTCACGACAGTGTGCGACTTTTCCATTCTGTTACCACTTCACTCCGATGAACAACCGCCTTCCCTCCTGTTGAACAAACTAGGCTGCTGCCTCGCCCTGTTGAGCTGAGTGGCATGCAAAATCAACAAAAACGACATCTATCATTTGGGTTCCTCTGGTCATGGATATCTGACATTTGCTCTAGCATACAAAATTAACATTAGCCCCAGAGGCCAGAGGTGTTGATTGCACTGTGATTGTGTCGTCCGATTATCAAATTTGTTAAGTCCAGTTGATAATTTTATAAAAAATTTCTCCATCTGACATTTGTTGGCTTAGATCTACAAAAAATATTCCCCAACAGAAATTCGGCCAAACAGGAAGACTGTCATCATTGTTTGTTGCATCTGCTTTATCATGCTACCTTCAATGTCAGGTCAACAAAAATGAAGTGAAAAAGAAAACGGAAAGGTAGGCATGCAGATTCAACTTTGCTAGTGAAGCTCATGAAGTTTCTTCATTCAAATGTCAACCCAATTTTTGCATCAGAGAAGGTCATGATCAACAACAACTAAGTTCAAATCAAATTACACCTTGAGAGACACAGTGTGTTGCAGCATCCAGAAATGAGTAACTGATCTAACTTTTGTATTGCATCATTTCATGCATGGAACAAACCTAACAAAATGTTTCATAACAGCAACACACAGTGCATGTGCCCCTTAAATAACTTTCAATGATAACACAAAGATAGCTAAGCTGATTGTTATAGAGATGGCGGAGCTTTTGGTTCAAGAAATGACACATTTACGGTCTTGTTTGAATGATTTTTCCAAAAGAATTGTTTTTTTTGTTTTTATAAAGAAATGTGTCAAGATTTATGAAAAATAAGTTGTTGTCAATGATTGCTAGACAAAACTAGAGATAAAATGTTCTGAAAATACGATTAATCTAAAGGTTTTCACATTTCTGAAAAAACTATGCACTCAGTTTATTTTTACATGAGAACCCTTACAGTGCCACACAATAGGGTTCGAGCTCTTTTGTAACTCGAGTAATAGTAAATAAGTACAGTAGCACTCGTCTTACCTCGTACGTTAAACGTTTAGATCGGAGCGGCCGAGGCTACTAGCTAGTACTTGCTTGGTACTCTAGTAGCTACTAGTAGTAGTACTACGTACATGTACGAAGTACTATGGTACTTAAACTACTACGTCATAGTAGCTAGAGTGCGTATCGGTGCTAAAAAAGCAATAGCACTGGTCTAGCTAGCTACTAGAGTAGTACTTGTACTAGCTAGCTAGTAGGTAGCGGTACGTACAGTTGAATAATCCTACCTACCCTGAATAGCTCGCTACGCAGCGTGCTGGTTACGGTGCGAATTGCAGCAGCATGAACAGGTACGACGTACTTGTAGCTCGACATTAACAAGCCAATCTTTCAACAATCAACGATTGGGTTGTTGCAGTTGGAAGGACAAAGGTGACGAGATGGTTTACAGCTTAGTTCAGAACTTTCGCTATGCCTTAAAGTACCGAGGAGGATGGAAGGGACTCTTCGAGCACATGTACTCGGTAAGGACATATGGTAGTCTCGCTGGCTGGAATTTTCTCGTGTTTTTTGGACTGACGTCCGACTGTCCCAGTGTTGATTCTTCAACTCGCCTGAATAGAGAAGGATATTGGTTATAGTTTGCTGTTCGTGTCTCTGCACTTATTCTGTCTGGTTCTTATCTTTTGTGCTGCATTTCAATCGTCGTTTTGATTTCTACGTATTATTAGAATGGCGACTTTCCCTTCAAATTCGGCACGTACATGGGCTGTGACGCGATGGGCAACAGGTACTACGAGAATCGGGTGGACTACCCCATCGGACAGCACCGCTGGGTAGAGCCGTAAGTCTTATCATTCTGTGGTCGCTGTGGAGTTTGTAACATCTTGGTTTTTTGGGTCTAACCGGATAAGCTGACACTCAATACTCAACACGCAAACCTTCCACTTCAGTGCGGACATTCACAATTTTGATAGCACACATGTTCCCCCTGAATGGCACGGATGGATGGTTTCCATGAATGATGCGACTCCTGCTCTAGAGCAAGAGTACATGGAAGAGATGCAGAAACGTCAAATTCAGATGGAAAAATCGGATGCCCCGTACAGAGACAACGTCGGCCATCAAGAACCCTACTTCAACTTTAACCATCAGCACAATCAATCTCAGATTCGATCACGTGGATACGGAATCGGAAACCACGTTGTTGGACTTCCACCAGGTGCTCCTGATGCCTATTACACTCAGCCGGGGTCTCCTTACAACGAGGCCAGCATCCGTAAGCTCAACTTCGTTGGTGACTTGGATGAAGTGAAAGGAGGAGGCCGTCCCTACAAGAATGAGATGTGGAAAGAGCGGCTCATGACTGATCAGGACAGAGCTGCGATTTCCAAGGCCGAGGAGGACAAGATGAAACTGTTGGCCGAAAAGGCCAAGACGCAGAAGCAGCTCAGCCCGCGCGAGCAAGCAATTTTGGCTCGTGGCGGTACTCTAACAGGAAAATAATTACATTCGAACGAACCGGAAAGTGACCGTACGTGTACTGTTCAGAGCAGTCCGTAAACCTCGGAATTCGGAAGTGTGGATAGTTTCGAGCATTATGTTGCTGGATACGTGTGCATGATCCATTGAACAGTGTCATACTGTAGTAAACAATTAGTTACAGTTAAGCAAAAAAGTTAAGCCCCTATTGGCCTTCGGTCGGAGAGGCGATCAGCTGCTCTTGCATGGAATGGACCACCGAACCCAAATGAAATACGTCTTGAATTTCAAAAATCTTGTCGGAAGGGATTTCGTCGTCTACAGAACGCTCCGAAGGGTGTGTTTCTCCGTCAACTAACTGCAACTTGCTTGGTCGAGGCTCGAATTGGTCCATTGTCTTCTTCAAGTCGTGACATTGCGCAAAGAGATTTTGGCGGCAAAAAACGTAGAGCCCTAGCCGTGATCTCGAGACAGCAACCACCAATCGGCGAATATCACGAATGTGGCCGATATGATCAGTCCGAACAAGTGAAAGCAGAATAAAATCATTCTGCTGGCCTTGATATTTATCCACAGTAGAGACAGACCGAGGCCTTACGCCAGCCAATGGAGTGCCTTCCCCGCACCGCTGGGCCAGGATATCCATAATCAGGGCCTTTTGTCCGTTGTACGTAGTAAGTATTGTGATCTTGTCTGGGGAGTGGCCTATCAAAACCATGTACTGGAATAAGGCAACCGCTGGAATATACCAATTTGATGAGTTCTGACAAGTGTGGCGATTCAGTAGGATTAAAGACAATTTCGTCATTTCACTTACCATACTCTGCTTCACCCACGTTCTGATAGAAATAGGCGGTAGGAGTAGACTCGCCTTTACCTTCAAATGCGTCCACGTTGATAACCTGAAACGTGTGAGCAAAGCCTGCATTCGCAAGCCGAAATTCCTTTGATGTCGTTACATGGTCAAGGTTTCCAAGATTCTCGTAGCGCCAGCTGTATAAGCTTGCAATTTCTGCCCTCGCTCGACCTTGCTTATTGAGTGTGATGAAGGGGACACCCGTGCGGATGAGGCGAGAGAACAAGCTTTGGTCCAAATTACTGAATTTCGAGAAAGAACTGTTTTTGACAACAGGAGGCAATTGGTTGTGATCTCCCATTAGGCAGACGCGCTTTAGTCTCGAGAGCCCCGCTGAATTTCTGGAGGATTCATCAGATTCTCCGCGTTGGAGCAGAAGCGGGATAAAGGTTTCGATGTCTAACATTTGGCTGTAAACGCAAGGATTCGTAGAGAAGGTCGACTGCTGTTGAGCTCCGCGGGAGTTGCCAAATAAAGGATCATAGCAGAGGATTCGCATCTCACTTACCCAGCTTCCTCCATCACAACGTTGTCGTATTCAAATCCAATACCGATGAGATGAGATCGAGCAATGGCAGCGTGGGTACACGTCATCGCAACAATTCGGGCTTGCTTTGTGATCAAATAGTCGGCCCGCTGTCGCTGAGAATGAAGCAACTCAAGCGGACGATACTCCTCAAGTTCAGAAAACATCTTGATCAATTGATTGAAACACTCCCGTGTACGCGCAAGCGTAATTGCTTCACCGTCCTGCACTTTGAAATACTCCTTGAAAGGAAACCAATCACTGACGTCCATATCAACGTTCGTTGATGATGCTGTTGCAAGATTTTTTTCGAAGAGGGAAATTCGACTCTATCGAGTAGGCGAAGAGAGTGCCAAGTCAAAATCCGGTCAGAGCAAAATAATACAAAACGGCAAGAAACAAGTCATAGATCCCTTTGCACAAACTAACCAAAACGTGATCCAAGTTGAAGTAATCCGCTGTTTCGCAGGTGTAAGCAGACTCTCCATTCTTTCCCCTCTCCGCTTTGCTGCTGACACCCAGTGACTCTGACAAAAGCTGGACTTGCTCCAGCAGTTTTGAACGCTCGCTGAGAGAATATGCCACACGCCCTGTCTTCGTGAAGTCATGAGAGGAAGAAGTACGTAAGTCGCGTTCTCCTGCCCCTAGCCGAAGGAGGTAGCGCTCCTCGATGTCTCCTCTCGACATGACTTTCATAAAGATGTCATTCAACGCAGCGTTAGAATGGGTGATTATGACTGTGCGCTGCGTGGGAAAGGAATGGAAGAGACTTGCGATGATCTGGACTGCGACATCAGTCTTTCCTGTACCCGGAGGCTTGTGATTGAGGGGTGAGGACCGTGAGATACTGTCCACCAGCAAGAAAAACAAAAGAGTGGATGACAGAGATTACTTACCCCAACTACCAGTGTAAGACCGGGGGAGAGCCCAGAACGGATGGCTTCTATTTGCGGCGGAGTGAAGCGCACTGGATTCCCTTTTACACCTGGAAGAGAATCATACGAAGCGGCTTGAATCGACGAGTCACCGACCATCCGTCCATCCTCTCCAAGGAATCTAACTTTGAAATTTTGCCTCTTCGCACTGCTGCCGGAGCCTTCGGGGCCACTGGTGTCGATCTCACTCCGGAACGATTCACGCAGGTGCTGCTCGTCTAGAAATGTATCGCAAAAGTCAAGGGGTGCATCAGGATTTGCCACACCCACAGTCTTCCTTGCATATGACCTCACCGTGCTTGAATTGTATGATGCAGAGCACGGATCACCCAGTCCCAACAGAATCAGCTGAAGCCAAGTGGGCATGACACGGCTGATTGAAGCTACTCCGTCCATCAAACCGCGGATGGTTTCAAGCACCGACTTGAAATTATTTTCGCTGCCCTTGCGTCGAACGACGATATTCATCATCTGCGGAGGTGTTCGTTGTTTGCCAGTGATAGGAAACATTTAGCTACGCAGCAAACCCAAAAAAATCACCATCACAGCCGACACTTACATCATAAACGTCAGTTCCCTTCCGCGAGTTTCGATCCATAGCATATTGTGATGGGTCCAAGGCGACACGGAAAACGCGTGTTGTGCCGCTTGGCTTTTCTGCCGATGACCGGACGGCAGGATCACTGATGATGGCCCCTTTCTCATCACGAATCTGAAGGACCATGCATCCTCTTACAGCAGTGATTCCAAAACGACTCGGAAAAGTACTATCTTCATCATCCGGGATGCGGCGGTCTCCGTCCTTTTCGGAAAATGGTTTTTGGTGCTGTTCCAAATAATAGTCTCGGAGAAGAGGGGCTTGCTGTCCGGACATCTTGCTGGCATCTACAGTTACCAGGAAGATGTTGTCGAACTCGCCTAATTCTTCCCATTCTCGCCGAATGGAGTCGCCACTGATAGGTCAGGTAAAGATAATACAGTAAAATACAATTGATGAGTTTCGTCCATCAAGATTGCACGTTGATTCTAGAAGTCCACTGGAATTAAGGATGGCATGTGCCAAACTCGTGCAACAGGCAGTCACATGACAGCCGATTCCAGTGAATAAAGGAAACTTCAAGCGGAGAAGATTAAATCCAACCAAATACAGGGGCATGCGCTATTCACTGGACCTACCAAGGTTTGAGATCAACCGAAAATTCCGCCACAACTTGCGATGGCAAAGTGCTCCCAAGGAGAGGTGGGTGGACGTTCTTGATCCTGACGATGTCATTAAGTTCCAATGCCATCCGAGCCCAGCCACGGAATTCTGTCTTCAACACAATGTCTTCGTGAAGCTCTACATCCATGGTTTGTCGTATGATGGGTCGAAGCCTTTTGATTGCATCGACCAGATCAGAGCGAATGTCGTAAGCGCTTTCTAAGCGAACCAGTTCAAAGTTTCGGAGCAAATAGTCCTGATAGGACAGGAAATTTTTGTTTAGTTTTGGAAGGGATAGCACAGGGCTGCTTCGCCGAAGCGCAAAATGTGTCGGTGGGATCAAGTTGTTATCCCACAGGACCGATTCCGTTGGGTAGAGCGGGAAGGATTTCAATTGCTCGAGCGGGTGAGGGGGTACGGCCAGATAGTCGAACAGGACATTCCACAAGAACTCGTCATCTCGTTCCTCAAGTACTTCGGAGGTTGTCGATGTACAATCCACCAGTCTCATTCGATTCAACAATTCAGCCAGCTGGCCTTCTTGCAATCCCCCGAAAACTCGGCGCAAGTAATTGGCGTTTCCTTCACATAGAAGTCCCACGCCAGCGTAAATGACATCTTTCAAGTGCGGGTAGTGGCGATGGCACATTTTTTGCAGGGTAGTTGCTCGACGATGATAAAGCGAGACAACATCGACAGGACTGAGCGACAGACTTTTCAAGCTAGTCCCTGCTGTAGTGTGCTGTACAGTCACACTCACACTGGTTTCCAAAGGTAGAAGAGTCACAAGGCGGTTGATTCGCTGCAACAACTGCTGCGCTAGACGAAGTGGTTCATACTTTGCAAATTGGTTGCCCACAGCTAGCCTACAGCGCACAGTAAAGTGGATTGAATCCATGTAGACGATCAAGTATTGTCTTGTTTCGTGGCTTGACAAGAGATCGATCAAGAGCTCCAAGCTTCTGTGCACAAAGGCCCATACATCGGACGAAGACACGTCACCGTCCACATCGTCATTGTCGTCGTCCTTTTGATACTGATTTTCCATACCTACGTCTTGGGTCTCATCTCTGGGTTCGTAGAGGTGCAACAGGCGCTTTCCATGCCCATCAGTTTCTCCTTCCAACAGATGCACAATATTGGACAGGAGAGTGACCACGAATGGCTTAGCTTGATTTTGGTCATCGCCCACTTTTGTCTGCAAGGCTGAATACTTCTTGGCTAAAATGGGATGACGTCGAAATTCCAACTCCCTGCGTCTTGCGGGCATCCAATGCCACAGCAGCAAGCCAGGATTGCAAACACCCAAAGTGGTGTCGGCGCATGTGTTGACAATGAAGACAAAATGAACCACGGTGGTTTGAAAGCGGAAACTTTTTTGATCGTGGTGGACCAATGTTTCTAGAACATCTTGCATGATTTTCATGTTGTCATCATTCTTGTCGCCATTGCCATTAGTATCATCTTTAGAAGATTGAACGATGAAACTTAAAGGCGTTGACGCAGGAAATGTCCCTTCTCGACAATGCAAGGATACTAATAGTGCCAGCAAGTGGCAGGCTTGAAACCATTGAATCTCCTGTCGATGACTTCCCTCGCCTGCCGGGGCCGCAAAATGCTCGACTAAAAACGGCCAAACAATTTGAGATGCTGCCCCCCGATTTTCCCAAGCCAAGAGCTGGTCTTCTTCGTTGGCACAGAGCTTATACAATTCTGGGAGAGAAATGCGTGTTGTTGACTTGGTGATGGTGGGAACTTTTGGTGGCGCGTCTACGGCTGCTTTCTCTTTGTCATCCTCCACTTTGGCCTTTTTTGAAGCCTTGCCCTTTGTCTTACTGGTGGAGCCTTTTGCGGGAGAATTTCCTCGTCGTTTCGCCATGGTATAGTTTGTTTTGCCAATATCAATTTCAATATACTGTATAAGCAAAGATTGACAAACACAGAAACGCGATGCCGCTCTACTCTCTGTTCTTGCAAGCTAGCCACAAAAATGAAATTAATCGAGGTACAGGTGTGATGAATCAATGATTGAATCAAATCATCTGCCCCTACTCAGCTAGCTATTATTATGATAGGCATGTCAAACAGCTTGTGGTTGGTCCTGGCACATGCAGGTGCTACCAGTTTAAGGCGGGTTTCGATCCACAAAAAATTTACAACACGTTTTGCTATAGTAAAAGAGTACCAATGTTAGAGGGGGCTCTGTAAACTATTTTATTGAACCCGAAATTAGCCCCCGAAATGGCTCAACACTATGTCATCATGTCTAACAAACTACTAGCTAAAATCGATGTATGATAGCTATCTCGAAAGGGGGCTAGCTAGTAGAGTTAAATTAAAAGGGGGGAAGGGAGAGGTTTTCGCGCCTTAAGTCTTTCGAGTACGGGTTCTGTACCAGTTGTACAAAAGAAATAATAAAAATCGAAAATTTACAGATGAAAAGGCTAAGGAGGGTTTTGAGTTTTCCTCACGTACAATCCTGGCACTGCTCTACGGTAAAGCCCGAAACCCTTCTTAAACTCGTACGGTCCTAAGTTGCTTGGCGTCTTCCTAGCATTCTTAACTAGGCACACCTCCAGTCCGAACATATGAAACATGAAGGGGGTCCACAGTGTATTGAAGTTGTGATTGGTTTGCCGTGTTGCTCCGAGTTCCAGTCGTTCTGGAAACAGCAATTGTATTTTTCTGCTTCAATCCAACCTCCCCTTGCTCTGCAAGGTCCTTCACAATGTAGGCAACAACAATTGTGTTGTGCAGAATGTAGCCGCTGTCGAGAAGACCACCAACCACACGCCTCAGCTGTTCCAAATCTGCAGAGTGTTTCCTGCTAACAGTGTTCTGTATGCACCGAAGTTGCCATTCGCCAGCATCTACTGGAACCAGGACAAAGAAGTCAAGGAAGGGCTGGCTGTTGCCTTCGGGGATGAACCACTGGGCCACATTGGATGCCTTGTCCTTATCTTTGATCGCATCTTCTGGCAAACTCTGGTGTGCGGTAACGTCCTTGGCTGCAGCAGGCAGATTGTAAAGCTTGCCCGTTGGCCATAACTCCATTGTTTTTTTGCTTGTCGTACCCATCGTAACATATGTGGGCTGTGCCCTTTGGCCCATGACTGCATGTTGCGCCGCTGCCAGATCATGACAGTGATGTAAATGTACGGCAAAGTCGGCCTCGAAAATCTCACCTGGAGCACCGTTGCCAAGATGTTCCTTTATCAGTGGATAAAACTCAAAGAACTTGTTGCGTGCACTGGTGTTGCGGCCTATGGCATTGGCCAAGTAGCAGGATGTGAATAACACCACTTGCCTGTCGTCATCCTGGTACCTTTGAAGAGCAGAATTCACAGCCTCGCGGTGTCTGTCACCAGTAGTTACAGTGCTGTCATCCATTCTTCCAATGATCTTCTTACATTCATCCTTGATCTTCTCTATGGTGAAGTTGAAGAACCACCGCGCGTTAATTCCGGAATAATAGAACTTGCTGTCAACCAGATCTTCCGCTGTCACACTTGATGCATCCTCTATGTTAAGGGTCTTGCAGACTTGTACCTTAAGTTCTTGGTCCTCGAGACCTTCAATGTAATCGCGACGAGTAAAGGGGCGCATGATTTTTTCCTCCACATTGATTGCACGTCTATCTTCTTCTTTCTTCGCGGCTGCTCCCAGTGACGAAACATGAATCACACGTCTCTTGCCTCTTCTCGAATTATGATATGCCACGTTACTTGCCCAGCTATAAGCAGCGGGGCCTTGGTTGAATTGTGCTGCATCTGAAACATCGATGGGGGCGTCGACGATTAACACCTCAGAATTATCAAATGCATCGAGCTCGAGGATGTCCGAGAGCTGTTTAGGCAAGTCATCAAAACCATAGACGTTGCCATCCCTAAATTGAAAGACCTCCCAGCGATGGGAATTGGATCGACGACCCACCCAAATCACATCCTCCGTTGTCCCAAGATGCTCCGCCACGGCCCAAGCCAAGTTACTCTTGCCAGTGCCGGGAGCACCGATGAACTCGATGTTGAAGTCCTCTACCCCTTCACGTGAGTCCACCAATTGGTCAAAAAGTTCCTGCATCCCTTCACGTCCATAGTAGCGAACACTGTCCGAGTCGTTGGGTGTCAAGATTTTGAACTTGTTGACCGTCAGATCAATGCACTTGAGTGATTCCACCTTGGCATCCTTATTTGTATCTCTGATTTTCCTTCTCTTCATGGGCCGCCCTTCAACAGCAAGGTCTGTTTCTTGAAGCCGTACACCAGCATTGATGGGGAGAACTGAGGGGGGAGCAAACAAAAACACAAAGTTGCAGATTTATTGTTAGCCAAGGACGATTTGAATAAATTCAAAAATAAACGAACGAATCAAAACTTAACCTCTTACCATTTGCCTGCGGCTGCTGCGGCTGCTGCTTACGTTTCCACTGATCCCATCCGCTTAAAACTGTATTTGCAAGTGGCTTTGTTAATCCACAGTCTATTAAGTCTGCCTTGGTGATTTCATAGAATGTAGAAGGCGATTTATAGCCCCCGTTGAAGAGTTTTTCTGCAGCTTCGGCGGCATCTTCACCATCCATACCGAATCCTTCCTCGGCTAGCCATGCCTCCAACTCTTGATAAGACAAAAATTTTCTCTTGGTGTCGGCACTCTTCATTGTTGTGGTCATCCTTGCTTAGGGTTGCTGCTGTCGAGGATGGTTTCCCTCCAATGTAGATTAATCAAATAATTCAACACTAGACGATCGTATCAACAACGTCAAGTTGTTGTTTCTGCTGCTGCTCTTCCTTTTGTGGGTTTCCCTCCACGGTAGTTTAATGAGCTGCTGAAGTCTTCGAGAGCAAAGAAAGATTCGAGAGCTAACAAGTCCAATCTTCCTTTTGTGGGTTTCCCTCCACGGTAGTTTAATGAGCTGCTGAAGTCTTCGAGAGCAAACAAAGCAATTAAACAGAAGGTCGTCGCCGTTGTTCGAGAGAGAGCAGTATCGTTCGTTTGATCGAGAGAGAGAGAGAGCCCCGGTTTTGGTCCAATCAACTTAGCTAGACAATCGCAAGAACTTAAATTAACACACTCTCTCGAGATAGCTCTTGTTGTTGTTGTTGTTGTTGTTGTGTTGTGCGAGTAATACCATGTCCTTTTATTGTTGCTGCTGCTGCATCCAGCGTGTGCGCTAGCTAGCTAGCTAGCTAAGTACGACGTAGTCTACTCAACTGGATTACATACAGGATTGACTGACTGATGGTAATGCCTTAACCTTAACCCACAATTCTTTTAGCCTGACGACGGCCAGTTAACCGTAAACCTCCCATCACTCTACTACTAGACTACTGTCTACTAGCTAGCTAGCTAGCTAGCTAGTAATAGGCAGTCGGACAATCAAATGGCGGAGCCAGTGTTGAATTTGAGCTAAGGACGACGCCGGCATAACACTGTAGCACGATCAAGAGGACCGACCTACTAGCTAGCCAAATCAGCTCGACTTGCCCTCCAAACTTTAGGGATGTCCATTTAATAAGACGACCTGCGCGAGCGTCAGCAACGAACGTAGCGACAAGCTGGACATTCATTGGGCGAGGTCACCGTCGGCCGTGGACATTATTGGATACCCGGCACTCAGTTTACTTTCACCATAATGACGGCAGGAAACATGTTGGAGGAGGCACTACAAGTACGGGCGCCACCAGCAGCACCGGCTCCGTATTCCATGTGCTGCAAAGAGGAATGTGACGAACGTCAATCGTCAGGTGAAATCTCCATTTTTGAATCGCAACCTCCCCACCAGCGTCAAGGACGCCTCCTTCATCCTCAGTTGGCCATGACCAAGTATCGACGATCGGCAGCGGGCATGAGCGAAGATCAGCGGTATCCTCCTCGATCGATCGAGCAATTGGAGGATTGTTTGTCGCACCTCGAGTACATTTTGTGCTTTCAGCAACAACCTCCACCGCCATCAACTTCTTCTATTCCTGTGAAGAATGACTTTCCCAAACAATCCTTGGCCGACACTGTTTCTTTTGTCCAAGATCGCATGCGTGCCATGCAAGTGGATTTGATTGTGTCTCGACAAAGTTCGAGAGGCTTGCAATATCGAATGGTCAAATGTCACACCCTCATGCTCTACTTGTTGTCCATTCCTACTGCCAATACAATAAATGGTGACAACAAGGTCAAGAGCGCTACCAATGATGCCGCAGTCGTCTTTGGTCGCAAGGCTCTCATGGCAGCTTTTTCGAGTTATGATTGGAATCATGATGTACCATCATCACTAGCTAACAATAATACTAATATGGACGATGAAATGCTGACCTTGATGGCACTGCATCAATTATGTACATTTTTCTTGGACCAGCACAAGGACCAAACAACCACCAACAACAACAACAATCCGGAGGAATCAGCAGCCGCAGCAGCAGCCTTGTCCTACATTTTGGAATATTATAGACGCAATGTCCTCCGCCACTCCAACCAAAGAGGACAGGTGTCGCCAACAACTACGACAACGCCAACGACGACAAGTCGCGTGGATTCCTATCCCAAATTTCAATGGGCTCTCCACTTGGTGGAATTGGCCGTCATGGGACGACCACGTTCCATTTTACGACAATTATGGGAATTGGGTAGAAGTAGTGGCGATGATGGCAATAGGAAGGATGCAACATTTGCCGTACTCTGTCGATCTTGTATGGGACCCGTCATGGACATGTTGCGATTTCAAACCTTGCAACAGTACAATCACAGTTTTGGCAAGGGCGAAAAAATAAACACACCCGAAATGGCACGATTGTTATTTTTGGAATCTCCCACCAGTGCCAAGGACTTTTGTCAGTACCGCGCAGGATTGACCATCCAAGAGAATCCAGACACTGACAACAACAGCAGCAGCAAGGATGATAATTCCGTGGTAGTCATGAAAGTTGGACCCGCCGTATTTCAAGAAACCAAGGCCACAGCCGACTCGCAGCACCGTCATGCATTCGTGTTTGGTCGCTCCTATCCTACCGGCGACCCCACTTCTGGGGGCTCCATCAGTGGAAGTAGTAACCAACAATTAGCCCCAACAACAAAAACAGCATGGGATGATGATGATGATGACGACGAGGTTCCTACAACAGCAGCTACTAGTAGTGCAACATCCACTACAGCCATTTGGGATGCATCCCGTACCGACGTGGATGGCATTGTCATTCCGCCATCCATGCTCTTGTATCGTATTCTCAAAGGCTAACTAACTCTGCTTGCTGCAAAGTTATCAAAAAGCATAAATGGGGGAAAACAAAATGGCTAGAAACATATCTCATCCATAGTAGAACCATGTTCCATTTTCGCAAGATAAAAAATAGTATTATTAGTATTAGCCACAGTGTTGGGCTTCTAGTTTTCGAAAGCGAGAACACCAGGCGACACGAGCTACATTGGTGTATGGATGTAGTATATTGTGGACTATTTATTGGAGGTCTAGGTTGTATTGTGCAAGAAAGAGTAAGAACACATCGCCGGTGTTGCAAAATTCGTCCTTGAGTTTCGTATAGTGATAATCATACAAGAAAGTTCAGCCCGACTATGTAATGTTTTTCACAAATCAAATATTTGTGATTCCTCTAAACCGCCCTCATTTTGACAATATTGTCGGGAGTCAGATAATTGGTTTCCAAATCCAAAGTTTCTCGTTTTTGCAAGGTTCGAATGTACGTAAAGGCAATCAAATGTTCTTGTCCCGTAATGTCTGCGGCCGTCAAGAGATCTTTGGTTCCCACCGTTTGGGCATCGGCAATGACTTGCGAGGCTTCCGAGGTTGCTTTGGAACGAATCAATGCGGCTTCGGCTTGGGCGGTCCGCAAGACTTTTTGTTCTTGCAAGAGAATGGTATTGACTTGCACGGATGTGGCTTCTCGTTCCAATTGCGCTTGTTGTAAAAAGGCTTCTTGATCGTTGCGTTCATTTTGAATTTTGGCTTCCAATTGTTTTTGAGCGACACTTTCGGGAATTTGAATGCGGCCCAAATGAAATTGATCCAGTGTACAATGCAAGGGGGGTGTGGCATTCCATCGTTTCTGCACGGCATTGCGAAATCGTTCTTCGACGGCGTTGCGATCTTGAAAATATTGGGTAAAGGTGACGGAGGCAGCTTCATTTTTAATGGCATCCTTGGCGCGGGACGTAATGACGTCGCGATAGGATGTGGCAATTTCTTGATGAACCAAACCAATCTCGTCTTTTAGGAGCAAAAAAGTGTAATCGACATCGACCAAAAAATCCAAGCCAATCGAGGAATTGGATTCTCCGGCGGAAAAGACGGAAAGACTTCGCAATGGTTCGACATGAGCATCGGCTTGGTACTTGATGAACTTATAATCGGGACCCATATTGTAGCGTCCCTTGCCATAGACACGATTGGTGTCCACGGACCCGGTCGTTTTGCGTTGGGCGAGACCGTACTCGTAGTAATCCACATAGGAAAAAGTCATGGGAACGAGAATGAGGATCAGAAGGGCTGCGACGCTCACGACGCCAATGATGGCTACGGTTTTACTGTCCATGATAGAATTACGTTTTCTGGTTGGATAGGTAGCTGTTAGGTAGTTAGATGGATGTGCTTGCTGCTGTTACTGTTTTCTTAGTTAGGTTTGGATGGCGAGAATCGAAGAGGAGACAAATGAGACCGAACCCTGTTGGCTCTGAAAAGGACAGCACAGCAATTAAATAGCACCTATAGTGTTGACTTGATTGAAGGGTTCTTGTTACGAGTCGTGATCACGTATCCTGCCGGCGCGAAGAGAACTACATGAT